>OBDG01000009.1_pt1 | contig 293623 bp, 256 predicted proteins | sample 1481331 | NCBI WGS metagenome assembly OBDG01 (sample SAMN00990124, study PRJEB22392) | human gut metagenome
ATTTTTGTGTGTGCGTGTGGAGACGAGGTTGATCCTTGTCTCCACACGCTTTTTTACACCCGCACACCCGACAGCCGGCGGGGGTGACACCAATCAACCCCCCGGCCCCGTGCCGTCTACCCACAACCACCCACACCAACGACAGCCCCCAAACGTCAGATAGGTGGCTTAGGCCTCAGCACGGTTGGGAGATCGCTGGGTTACCGTCGACTCGAAGCATCGTCAGGCGATTGTTCATCCTCAAGATGGCCTCCCGTAATTGATGCCGTTTCCTCCAGAAGCGGGCTTTCTGCCTTCAAAACACGGGGTCAGGGTCTCTCGGCTGAGGCGGTAGCAACGCTGAGTCGAACTCAAGAACATGGGCCTTGAAGGCGACATGCATCCTCGGGGGAAAATGGCCGCAGTGCCTCCTTCCCCTGGCAACCGGGACCTGGACTCGCGTCCTCACCACGCTCGCGTACCGGCACATCGCCCCACTCGTGAGGTGCGGAGAAGCCGAGAGTGGCAAATGCATGGGTGGCGGCTGAGGTCCAGAGCCTGGGGCAGGAATGTCCCGACGAGAAAGTGAGGATACAAAACGTGGCCCTTCTCTGTGAGAAGGGCCACGTCAGTTTTGGAGGAGGTCGTCAGCAGGTAGTCGGGATGAAGCTGGAGTTCCTGATGATGTAGGCAACGACCCTGCCGCCGTTGAATAGGTAGTCGACTTCCTTGCCATCGCTGGAGAACGCAAGGGCCTTCTCGTATCCCATTCCATGGAAGTCCGAGGTGACGTCGGTCAGCTTGAGCTTGGAGTAGTCGGACCGCAGCTGTGCCTCGGTGATGCCGATCCGCGCACCGTTAGAGCTGGCGTTAGTACCACCAACGAACAGGTAGGCCTCGACATCGTCTCCGCTCGTCCATACTCCGCCGAGGAAGCCGTTGTAACGCGCATACACCGGGGTGTTGCGGGTACATACTCCGCTGACGCCGTCCGGGATGACATGGATCGTACCGGCGAGTTCCGCGGTGGACTTGTCTAGGTTAAGAGGTCCGACACCTGCCATATCGCCGAGTCGGATTGAGCCCTTCTTCGCCATGTCGTAGACGATTGCCGCATCGCACTGCTTGCTGCTCATGACCTGGCTGGCAGCGACAGCAGCCTTGTCTCCCAACACTTTGAGCATGGCATCGCAGTCATTGTCGTCAGCGATGACCCCGCCTTGGGGGAGAGGCTCCCAATGCCCTCCGTTCTTCCTCATGACGAGGTGGCCGCCATTGGGGCCGGCCGACTTGCCGTTGATGTTGAAGTTGGGTGCATACGCCACAGCGGCGTTCTGGCCGTCGGCGGCCAAGGAGACCCACTGGACCTGGGCGTCGGGCGCGTTGAAGAGCTGTCGCACGAGGTCCGGCGTCGGCGTGACCGAGGCATTGTTCGGAACGCTCGGCTTCGGTGCGGCTGGTGTTGATGCTGTCGATGAAGCGGTCGCCGTCGACGTCGAGGTAACCGTCACCTCTGGGGTCGGGGTGTGGGAGGCTGACGCGGCAGGCTTGGAGGCCGGCGCGGGGACTGCCTTCGTCGCATCATCATTCTTGGGCTTGAGGAAGTAGAAGAGGCCAACTCCCAGAGCCACGACGAGGACTGCGGCGACGGCAATGATCCAGTACTGGCTCTTACGTTTCGGCTGGGGCTCATCGCTGAAGGGGATGCCGCCTATCGACTCATTAACGTCTGGGCGATCAGCGGCAGTCGTACCCGCCAGTCCTGCGGACCCGTCAGGCAGGTACTCGGTGGCCTGTTGGGCGGGTTGGCCTTCCCAGCTTTCCTGACTGGGCTGCTGTTCCCAACCTTGCTGCGGGTACTGGGCGTTCCAGCCGTCATACTGACCTGTCTGAGGATTCCACTCTGGCGCGTTACCGCCCTGCGGATACTGGTTCCAGTCCTGCGGGTACTGGCCGTTCGGGAAGTCACCCTGCTGCGGATACTGCTGATCGGCGTAGGGGGTTTGCGAACCGTCCGGCTCGGCAGAGATCTGTTGTGTCGCGTCGTTGTTCTCTGGCAGCTCCTGGGTGGGTTCATGACTCTGCCCCTCAGCAGAGCCTGAATCGGACTGCTCAGAGATCAGCTCTGTCTCATTGTCGTCAGAGTGCGAATCGTCGGGGTGGTTCCCCTTGTCGAATCCATCGTCAGCCACGATTCATTCTCCCTCTCAGCGTGTCAGTGAATGCGCCAGTTTGACGTTGATGACATGGCGAGCAGCGTCACTGAGACGCTTCTTGCCTGACGAGGACGCCGCCATCGACGTCAACGCCTGAATCATGGGGCCTGCCAGGCCAGGATCGGCAGTAATCGCCAGGTCACCGCCAGCAGACACGAATCTGCTTGCACGGCGTCCACCGTCGACCGAGAACACCGACACTGAGCTACCCAGGTCATCTGAAACGATGAGGCCCTGGTATCCGAAGTCGCCGCGAAGCATGTCGGTCATAACCTTCGACGAGAATAACGCGAGAGTTCCTGGATCGATCTTCGAGTAGGTCGCGGAGGCGATCATGACCGCTTCAGACCCAGCATTGAATGCCATTCGGAACGATTCGAGATACGGGTCATGGCGAATTGTCTTGTGGTCGGTAATTCCGTCAGCTTTGAAATCCGTGTCCTCGATGATGCGCCCAATTCCGGGGAAATGCTTGGCCGTCGGGATGATCCCGGCCTTGCGATGCCCCGCAATAACGGAGGCCGCGTACCGGCCACACGTCTGAGGATCGGTGCCGAACCCACGATGGTGCTTGGCGATCGGCTTGTTCTTGACGCCAAGTTCAGGATCGATGACGTCAGCGACGGGGGAGAAGATCATGTGGACGCCGAGGTCGGCGAGTTGGCGGGCACCTCTCGTCACCACCGACTGAGCTTTGGCCGGGGGCATCCGGGCCAGAGCTTCCTGGCTCGGCAGCCGGTCGACTCCCGGAATCCGGATGTTCTGAACCTCGCCGCCCTCATGGTCGCTCGCGACGATGGGCTTGATGCCGTGCGGGCTGACACTGTTGACGGCGTCAAGCATGGCCTCGAGCTTCGACTTCTTGGTCCAATGACCCAAGATGAAGATGCCGGCAAGGCACTTGGAGTCAATGAGGTTGGCGATGTACTCCGGAGAATCTGAGGGAACCACCCCGACGAGAATGCACTGACCAGCACGCTCTTCGAGCGACATATCCGCCACGATATGGGCGGCCCGTGGATCCATCGGGATTGGGGTCACCTTCTCCGTCGCCGTCGGCGTCGAGGTAGAGCTCGGGGTAGGGGTGGGGGTGGCTGAGGACGGGCTGGGAGTTGGCGTGTCAGACGGAGACGACGACGTCACGGGTGCAGGCGAGGGTGATTCGGCTGGGGGCTCGGCTTTTGAAACGCAGCCAGCCAATGGTGCGCTCAAAGCGGCTGTGATGATTGTTCGGCGTCTCATGGTCGCAGTATTCCACAGCTTTTCCATTGTTGACAGTGACCAAGAAGGTTACCTCGGAATGACGAGGTACACCTCCAAATCGATGTTACTACAGTCGAGGTATTCGCCGACAACATTGCAGAAGAACTTGTGAGAGCGCCCAGTTTGCGGGTTTCGCGTACTGACAAAGAAGTTCGACGGATGATTCGGCGGCACTAACTGAGCGAGGTTCAGAGCCAAGGAGCAATCCGTACGCGTGTTGGCGACCCATGTGCCCGGACCACACTCGGAGGCCCCGGCGGGGAGGTCGACGTGGGCGGGGACGCTGACCTGGGCGGGAGCCGGGGGCGGTGCAGCGGTGGTCGTTACTGTGGCATGGGCCGTTACTGTTCGCATCGGTCTGACCTCAGGCGTCTGGCTGGGTGCCGGGGTCGCGGTATGAATTGGCTGAGCGGTGGCCTCGGAATGAGATCCGGGCATCCCTTTGAGATAGACGAACGCTTCGGCTCCGACCAACAGAAGCAAAGCCAACAGAGCGATGAACCATCCAGCGTCGCTGCCGCGCTGGTTTGTCGCCGCATGTGCTGCTGGCGCGGACGGAGCCGGGGTTGCCATGCTCACCGCTGACGGAGGCCGCGTCGCCGAGGGCGCCGAGTACGGTGGAACCGGTCGTGGCGGCGCAATCGGGGCTGGCGGCGTTGGAGGAGGCGGTAGCGGACGAGGTACAACGAGCTGGACCGGCGGTCCGCCGTCGAGCCATGAGCGCAGCTCAGATGCCAGTAACTCCGCACTGGCAGGGCGTCCGGCCGGATCAGGCGCCAGACACGTCATGATGGTGTTCCACAGTCGTGGATCAACCCCGGGAATGTGGTCCGGGGGTTGGTCACGCAGAATATTTCCAGCTGAATCTGCCTGGAACGGAACGCGGCCGGCCAGCAATTGGTACAAGGTGACGCCGAAGGAATAGAGGTCGCTTGCCGCCAACGGCGTTCGTCCTGCAGCTACTTCTGGAGCCTGATAGTAGGGAGTCCCGACGATTTCGTGCGGATTGCCTGAAGCGACCATTTCCGAGACGCCGAAATCTGTGATTCGTGCCCCACGGACCTCCTCTCGGTCCTCGATGAGGATATTTGCCGGTTTGATGTCGAGGTGACGAATGCCGACCCGGTGAATCGCGGTAAGGGCCTGGCACACTTCGATTCCCAGGCAGACCGCCGTGGCTGGCTCGAGGCGGTGGTCGGGCATGGACTCCAGCACGTGCGCAAGGTCGGGGCCGTCAACCAATTCCATGATGATGGCGAAGGTGGAGGACTCGACGACCATGTCAGTCACCCGGACGACCGCGTCGTCGGCGACGGTCATCAGGATGTCGCGCTCCTGGATGAAGCGCCTCGTCGCGCCTTTGTCATTCGTCAGTTCGGGTTTGAGGACCTTGATGGCTCGAGGTGACCCGTCGTTGAGATCATGCCCACGCCAAACCGTTCCCATCGAGCCTTGGCCGAGCACCTCGTCGAGGATGTAATGGCTGCCAATTTGACGTACTGTCGACCCGCCGGTGGCGTCCTCCTCGGACATGATTCACCCCTTTAATGATCGCTCGGCAACCACTCTCACTGTAGCGACCACGGCACGGCCGAGGACATAGTGGCCCTCAGTCGGTGACGTCTTCCAAGTCGTCACTGTGGGACCGACGACGCACGATCACCCAGGCGATGCCGAGCACGATGAACCACACGGGGGTGGCAAGGAGAGCCTGGCGGGTGTCGTCAGCCCCAGCCAGAAGGACGACGACAAAGACGAAGAAGGCCAGGACAACCCACGGCATGAAATGGGCCCCAGGCATCGGGTAGATCGACTCGGCATGGGCCTGCGGGTTACGGCGCACGTGCACGATGTAGCTGACGAGGATCATGCTCCACACGAAGATGAACAGCACGGCGGAGACCGTCGTCACCAGGGTGAAGGCCCCCATCACGGTGTCTTTCGCGGCAAGAATGAGGGCCGAACCAATGAGGATGACGGTGCACACCAGGCCCCAACCGGGGACGCCATTGCGGGTGAGTTTGCCGAAGGCCCTCGTCGCCATGCCCTTGTGGGCCAGTCCGTAGAGCATCCGAGAGGTCGAATAGACCCCGGAGTTGGCGCTGGATGCGGCAGACGTGAGAACGACGAAGTTCATGATGCCGGCAGCCGCGGTGAAACCGACGAGTCCGAACATCTGGACGAACGGCGAGGAGTCCTTCTCGATGAGATTCCACGGGATGACACACATCATGGCGAGCAGGGCAACCACATAGAACACCAGGACGCGCACGGGGACGGCATTGATGGCCTTGGGCATGGTCTTGCGGGGATCACGGGTTTCCGCGGAGGTAGTACCGACCAACTCGATGCCCACGTAGGCGAAAACAGCAATCTGGAAGCCGCCGAAGAATCCGCTCCAGCCCTTCGGCGCGAATCCGCCATGGGTCCACAGGTTCGACACCGAGGCCTTGTATCCGCCCGGCGAGGTGAACCCCATGATGATGAGCACCACAGCCACGACGATGAGGATGCCGATCGCGACAATCTTGATGAGCGCAAACCAGAATTCAAGCTCACCAAAGAGCTTCACCGTGAGCAGGTTGAGGACCAGCAGGAGAAGCAAGGTGGCCGCGGTGAGGATGAAGGCCCACATTCGGTCGTGGGTCCAGTAACCCCAATATGAGGTGATGGCGATGACGTCAGCCATACCCGTGACGACCCAACACAACCAGTACGACCAGCCGAGGAAGAATCCCGCCCAAGGGCCCAGGAGATCAGCCGCGAAATCCTGGAAGGACTTCCACTGCAGGTTGTGCAGCAACAGCTCGCCCATGGCCCTCATGACGAAGAAGAGCATCGTGCCGATCACGAGATAGGCAACCACGATGCTCGGGCCCGAGGTGTTGATGGACTTTCCGGACCCCATGAACAGGCCGGTTCCGATGGCGCCACCGATGGCGATCAGCTGAATGTGGCGGTTGCTCAGGCTGCGGCGCAGGTGCTGCATGTCTCCAGCCACATCGTTGTTCTCGCGGTTCATGGGGAGGATTGTTACGCGAGAAGGGGCCAAGTACAGCGTGTCATCTCGCATTGTGCGACTACTGTCCGATCTTCGGCATTCCGGGGAATGCTGGAGTGAGCGTCGTTCTGCGAGGAGATGATGACGATGACCACGACCGTAGCTCTGACCGGGGCCAGTGTCCTGACATGCGACCGAGATGGAACCGTGCTGGCCGATCACACCGTGCTCGTTGGCGAAGACGGTTCGATCGAGGCCGTCGGGCGCGCCCAGCAGCTCGCTGATCGAGCAAGGACGGCTCAGCGTCGTATTGACTGCGCGGGCAAATGGGTCATGCCGGGGCTCATCAATGCCCATGCTCACCTCATGGCTGACGGACGTCCTCTGCCCAAAGCGTTGACGAACCCGGCGCTCGCGCGGGGGATCGTGGGGTTCTGGAAAACTCCGTTGGGGAGTCCCATGCTGCGCGAACGTGCGAGGGGATTTGCGGACGTTGAGCTCAACTCGGGTGTGACCACCCTCCGTGGCCTCGGTGAGTATGACAACGAGGCCGTTGTTTTGGGCCGTGAGAGCGAGTCCGGACAGTGGCTCGGCCCTCGCATCATGGCGTCAGGCCCACTGTTGGCCATCACGGGAGGCCATGGCGCGGAGCTGGGCGTCGCCCGGATTGTCGATGCTCCCTGGGAGGGACGCAAGGCGGTGCGTCAGAACCTGCGTCTGGGGGCTACGTCCATCAAGATTGCCGCGACCGGCGGGGTCACCGATGCGAAGGTCGTCGGGGAGGCCGGGCGTCCGCAGATGACGACCGAGGAAATGACGGCGATCTGCGAGGAGGCTCACTCAGCTGGCGTGCTTGTCGCTGCGCATGCCCAGAGCCCTGAAGGGGTGCTGAGGTCCCTCAAGGCGGGCGTCGACACCATCGAGCATGGATCGGCCATGACCGACGAGATCGTCGAACTATTCCACGACAATCCCAAGTCTCTGCGAGGTTGGTCGGCTTTCGACGCGACCCTGTTGGCCGCTGCTCCGCTGGTCGAGATCGACACGGAGATCACCGGCGCCAGCGAGGTCGTCAAGGAGAATGCCCGGATCGTGCTGGACTCGATGGTTCAGGGGATTCGCGATGCGATCACGAGCGATGTGGTGCTCGGATCCGGTTTGGATTCCTCGATGACCTTTACTCCCCACTACGCCATGTGGCGTGAGCTCGACCTCGTGGTGTCGCGCGCTGGGTTGTCCACGGCGCGGGCCCTAGAAGCCGTGACCCGGGTCAACGCCAAGATGCTCGGTCTGGAATCCGTGACGGGTGCGGTGGAGCCGGGTCTGTCGGCCGATCTGTTGGTGCTGGGAGCCAATCCTCTTGACGATCTCAAGGCACTTGAGGGAGTTGAGACGGTTGTCGTCAGGGGAAGCGTCATTGACAGCCCGGCGGTGGAGAGGTTCGGCGAGATCGACGAACTGCTCGACACCTTGCGCCGGTGACGACGTCGGCGGTGAGGCGAATAGATGGGTGACGCGGCCAGGCAGGTCGTCATGCGGGGGGCAGTTGAGCACGCGGTGCGGCTGCTGGCTCCTGCGGGGCCTGGCAGCGCGCCTTCGCTGGCGGCGTTCAAGGGGAGTCGGCTTCCCCTTTGGAAGGAACTGGGGTGCCTGCGTAGCACGTTCGGCAACTTTTCCCCGAAGGCGAATACGCTGGTCAGGCGACTGAACCGTGGGGTCTACCGGGTCTGTAACCGGCCCCAGAACACTGCTCCGATGGACCACCGTGGCCCCGTTGTCAGGACTGTCGGGATGGCTCAAACTTTTCTCACACCCTCCGAGGTCGACCAGCTGGTCGCCGACTACGAGGCCGGATCTGGCGTCCAGGAGCTTGCGGAGAAATACGGCATCCACCGCGCCACGGTCTTCGCGCACCTCCAGCGTCGAGAGGTCCCGAGGCGACGTCCGGGGCTCAAAGAGCAGGAACAAGCCGAGGCGGTGCGTCTGTCACGCGGGGGCATGTCGATGCGAGCCATCGGACGCCGGATGGGAGTGGACCGCAAGGCCGTACGCGTGGCGCTCGTGGAGGCCGGGGTGATCACTGACGTCCAGCTTGCGGCTGTCTAACGATGTGCGGACGCAACACTGCTCATGCTGGGAACAATGGAGTCCTGGCGCTGACATGCCTTCCGTTCAATGAGACGCGTACGCGCCAAGAGAATCAGGCTGACCGGCCCGATCTAGAGCATCTTGAACGCGCTCCACAGGCAGATGAAGACGAAGAGGTAGAGCCATCTTGGGCTACCCGCCTCGATGAGCACGGTGAGCCAATACGACACGACGATGTAGGGGACAGCTACCAGCATGGCGAGCGGTCCCCACTTCAGGCCTCGGCGCGTGCGGACACGGTCGGGGATGATGTTGCTGGGCAGGTACCGGCGCAACAAGGTCCGGGTGTGGATGCTGGCGATCCAAAATAGACGGAACACGGTGTTCTCCTCTCACGCACGTGCTTCGGCGGTGACGGTGCGTGGAGAGGGGCTCGGAAGCCTGCCGCAAGCGGCCCAGAGTGAAGGAGAAATCCGTCTTCCTCAAGTCTACGCGGGCGGATTCAAGTGGTCGTCGCAACACCCTGTTCGAAGGAGAGTTGATGGGACGCCCACCTGGATGGTTGAAGCAGCTGACGGGACGCTCGGCCATGATCTCGCCCGGGGCTCCGAGGACCAGACGCGGTATCGAACGGGAGTTCTGGAGGCGGATCGCTGAGGGCGCCTCGTCGGAAGACGCGGCCGAGCTGGTCGGGGTGTCACCAGTGGTGGGAAATCGCTGGTTCCGGCAGGGTGGCGGCATGGCCACGATCGCCCTCGCCGCCCCGGTCGGCCGGTACCTGTCGTTTGCCGAGCGTGAGGAGATCGCGATCCTGCATGAGCGTGGCGTCGGCGTGCGGGGGATCGCACGGCTGCTGGGCCGTGACCCGTCGACGATCTCACGGGAGCTCAGACGCAACGTGGCCACGCGCGGCGGCAAGCTCGAGTACCGGGCCTCGGTGGCACAGTGGAAGGCCGAGTTGATGGCCCGGCGGCCCAAGACGGCGAAGCTCGTGGCCAGCCCGGTCCTGCGCACCTACGTCCAGGACCGCTTGGCCGGGAAGGTGACAGCGCCGGATGGCACGGTCATCGACGGGCCGGCAGCCGGGCCGTGGTCGGGGCGCAACAAGCCACGCCGCGGGGACCGCCGGTGGGTCACAGGTTGGAGCCCCCAGCAGATCTCGCATCGTTTGAGGATCGACTTCCCCGACGACGAGTCGATGCGGATCAGCCACGAGGCGATCTACCAGTCCCTGTACATCGCCGGACGCGGGGCCCTGGAGCGCGATCTGGTCGCCACACTGCGTACCGGCCGGTCACTGCGCAAGCCTCGGGCGCGCTCCCGCAACAAGCCCCAGGGCCACGTGACCGCCGATGTCGTCATCGACCAGCGCCCCGCCGAGGCCGCGGACCGGGCCGTGGCCGGGCATTGGGAAGGGGATTTGATCATCGGGACCAACCGGTCGGCGATCGGCACCCTCGTCGAGCGTCGTAGCCGCACCACCCTTCTGGTGCACCTGCCACGCCAGGAGGGCTACGGGCAGCAGCCACGTGCCAGGAACCGGCCCGCACTGGCCGGATACGGTGCCCAGGCCATGGCTGCCGCGCTGGCAGCCACGGTCACCACGATCCCCGCCGGGTTGCGCAAGACGATCACCTGGGATCGGGGCAAGGAACTCTCAGCCCACGTCGGATTCACTGCCGCCACCGGCACCAGGGTGTTCTTCGCCGATCCTCACTCACCATGGCAGCGGCCCACCAATGAGAACACCAACGGGCTGAGCCGCCAGTACTTCCCCAAGGGCACCGATCTCTCACGATGGTCGGCGGATGACCTGGAAGCGGTCGCCCACACCCTCAACAATCGGCCCCGCAAAGTCCTGGACTGGAGAACCCCCGCGGAAGTCTTCGCCGAACAGATATCCTCAACCCAGGATCCCGGTGTTGCGACCACCGATTGAATCCGCCGCCGCTTTTTTAGGAACTCGTTCTCCAGTTTGACCTCGCGGAGTTCCTTCTTCAGCCGTTCGAGTTCCTTCGCCTCATCCCCTGTGAGGTCCTCGGTTCCCGGCTCCAGATGCTCGTTCCTGTACTTCTTGACCCATTCTCCGACGGTCTGGGCCACCCGGTCATACGATTCGGCGACCTCCTTGATGGTCCGGTGCTTCTCCACGACCTCGAGCACCACCTGAGTCTTGAACTCGGGGCTCCATTTAGATCCTGACATGATGTGATTCTACCTGATTCCCTAAACTCTGGTCTTTTCCAAGAGTCCGAGAAACATCACTCACTCCAGACCCCAGCCGAGCGGCTGGCTGCTTTACTGGAGCCCTCACAAGCACCGTTGCGACGATGACTAGAACCCAAGTGGTGTGATGCTCGGTGATGTCGGTCAACCACAACTGGTTGGGGCCCTCGGCACGAAACTGGCGCCGCACCAGATCATCGTGGACCGGCGGGCCCGGCTGTTTCCACGAGCCGTTCTTGACCGAGTGGAACGACCGGATCCGCTGCAGCTTGCACAGGCGATGGACCCGGTTCCCACCAGCGGTGATGCCCAGCTCGGGCAGGTCATCGGTGATCAATCGATAGCCCAGCCCGGGGTCTTCGGCATGCAGGTCGAGGGCAGCGTTGATCAGGTGCGCGTCGCGTCGCCAAGGCACAAGTCGAGGGCAGGGACCAGGCGCTGGAAACGGCTCGGGCTTGCCTCTACCCCACTGAACGACCAGGGGTGGAGGCACCCGCTCCTGCCGGGGCCGTCGGGACCCTCCTCTACACGTTTGACCGCGGATCAGCCCTCCAAGACGAGGTGGCGCGGCAGCACGGTGTCCGCCAGATGCTGGCATTCGAGAATCCGGGTCGTGCCGACGCGCTCGATGTGGACTATGAACCGGGCGCAATTCTGCGGTTGTCCCTGAACCTGCACCTGGACTCGCCCATGTTCGACACCCACCGGCGTTGGTTCGACGAGGTATCCGCCGCGACCGAGCGCCACAACACAACCGTGAGCACGCTCGTGGATGTGACCGAGGTGGAGCGGGTAGTGCGCGATTCGTTGACGGCCATGGGCTGCGCGGTAACGAGTTCGTCGGAAGCCTTGGCCCACATGGGGTTGGACTCCCTTCGCGTGTTCGCCCTGCGGAGGGCGCTCATGGATGCGTTGGGGTGCGACGTGCCGCTGGAAGAGTTGGGCCCGACGCGCACGATCACCACCATCTGCGCGGCAATCGTCCAGAGGTCGGAGGTCACCTCAGCCGAGCCCGCCGCGTCGCACATGCCAAGAGTCTTCCCAGCCGATCTGAGCGAGAGAGACCTGGCCCACCTGAAGAGGTTCGAACACTGGGGGCCAGACCTCAGCATCGTGCCCCTGTGGATACCAGCGGGTTCAACGCAGCAGCGAGCGGACCATCTGCTTGGTGAATTCTGGTCAAACCACGCTTGGCTCGCGCGCACGATCAAGAATCACCACTGGACAGTGGGAGACGGCACACCGCGAATCTGTCAACTGCAAGCCCTCGGGGTGGACGACTGGGAGGCTGTGCGGTCGGAGTTCAGCCCCCATCGAGCCTTGGCGATCATCGTGAGAGTGCCCCGTCTCGGTATCACCTTCTTGGTGCTGGACCACATCCTGTACGACCAAGATGTCCTTTACGAGCTCGAGACCGACTTCCTAGAGCTCAGTGCTGCGGGGTTTGGAGAGGCGTCGTCACAGGATGCTGGCGTGGGCGCCCTCGTGGCCTCGTCCTCATTTCAAGCGGCGGACCGAGCAACCGTGGCCCCCGGCGGGTGGCGGCTGGAGTTCTCGTGTCCGCCAGAGATGTTGTACGAGCGGCTCGCCGAGCATTTGCAGCGCTGGGGCAAGGCACATAACGTGAGGACGTTGCCTGTTGTCAAGCATGTGCATGGCGACCTACGGGCTCGTTGCGAGGGCGGTGATCGCCACCGTGTCGAGAACTGGACCTTCGACGTCGGATCGGCTCAGCTGCGCCGGTCGAGCCCGACCGAGTGGGCCGACGAGAGTCCAGTCGTCCACCTCTCGGTGGTGGAGGCTGATCCCCGGATTCCTTGGATCCGGCTCCTCGCCACCGAGATGGCATCCATATCCCCTCCATCGCCCGACGGGTCGTGTTCCGCCGATATCGAAGTCCTGCTGCAGCGAGACTACGCAGCGATCAGCGTTGTTTCCTGCAGCCATTTAGCCTCATGATGGATTTGTTCCCTTCGTCCTCACAGGAGAGAAAATGAGCCAAGGTTCACCCCTAGCGGCACGTGATCAGGCCAATCAAGACTTGGTATACATGCCCATGGACCCGGCGACCGCACGAGAGATTGCGGATGATTGGAAATACCCGGCGCCCTACGATTTCTACGACATGACGGCGGATCCTGAGGACTATCGGGAATTCGTTACCCCCGAACTGTGGCCGGAATTCTTCCTCCAAGTGCGGCAAGGCGGTCGACTTATCGGTTTCCTTTCCGGTGATTTTCCGGAAGGGGGCGATGGTTTGGAGATCGGGCTAGGGATGCGACCCGACCTTACCGGCGCCGGTTTGGGGCGCACCTTCATGAGGCGCAATTTGGAGTGGATCCGTCAGGAATACCCGGGCGTGGAGATTCGCCTGTCGGTCGCGTCATTTAATCTGCGGGGCATTAAGGTGTATGAGGCTAGTGGGTTCAAAGTTATTCGCCACTTCAAGCAGTCGACCAACGGCGGCGAATACGACTTCGTCGAGATGGAGCTCGGCGCGTGAAAAATCATTCGATCCCATCCATGACGGACCGTAAGTTAGTTAAGAAAACTGTATGACTACCACACCACGAATCCCGAAAAATGTGTTTTGGCGAGTAGCCGCAACGTCCGGCCTCGGAGAGCTCGCGCAGGGGGTGGCCGACGTTGCCCTGCCACTCATCGCGGTGGGCGCTCTTGGCGCAACTGGATGGCAGGCGAGCGCCGTGACCGCCGCCGAGTCAGTGGGATTGGTATTTTTCGGGCTCTTCGCGGGCGTAGTTGCCGATCGGTACAATCGGGTATCCATCATCACGACCGCCAACGTGCTGCGCGCCGTGGCGTTCCTCGTGCTGCCGATAGGGGGACTCTTTCACGTAGTGAGCATTCCTATGCTCATCATTCTGGGAGTCATCGCGGGTGCGTTCGGCATCTTCGCCGACACCGCGGCACAAGCGTTGACCCCCACCATCGCTTCAGAGGAAGAATTGTTGGCGCGCAACGCCCAGCTGCACGCCGTGGACTCGGCGACCCAAATCGGGGCCCCTGCGCTCGCAGGAGCGATGATCCAATGGCTAGGTAGCCAAGTCACAGCTGGCGTGACGTCCATCGGTTACTTCCTGGCGGCCGCCCCGCTGATTAGTTGCAGGAAGATCGACGCCGCCAGACTCCCCGGCACGGAAGCCCCCGTCGAGCAGCGGATCCTTTTGCGGGAGCTTAAGGGGGGATTCAGGGAGGTCTGGCACCAGCGTGAGCTGCGAAGCACCATCGCCTGTACGGCGACATTCAACTTTGCCTACGGGATGCTGCAGCCTCTGTTCTATCTTTTTCTGCTCCGGGAACTTAATGTCAGTGAGGGCATTGTCGGATTAATTCTCGCGATGGGCGGCCTTGGCTCTGTGCTGTCTGCCGTCTTCGCCGAAAGGGTGGTTGCAAGGATCGGGATTGGTGCCGCCATCTGGGTGCCGGCGCTCATCGCGGGATGCAGTATCGCGGCCCTGGCGTCACTCAGCCCGCGCACCGCTCTCGTTGTGGGAGGGCTTCTACAAGCGGTCCTGTCGGTTTCGGTCACCGTATACAACATCACTGTCTTCACGCTGCGTCAGGCCAGCACATCGCCGGACATCCTAGGTCGGGTCAGCGCCTCGAGCCGCGTGATCGTGTGGGGAACGGCCCCCTTGGGAAGTTTGCTCGCCGGCTCATCCATGGCGCTCTTCGGGATCCGCGGTTCCTTGGTCGCGTCAGGCCTGATTGCCTGCCTGTCCGCCCTCTGGATCCTCGTCTCCCCGATCCGAAAGGTGCAACACATGACGGAATTCCGACGTGATCACTGAAATCCCGAATTTGGCCGGAGCAACGTCAGCGCCTCCAGCTCCACGGCGTGTGCAGTACCGAAGCGACTGTCTGCTGCGCAGCGCTGGATTCCCGGTGGCAACGTTGCATGCTCTGCGCAGGCAACCGGCCGCCAACGTGCCTAAGTCCTCCACTAAGGCTCAAGACCTCGACGAACTGTTCATCGAGCAGGTTGCGCGAATTTGCCGAGAGACTCCTGTCGGGGAGGCGTTGGCGTGGCAAAACCCGGGCATCCTGCGGAACAATCTGACAACCCTCGAACCGGTCAACAACAGCAAGAACCGGCGCCGGGCAGACGCCCTGTTTGCCTATATCTCGCGCTACGTGGCCAAGAACGACACCATCGGATTCTTTGGCCCCCTTTGCTGGGGCACCATCGATCAGTCGACGCGCACGTCCTTCGTGGCCCAAGAGCCTGCCGTGGGGCAGCGTGAGATCTACTTCGAGTCTTGGGCGGTCGACGAGCTAGCCCGCGCCTTGGCCTCCGTTCCCGGCATCTTCCCTTACCTGCCCCTCGTGTCGCACGGAACAACCTCGAACGATTCGCCGCCCGATGGCTGTGATCCGAACGGTCTCGAGGCAAGAATCTTGACCCTTCAAGGAGCCTTCGGCTCCATCGGCGAGCTTGCCCGTCACCTACGAGAGGACGGTGGTCACGATTTCGAAGACGTCGCCCTCACCATTGCCGGGCTGGTGTCACGGGGACTCATGACCTGCGTCCCCACCCCGGACATCAACGAGGACGGCCTCCGCCGCCTAGAGGAATGGCTGGAGCAGGTTCCTGATACCGACGTCCGCCGGCGTGGTCAGTGGTTGCTGGAACCGTTCACGGCCTTGCGCGCAGAACTCGAACACGCGCGAGGCGACGCCGACGCTGTGGCCCGGCTGCAGGGAATGCTCGCGGACAAGTTCAGTGAACTGACAAGGTCTGACGCGTGGCGCCGACCAGGCGAGCAATACGCTGGCAGGGGCTTGGTGTACGAAGACTCGACACGCAACGTGGAGTTCTCCATTGGCGAGGACTACCTCAACGTCTGGGACGGGCCATTGGCCATCATGCTCCGTGCAGCCGATTGGTACGTCGACCTGTCGGGTCGCGCGTTCGAGAGAGTCGCCGATGAGGCGTTTACCAAGGCGACGGCAGATGCTGGCGTTCAGCAGCTTTCCTTGGAACGGCTCTTCTTCCTCCTTGCCGACCAGCTGGCCTATGGAGTTCGCGAGGTCCCGAGCTTCGTAGCCACCTGCCAACGGGAGCTGCAGGAGCGATGGGCGCTGATTTCGCGACGCGCGTCCGAGTTAAACGCCACCGACAACCTCCTCGCATTCGCCGAACAGCTGTTCCCAGCGGGGGCCGAGCCGTGGCCGGGTGCCCACACCCACTCACCAGACATCCAGCTGTTGGCTGAGCGACCTACCGGGCGGGGGGGGGGTGCAAGCGGTTCTCGGGGAAATCCACGTGGCGATCAACAGCTTGGAGCAGCCAGCTTTCCTCAGGTTTGCACCCCATCTCGACAGAATGATCCACGAAGAGTTCGACGCTTACCCCTGCGGAAGGGTGCGGATGATCCCCCCGCGCTCCTCGAGACTCGTATCGTCACGCCTGTCCCCACCTGGAGCCTTCACACATCCCAGCTGGGTGTCTTGGACATGGGGTAGAACCCTTCCCTCTCTCAGCCGACCGCGGGTGGACGCCTCGGATCTGATCGTTAAGCGATCCGCATCGGATCGCTCGCTCGAGGTTGTCGGCCCAAATGTTCGCGTGCCTCTGATGATGGTCTTCGCCGACATGCTGTCCATGATTCTCGCCGGCACGTTCACCCTCCTTCCGGAGGAGGCCACTCTGGATCGCGTGGAGCTGGATGGGTTCGTGCTATCAAGGCGACAGTGGTCCATCCCGATCGGAACCTGCAATTGGCTCTCACAGCGCGTCCGAGTCCCCCGATGGGAGGCCTTTTGCGAGTGGCGGGTGGCGACCGGTCTACCGTCCCAGTTCTACTGGCGCGTCTCGGACACGGAGAAACCGCAGCTGATTGATGCGGCCATCCCAGCGTCCGTGGAACGGCTGGTGACCCGCATTCGGGACGCGGACGTCCATATGCTGCGGCTGACGGAAGCCCTTCCTTCGACCGACCAAGCGTGGCTCGCTTCGGTCGCCGGAGACAGGTTTTCATCCGAGGTCCGTCTCGTCGCACGGCTCCGTGACACCAGGCCTTACTCATCGCCCATGGGGGACGAATGCCCGTAACGAGCACCGGGGATTGGGGGATTGGCCTGTCAGGCTTTCCTCTCCATACGCTGCCCGTCAACCGGCTACAAGCCCCGCACCTCGTCGCCGCGAAGATGTTGGACGACGAGACGGAGGGCTATGTTGTTATAACAGTGGCGGGCGGCGTGACGACGAGTGCGCAGGCTGCCGCAAACTGGGGCGAGCTTCTGCTGCGGTTTCCCAACCTGCGAACCGAGTTTCTGCGCATCGGTCATCAGATGTATCAGCGGCTCGCGAAGGTCGATGACTGCGCGACTAGGATGTTCATCGCGCCGCACGAGCACGCCGCCCCCCATGCGGATTCGTTCACCCACCCCAGCATCTACGTGTGGGATCCCTGCAGCCAAGAAGCTCGGCTCTGGCTCCATCACGCGATCGTCGACAGTTTCACCATCGACTTGCTCAAGCGGGGGAAGGGGTGGACGGACTCACAGTCCTACCAGAGGTTCCTTGCCCGGGTGGCTGCCGAAACGGGCGAAGGGCACGGACCTGAGGAAGACCTTTGCCGTGTCCGTGTCCGTCATGCCGCTGGAAAGCAAGTGTGTGACTCGGCGGAAATGTCCGTGGAGGCGCCCGGACAGCAGGTGATCCAATCACAAGGCGCATTCAACTTCTGGTTCGCGTGCCTCTGCGATTCTTTGGCGGATCTTGGAGTGGCTGCCGGTGACAAGATCTTGGTTCCGATGTCTTTCAGAGACGTCTTGGGTGAACTGTATGGTGTACCTGGTCTGGCCATGGGCTCCATTGCGATCGATATCGCCCCCGAGGGCGCAAGCCCAGACAGTGTTCAGCGCGGATTGCTACGCGGCCTGCGGGAACGGTCAGACCGGCTGGTTCTGGCGGGCTGGAACTCCTCAGCTACTGCTGTTCCCTTGGAATTCGCCTATGACGACGCCGGTGCGCGCTTGGCGCGCAGCCGGAATCAGCCGAGCCTCGCAGGAATCGAGGTCATTCAACATTCACCCGCGAACTACTTGGTAGTGTGTTCCGCCGGGATGGGATTGGTGTTCACCGACTTCCGAACAGGGGATCTTTTCAGGGCGCTTGAGAGGTCGGCTCGTCGGCGAGGAGTCCTCCTCCGCCGTTCCGCCCCGCCCGCGCCCGCAGCGCTGCCCGGTTCGGTTGCCGGACAACGGCCACGGAAGTGAAGAGATGCTCGCCATCGACGGACCACCGGCCCATGGCCCGCCTTAGGCTCGGGCAATCTGCGCCTCGATCCGAGGATAGGCGCGCCAGAAATGTACCCCTTCCAGCATCGAATCGAATCGATGCCTCGTCGAAGTCAAGCCACGAATGCATGAGGGGAGACCACGCCTTGTAGAGGGCCTCCTTCCCGCTGAACAGCAGCCGATCCCAAGCGACGGTCGGAAATGCGGACAGAAGGAGGGCGATGTGCCGGCGCTCTTCGGCATTTGCCACCGCGCCCAGCACCCCGGGGGCAGGGGCTCGTTTGGCTCCGCATCAATGCCGAGAGTCAACCACTGCTCGCTCAAGCCCACAGCTGCTGCGCGGAATCCCTCACAGTGGGTCATCGAGCCCACCGTTCCACGTGGCCAGACGGGGCCATGTCCATCCAGCGACAAGAGGGGCGGTCTGTGGTACCCGAGTTGCGCCAAGGCAGCCCGCGCGCACGCGCGGACCGTGACGAACTCATTGACACGGCGGGGCACGCAGCGCATAACGTAAGCGCGCTCGTCCGGGAACAGATCTTCGGGTAGATCGTCGCGGGCAATCTCCAGGACGATGCCCGGTGGGGTGTCGATCGCCATGGACTTAGCTCCTATCTAACTTAGCGATGTGGTCCCTTGACCACCCATGATGACCGGTCGCGGAGTAGGCAGAACCGCCAGGGAACACCGACGGCCCCGGGTCGCTCGGCCGGACCGGTGCCGCTCCGACGAGGGTGGTGGATCGCATGCGCTCGGCGAGGGCCACGGCCCGACTCGGGTCCAGGTCGTGGACCACGACCTCCTCCACGTGCCAACGCAAATCGCGGAGGAAGTCGACGACCTGGCGAGCGATGAGGCCCGCACCGATGATCGCGACGCGGCGGGCCATGCGGTCACCGATGAGCAGCTCGGCCGCCAAGACGCCGGACGCGGCTGTGCGGGCCGAGGTTTCTTGCGTGACCCCGGTATGTTGATGCGAACCCAAAAGGCTTGCGCACGCTGACGACATTGCGGAAACTGCCTGCATCTGAAGCTCCAAGGATGTGCGTACCTTGCAGCTCAACTTCAGAAATCTTCTTGAGAACGGCCACGCCTTGATTGAAACGAACGAACACGTCAGACCCGCGCTCAAGTAGCGGGCGAATTGATCTCGACGTATCACCCTTGAAATGTGTGACAACTTCACAGCTGCCGCTGCTATCGCGGTCCCAGAGGAAGACTGATACGCCACCCTTCGGACCATTCTGGGGAAATACCTCAGCAGAAATCGGCCAGTCAGAAATACGGCGAATTCGACCGTCCCCGAGCATGGTTTCTCGGAACTCGTCGAGTCCCTTGCCGCCAGTGAACCATCGTGAAGGGGTGATCATGAACAAGAATCTCGGATCCAGCGCTTTCGCCTGCTCGACGAAGTGCTGGTAGATGGGGGTTGCGCTCGACCCGTTGCCACCGCCGTCGGAGAGCTGGTAGGGCGGGTTGCCGATGATGACGTCGAACTGCATGGTGTCTCCGAACAGCTCGCGGGTGCGGGCTTTGATGTCGTCGGTGTGGATGAAGGCGTAGGCGTGGGTCTCCAGCTCGTCGCCGCGCCCGTAGTCGTCCTCGCCTGCGCCGCAGTAGCGGCACTTGCGGTGGGTGTAGACGACCTTCTCGTCTCCGGTGAGTGGGTCGGTGCGGTATTCGCGTTGCCCGCCAGCCCAGGTGTGTTCGGTGCGCTGGAACCAGATGTTCCCGTCCTCGCTGTCGAACGATGTGGCGATCGAGTGGGGGCCGTTGGCGTACTTGGAGCAGTACACGGACCGGCGGGCCAGCAGTGCGGTGAGCTGGGTGATGCCGATGCCGTAGACCTGCCGGGTCAGGATGTGGTCGACCCGCTCCGCCCGATCCGGAAAAACTGAGGCCAGGCCGTCGGTGAGGCGTCGGGTGATCTCCCGCAGGAACACACCGGACTTGGTGAACGGGTCCAGGAACGTGACGTTCGGGTCGGCCCAGATGGCGGCGCCATCGTGGGCGTCGGCCCACCGCTGAGCGAGCAGGTCAAGCATGGCGTTGGCCATCTCGGGCGGGGTGAACACTTCGTCGTTCGAGAGATTCGCGATGCAGGTGAGCACGTCGGGATTGTGGCCGCGCAGCGCGAACGGGGCCTGGGTGATACTCATGCGGCGTTCACCTGCCCGGCCAGGTCCGTCACCGTCATCGTCGGGTACGTCGTCTGGGGGGCGAAGAGGTCGGCGCCCATGTCAGCGAACAGGGAGCCCTCGGCCTCCCATGCGGAGCGCTGGGTCAACTCGTCGTAGCGGAAGTCGCGGCGCTGGAACTTCCCCTTGCCCAGGTACCCCCATTCGGCGAACGTGATCGGACCACCCTCGGGGGTGGTCATGGTCAGGGCGTCACCTTGAACGATGTTCACCGCGAGGACGGCTCGGGCGGCGCGGGCCCAGTCGTCGTCCTCGTCGATGCCGAGGAACGCGTTGAACAGTGTGGCGAGGTTACTGCGGCACTCGGCGGCGTTGTCGGGCAGGAGTTCAATACCGTACGTGCACATCAACGCGAACAGAGCGTAGTGGCGCTTCTCGAACTCGCTCTTGCCGTGCTTGGCGGCCACGGTCAGGAGTTTGCGGGTCAGGACGGGGACGAGGAAGTTCCCCGACCCGCAGGCCGGTTCGAGGACCCGGGAGTCGATGCGTTCGGATTCTTCCTGGACGAGGTTGAGCATGTCCTCGACCATCCAGGAGGGGGTGAAGACTTCGCCGTGGTCGGCGACGCGCTGCTTGGACTTGACCAAGCGTTCGGTCTCGCTGGCGCTCATCGCCCCTCCTTCCGTTTCGGCCGGGTGCCTGCCTGCTCAGGGTAGGGGCCACCACCGTCATGTGTGTGCGGGCTGTCGCTGGCTGCGGCGCCGGTGCGCACCCACTCGTCGACCTCGGTGGCTTGGCACTTCCACAGGCGCCCGATCTTGTGGGCGGGCATGCCCTTGTCGGCGATCCACGCGTACACGGTGTCTTTGGTGACGCCGAGGTGGGCCGCGATCTCGTCTGTGGACAGCCAGGGCTCGCTCACGAGGTGCCTCCTTGGATCGGTAGGGGCAGCACAGCTCCAACCGGGCCCAGTCTAGCCGATCGGACCGTTTCAGATCGGGTTTGAACGGGAATCAACCGTGTTCGATCCCCGTCGAATGGGGTGTGAGTGCGAGACAATGGGGGTACGGAGAGGATCTTCCCGGGCAGCGCAGGAGCTGTCCGGCAGCGAGCGCCCGGGCCGATCCATGTCGAGACGGAGTCGTCTACCCGGGTGGTGGAGCCGGTGGCGTACACGTGCCTGCGGTTCATGCTAGTGCGGGAGGGCCGCCTGTTCGTGCACTCGCGCCACGGGACCGCTCACGCCCGGCCTGCGATGTTGGTGATTGTGTGCGCCGGAACGCTGTGTGGGGCGATCCCCGAGCCCAGCGCCACGGTGACCACCGCGTTCGTGAACTTGGACTACCTGCTGGACCAGCTCACGTGGCGGCTGAACGGGCTGCTGCGGGATCGTCACGAGGCCGAGCTGATCGCCGCCAAGGCGTTCCGCCACAACATGTGGGCCACCACCCCGCCCGCGCAGGCGACGTCCGACATGCTGGACCTGCTGGACCGCACCGAGGCCATCCAGAACGCCGGGGGTGGCTTCTACGACATCGAGGCGGTCTTCGCCGGGTTCCTGGCCGACCTGGTGCCGCTGATGCCGTACCGGGAGCTGCCCGGCGAGCCGGTCGTGTCCCTGGCGGGGGACGGAGTGGGCGGGAGGTTCCCCCCGCTTCGGCCTGAGATCGTCGCCGTAGGGGACGCCATACAAGCCGATCTGTCCCGCAGGTGGTCGCTGACCGACATGGCGCAGGTCGCCCACATTTCCGGGCGGCACCTGGCCCGCGTGTTCAACGAGTCCTACGGGCTGCCGCCGGTGCAGTTCCTGGCGGCTCTTCGCGCCAAGGAGATGGCGCGTCTGCTGCGTGAAGAGCCAGGATGGTCGGTGGAAGCGGTGGGCCGCCAGGTCGGCTGGGAGGGCCGCTCGCATGCCCGCCACCAGTTCGTCCGCGAACTCGGGCTCTCGCCCGATGAGTACCGGCGGCGGGCTCATGGTCTGGATCTGGCCACACCTGGACCGGAAACGGACGAGAACACCCCCGCCCCCTCGTAGAACCCAGTATCGCGTTGCTATGAGTGAAGGATGCGTCAGGTGTCACGCCGGGTCCCTGACGGCCAACCCCGCCAGCGACCCCCAGCGCTGGGCACCCGTTTCACAACTGTACTGACCGTCACCATCTCGCAGGACTCCTCGGCGCACCTCATGGCCACAGCCCCACCCCGGGGCACAGGCCCTGAGGCGGGAGGAGCGCGAGATGACGTCACGAGGAGAGGACCAGCAGGCGGCCCGTGAGGCACGCCTCGACGAGTTGCACGACAAACTCACCGCGGCCGTCGACCAGCTGGTGTCCGGTGAGGACTGGAAGCGAGCGCTGGCGTTCGCCGCGAACTTCCGCTCGCGCAGTTTCAACAACACGCTGCTGATCTGGGCCCAGCACGCCGCCGCATTCGAGCGAGGCCTGGTCCCGGAGCCGACACCGTCGTATGTGGCCGGGTACAAGCAGTGGCAGGGCCTGGGCCGCCAAGTCCAAAAGGGCCAGCCCGGCTACCAAATCATCGCTCCGGTCACGGGACGTTTCGCCTCGGCGAACCCGCAGGATGCCGAGTCGTGGCGCAGGCTCGGCAAGTTCGAGAAGCCCCGGCCCGGTGAGACGGTGCGCTCAAAGATGGTCGGGGTGCGCCCGGCCTACGTATGGGACGCCTCCCAGACCGCAGGCGACGACATCCCCAGCCCGATCCGCCCGCACCTGCTGGAAGGTGAAGCCCCCAACGGCTTGTGGGAGGGGCTCGCCGCGCAGGTGAAGGCCGCCGGGTTCACTCTGGCCGAGGCCGCGTCGGCCTCGGAGATTCATGGGGCGAATGGGGTCACCGACTACCTCGCCCACACCGTGACCGTCCGGGCGGACATGGATGCCGCGGCCCGGGTCAAGACGCTGGCCCACGAGTTGGGGCACGTCCTCATGCACGACCCGGACAATCAGGAGGCTCGCCAGCACCGTGGCATCGGCGAGGTCGAAGCTGAATCCGTCGCCCTCATGGTGGGCGCGGCTCACGGCATGGACACGACGAGCTACACGATCCCATACGTCTCCACCTGGGCCGCTCAGGTGGACGGACGCGAGCCTGCCGAGGTCGTCAAAGCGACCGGAGAGCGGGTCCGGTCGGTCGCGTTGAAGATCCTCGACCAACTCGACACCGCGCAGGTCGGCACTGGCACCCCGCCCGGACTCGAACGCGACACCCCCACCCGTGATGCCGTACGGCAGACGGTGGCTGCCGACCACGCGGCACCGGTGCCGCGTGAGCCCGTGCTCGCTGAGGCCAGGAGCCTGTGATGGCTGGCCTGTCCGCGTTCACGCAGACGCTGATGCACATGCCGCCGGAAGCTTCGACGGGTGAGGCGGCGTTGGCGCTGGCATCTGCTGGTATCCCCGTGTTCCCGGTCGCGGTGGCTGGGAAGCAGCCGGTGACCCGGCACGGCTTCCACGACGCCACCACGAACCTCGCTCAGATCCGCCGGTGGTGGTCCGCGACTCCCGGGGCAAATATTGGGATGCCGACCGGTGCCGCCTCAGGTCTCGTTGTCGTCGACGTCGATGTCCACGGGCCTGCCAACGGCTACGTCGCCCTGGACCGCGCCGATCGTGCCGGACTGCTGGACGGGTGGGAAGCACTCGTGCGCACCCCTTCGGAGGGGCTCCACGCCTACTACCCGGCCACGCCGGGCACCGAGCAGCGGTCGTGGCAAGTCGCACGGGCAGGCATCGACTTCCGCGGGGACGGCGGCTACATCATCGTCCCGCCATCCAGCCGAATCATCGACGGCGAGCGCTGCGTCTACCGGCTGGAGCAGGTGACCCGCGACCAGCCTCAGCCCCTGGATGCGGGGCGGCTGCGCCGATTCCTCGATCCACCACCACCGCCGACGCACGGCTCGCAGTCGCAGGTGATGGATCGCGGGGTGGATGTTGAACGTCTCGCCGCCTGGGTGGGGCGTCTTCAAGAGGGGGAACGCAACCACGGATTGTTCTGGGCAGCCTGCACCATGGCCGAACACCACGTCCCGCCGGGGCAAACACTCGATGTCCTCACCACTGCTGGTGGCCAGGCGGGACTCTCCGTGCGTGAAGTGACAGTGACGGTGCGTTCGGCCTACCGCACTGTCACCGCCACACCCGCCAGCCCCAGTGCGTCGGCGGCGTTGGAGCACTCGCCACCCAGGACGGCAATCCCGGCGCGGAGCCTGCCATGAACACGCTGCCCGGGCACCGCTGGGCGGTGATGACGGCGGTCGCAGCGACTGTGTTCATCGCCGCGGGCGCCTTCTGGCTCTCCTTCACCTCGCTCGCCGACCTGGCGCGACGCTCGGGAATCGGGGCGGGGCAGGCGTGGGCGTGGCCGCTGATCGTGGACGGCATCATCGTTGTCGCCACGGTCGCGGTTGTCGCCCTGGCCGGAACCCGCACCTCCTGGTATCCCTGGGCCCTGCTGATCGGCGGGGCCAGCGTCTCGGTGACGGCCAACGCGATTCACGCCGTCATCGCCGCCGACGCCGACGTCCCCAGCATCCTCGCGGGCGCCGTTGCCGCGGTCCCTCCCGTCGTGCTCCTGGCCATCACCCACCTGACCGTCATCCTCACCCGACCACCCGAACCTCACGCCACAGCGGAGCCTCCCGATGCTGTCCGCACGTGGCGCGACGTCGACGACGCGACATCGGCCGATCCGGTGCTTCCCTAAGCCCTGCTGTCACCAGAGCCAGCGTCCGACGAGCCCGGCAGCGCACCCCCGCCCGGCGGTGACGGCCTTGGCTTGGAGCCCTCGGCGGATCGACGAGAGCACGCGGCGGCCCTGCGCGATTTGGGGTGGTCGAACAAGCAGATCGCCCGCCAGCTTGACGTCCACCCCTCCACGATCGGCCGCTGGCTCACCGCCCACACCGACACAGCCGCCCCAGACGACGTGTCTGCCGACGAGATGGACACGACCAGCACATCCGAAGGCCTGATTGATCAGGCCACCAACCACGAGGAGAAGTCATGAGTACTGACGAGCAGACCCCCGACCCCATGGTCGGGGACATCGCAGGCGCCGCTGGAACACCAGACGCCATCGAAGCCAGCCACACCACCCGCAAGGCCGATCCCGCCGTCGACCCGGCGCTCAACCGAGAGCACCGTGTGGGGCGCGGGGTGGAGTGGGTGCGCCCCACCGACCTGATGGCCCGCACCGGCTCGCGCATGGCGGGCGCGGGGATCGACTTCCAGGCCGACATGGCCCGACGATCCCGCCACGCCGCCACCACGAGCACACGCGCCCTGGCCCTGCGGGCGCGCAGGCTCCCGCCGGTCTCCGCGTTCGGCCGCGGGCACGCGGACCGCGCGACCACCCGTGACGCGGTCGGCATCCCCTGACCCCGACCGGCCCGACCCGCAAGGGCGCCCGTTGCCCCACCCTCCTGGAGGTGTGGGAGCTGGTGCGCACTTACGGGTCAAGGAGGTGCCAGCAACCATGACCACCACGATCAAGAACCCGGTACAGGGCGAGGACTTCACGACCAGTGAGGGCCTGCGCCACGTCCTCGTCCGGCTCCACGCGGCGGGACCTGCCAGCTGGGAGCACGACCCCACGGCCGCCAGCCTCGTCACCTTCGCGGCCGACAAGTATGCGGGGCTGGCCCGCAAGCATGGGCTCGACCCGTGGGAGGCCGCCAGTGCCGCCTTCGAAGCGATGCGCAACGCTTCCACCCGCACGGCGCGCGACCCCTGGGCTGTGGTCACCCGCGCCGTGCAGATCACTTGCGTTGCCGAGGAGCGCGGCCAGGGCCTGCTGTGCTCGACGCATCAGGCCCGGCGCCGCAAGTACGAGGATGTCCACGACCCTGAGCGGATGTCGGACCGGGAGACTCCACTGTCGGACTATCACCCGTCCTTCCACGTCTACGACCACATCGACGACCCCGACACCGACGATAACCGTGACGGCACGGAGCCCCAGGCCCGGGAGTTGTCGACCCTGAGCGCGGTCGATGAGTGCGTCGCGTTGTTCACCGGGCTCGGCTGGCCACCCGACACGGCCCGCACCGCGATCCACTACGTGACCACAGCCCTGTCCAGGACTCGCTCGCGGATGTCGGCCTACGAGGCGCTTCGCCACGACAAGCACGCCCTGGCGTTCCTGGACCTTTCGCGCGACACCTGGGCGGTCCTGCTCCACGCCCTGCTCGGGAATCCGCACCCCGCCTTGCAGGCCACGCCCGCCGGGCGCGGGATTCTCATGCGCCTGGTCATCGGGGAACCTGTCTGCTCGATCCTTCACGATGATGACCTCGTCCTGTCCATCGCGCTGGCAGCCCCGGGCAGGGCCAGGTGAGATGTCATGGGCGCCACCGACGGGCACATCGAACTGGAACGGACCGTGAGTTCGATCCAGATCGGGGCACGCCACCGCCACGATCTCGGAGACCTCGACGCCCTCGCGGCCTCGATCCAGAAGTACGGGCTGCTCCAGCCGATCACCATCACCCCCGACGGCATCCTCGTCTGCGGAGCCAGACGACTGGCCGCGATCAGGAAGCTCGGGTGGGACACCGTCCGAGTGTGGGTGCGCTCAGGTATCTCGGACCCGCTCGCACACCTGTTGGCCGAGCAGGACGACAACGTGCTCCACAAGTCGCTGACCCAGCTGGAGCAGGCCGCCCTCTACCGGGAGATCACCGACCTGCTGCGCGAGGACGCCGAACGACGCCAAGAAGCGACCCGGTTCTCCCGTGAGCATCAGCCCGGGAACGACGGTCCCGCAAAATTTGCGGGACCGTCAGACTCTTCTGGGGAGCGCAGGAAGCAGGCCGCCGACATGATCCCCGGCGGCGCCTCCTACGCCACCCTGGACAAGGTCACCTGGCTCCAAGACGCCGCCAACGATCCCGACCAGCCTGAGCACGTCCGCCGCCAAGCCGCCGACGAGCTGGAGCACATCGAGCAGGGCGCGCCCGTACATCCGGCCTGGCAGCGCGTCCGCGACCTCGCCACCACTGCCGCCACCTCCCGCTCACAGGACGCGGCACGCCTGGCCGCCGAGGCGCTCACCAAGCTCCAGGCCGAACAGCGCGCAGGCAAGAAGCGTTCGGCCAAGACCAAGCCGAAGGCGCCCGTCGTTGAGGATCGGGAGGCGTGGCCGCCGCGCACGTTCGTCCACACCTGGCAGTCCTTCACACCTGGCTGGTGGGACCACTTCGACGTCGCCGCCCTGGTCGACAAGCTCACTCGCACCGAGATCGACGAGTTCTTCACCTTCGTCGACGAGGCCACGGCCTTCGCGGACCAGATCCGCACCGCCCTCACCAGCCCCGCAGACGTCGAACAGCGGCCCCGGCTCACGGCCATCTGACGCGTCGGGGTGCACGGCGCACCTGCCGGTCATGAAGACTCCTGCTGACACGCGAGCCCGCCGCCGACTCATCGCCGTCATCGCCACCGGCACCGCCCTGGTGGTGCTGGTGGTGTTCGGCGTCTACGGACTTCTCACCGGCCCCAACCAGGCCCCGACGGAGAACGCGGCCCCGACACCGGCAGCACCGGCCTCCCCGGCGCCATCGCCTGGCGTCTCACCGACCCCGTCGCGCCCGGTGGTGCCGCCGGTGCGGGCCAGCCGGGACCCGGAGACGTTCGCGGGCAATGCCACCCACGCCCTGTTCACCTGGGACACCACCACCGGGCTCATGCCCCTGGACTACACGGCCGCCCTCCTCGACGTCGGCGACCCCACCGGCACCGAGCAGGCAGGACTCGCCGCCGACATCGCCACCTACCTGCCCACCCGTGAGGCCTGGGCCAAGCTGCGCCCCTACGCGACAACTCAGACTCTCACCATCGACTCGATCCGGGTTCCGGACTCGTGGGCGCAGGCCGTCCAGCAGGCGCATCCCGGCCAGCTCCCCGAAGGCGCTACGGCCTACACGATCCACGGCACCCGGCACCGCGACGGCACGTGGAACGGGAAACGGACCTCGGCCGAACGGGACGTCGCGTTCACGGTGTTCATCGCCTGCCCTGTCGGTAAGGACTGCTATCTGCTGCGCCTGTCCGGGCTCGACAACCCCCTGAACTGAAAAGGGGCAACGTCATGTTGAAGAAGCTCGCCATCCTCGCCGCAGCCCTTATGTTCCTCGTGCCCACCCTCGGCCTTGTCGGCGTCGCCCTGGTCATGAACCCGGCCGCCAACGCCGCCTGCACCACCACCGGCAGCCCGGGAGTCGCGGTCGGAAACGTCCCGGATTCGCTGGAGGTGACCACCGCGGCCGGGGAGACATTCACGCTCAACCACCAGCAGCTCACCCACGCCGCGACCATCATCACTGAAGGCTCCACAATCGACGGCGTCACCCGGGACGGGCTGAAGATCGCCCTCATGGCCACGCTCACCGAGTCCACGCTGCGGATGCTCGCCAATACCGGCACCTACCCCGAATCCGGGGACTATCCGAACGACGGGAACGGCTCCGACCACGACAGTCTCGGCCTGTTCCAGATGCGTCCCCAATCTGGCTGGGGCACCGTCAAGCAGCTCATGGACCCCACCTACCAGGTGCAGGCGTTCTTCGGCGGCCCCAAAGGCCCCAACTACCCCTCGCCGCGCGGCCTGTTGGACATTCCCGGCTGGGAGCAGATGGGCAAAGGAGAGGCCGCCCAGGCCGTGGAAGTCTCCGCCTACCCCGACCGGTACGACAACTATGCGCCCGTCGCCGAGAAGATCCTCACCACTCTCACCAGTGGCGGGCACGGCTCTGGCTCCGGCGCGAAGCCGGTGGTGACGGGTGAGTCGTCGCGGGTCGTGTTCCCGCTTCCGGAGGGCACCTGGGTGCAGACCTCGCAGTTCGGGCCCCGGGTCGATCCGATCAACGGGGAATCCCGCATCCACTCCGGCGTTGATCTCGCCGCACCACAGGGCACGCCCATCATGGCTGCCGCCGACGGGACCGTCACCGTCGCCCGCTACACCGAGGCGGGCGGCGGGACCATCGTCATCGAACACCACATCGACGGCACCACCCTGGCCACCGCCTACATCCACATGTGGCAGACCGGCATCCACGTCACCGCAGGACAGAAGGTGACCGCAGGCCAGCACATCGGCGACGTCGGATCGTCCGGGCACTCCACCAGGCCACACCTGCACTTCGAGGTCCGCCCCGGCGGCACCAATAGTGAGGCCATCGACCCCGCCCCCTGGCTCAACCAGCACCACGCCGCCGACCTGCCCGAAGCCACCGGCGGCACCGACAGCCACGGCTGCTCGACCTCCAGCACCGCGGGCGACCCCGCCGCCTTCCCCGGAGGCAACCCCGACACGCTCGTGGACGATCCGACCACGGATGGGCAGATCACCGCGCGCATGGCCTACGTCATGGCCCAGACGAAGCAGGCCTTCCCCGACACCTCGTGGTCCTGCTACTCACCGCGCACCGGCACCAAGTCCGAGCACCCACTCGGGCGGGCCTGCGACATCACCTTCGGCAACCCCATCGGGAAGCGCCCCACCCCAGCTCAGCTGGCGGCCGGGTGGGAGGTGACCAACTGGGTCAAAGACCACGCCAAGACGCTCGGCGTCCAGTACCTCATCTGGCAGGGCACCATCTGGAACATCGACCGGGACTCTGAGGGCTGGCGCCCCTACAACGGCGGCGGCATGCACGACCCAACCGACATCACCGGCGGGCATTACGACCATCTCCACATCACCGTCAAAGAAGGAGCCCTGTCATGAACGTGTTCCCCAACTTCGACGGCCTCTCGGGCATCGGCGACCTCAAAACCGTCATCGGCGCCGTCCTCACCATCGTCCTGGTCATCGCAGTCCTCATGATCATCGTCTCCGCCATCATCTGGGCCATCGCCACAGGAACCGGCAACACCAGCGTCGCTACAAAAGCCCGCGCAGGCGTCCTCGTTGCCCTGGGCGCAGCAGTCCTCGCCGGGGCCGGAGTCGCCTGGATCAACTGGCTCATCCACCTCGGCCAGCAGCTCTGAGTCCTATGGCGATAGCCGATCAGAGTGAGATGATTGGCCAGTGACCACGGTGAGCGGTGATTTCGACCTGAGCATGGATGAGCTACGCGCGGTCGCCCGCTTCGTCACAGAAGCCGCGGAGAGCGTTCTGCCGCGCTTCAAGGATGCCGTCCCGGACGATCCCCGCCCTCAGTCCGCAATTGCCGCGGCACGGGAGTTCATCGACGGTGCCGCACGCTCGAAGCGTCAGCGTGTCACCTCCTTGGATGCTCACCGGGCCGCGATGGAAGCACCAGACGACGTCTCCCGTCTCGCCGCACAAGCCGCCGGTGATGCCGCATCGGCGGCGTACCTGCATCCCATCGCGAAGGCCACCCAGGTTGGCCACATTCTGCGGGCTCAAGCAAACCTCGCACTCATCGCTCAGATCGACGCCGATGGGAATCCTGAGGCCGCCGCTGTTCAACTGGACATGGTCTGCGGCGACGCGCCTTCGATAGTTGTCGATGTCCTGCGTCGCTACCCTCCCGCCCCGAAGGGGAAGAGTCCTGCTTCCCAGCTCATGGCACGACTGGACACCAAACTGCGGACCAGACACGGAGACTGAACGGCCCATCCCAATGCGTTGAGTAGGGGTCTGCTGAAGGTTTGGTTGAGTCGCCTGGATCGACTGGCTTGTCCACGTCGACCGGCAACCCTGAACAGACCACCTCAACCCGTCTCGGATCGTTTCCGAGGCGGGCTTCTTGCTGTCCTGGTGAGACGGGTGCACCTGCTGGTCGACCGCAATTCTTGTGCCACCCCGCGTGGTGGCCGACCATCCGGGAGTTCCTCATGATCGACCTCGCATCCGCCCTGCTCCACCTGCCCACATTGGTGCCGTTGGACATCAACATCAGCCCCAACGATTCCGGCCTGCCCGGCATCTCCCAGCTGCGCACCATCGTCGGCGCCGTCATGACCATCGGGCTCATCCTGTCCGTCCTCGCACTCATCATCTCGGCGATCGTGTGGGGCTTCGGCGCCAACTCCTCCAACCCACACCTGGCCGGGCGCGGCAAGATCGGCGTCCTCGTCTCCTGCGGCGCGGCCGTGATCTGCGGTGCCGCCGTCACGCTCATCAACTTCTTCTGGAACGTCGGCCAACAGGTCTAACCCCATCCACTCACATCTTGGAGGTTTGTGATGGGTGTCTGCGATGTTCCCGTCATCTCATCGGTGTGCGACGCCGCCGGAGAAGCCGCCGCCACCCTCGTCTCCGCCCCGTTCGACTGGCTGGCCTCCACCATGGGGCAAGCCGCCGGGTGGCTCATCGAGGCCATGTGGAAAGTCTTCGACTCCACCACCCTCGTCGACGTCACCGCCAAGGGCTACCTGGACGTGTACAACCTGCTCTTCGGCATCGGCGTGCTCATCGTCCTGCTCTTCTTCTGCTTCCAACTCATCCTCGGCCTCATCCGCCGAGAACCCTCCGCGTTGTCGAGGGCAGCCCTGGGGGCGGGCAAAGCCGTCCTCGGCTCGTTCCTCGTCATCACCCTGACCGCCACAGCCCTGGAGATCGTCGACCAACTGTGCATTGGCATCGTCCAAGCCGCGGGAGAGACCACCGGGACCATGGGGGACAAGATCGCGCTGCTCACCGCGGGCCTCACTGGGATCAACATCGCCGCCCCCGGGGTGGGGGCGATCGTGACGGTCTTCCTCGCCGGGCTCATGATCTGCGCAGTCGCCATCGTGTGGTTCTCCCTGCTGATCCGCAAGGCCCTGCTGCTGGTGGCGATCGTCCTGGCACCGGTCGCGTTCGCCGGGGCTGCTTGGGATGTCACCCGCTCCTGGATCGGCAAGTGGGCGGCGTTCGTGGTGGCGTTGATCGTCTCCAAACTCGTCCTTGTTGTTGTGTTTCTCATCGCCATCATCCAGGTCGCCACCCCCATCGAGGCGGACCTGTCGGCGGTGACCGAACCGATCTCGGGGATCGTGCTGCTGTTCATCGCCGCGTTCGCCCCCTACATGGTCTACCGGTTCATCTCCTTCCTCGGCTTCGACCTCTACCACGCGATGGGCACCGAGCAGGAAGCCAAGAACGCCCTCAACCAGCCCATCCCCGTCCCCTCCAAACCGAAATCTGACGGGGTGAAGAAGATCCTCGACGGCGGCGACAGCGAAGGCCCGGGTGGTGGTTCTGCGCCGCCCACCGGAGGCCCGCCACCCACGACCACGGCGCCCACAACAGGGTCGACCGCAGCCACCACCGAGACCGCCGGGGCCGGAGGAGGCGGCGCGGCTGCGGCAGGACCCGCCGCCGCAGTCATCGTCGCCGCCGAGGTCGTCAAAGACGCAGCCGAAGCCGGACCCAAACTCGGCCACGAGGTCGGCGACCAAGCCGAGTCCGCCGCTGACGCCGCCAACGAGGCAGGAAGCCCCACGCCACCCGAACACGGCAGTCCCAGCGCGCCGCCGCCGTCGACGCCGCAGCCGAATCCGCCATCCAGTGACCCCGCACCGCCACCGGCCGACCCGAAGCCGCCCGCTGATCCGCCCGCACGCCAGCCACCCAAGGAGTGACCCGTCATGACGTCAACCAGTACTCCCGGCACGGAGCTGGTGCCGGTGAAGTTCTCCCGGCTGACCCGCCGCGGCATCCTCCTTGGCCTCTCCGCCTCACAGCTCGTGACGCTGGCTGTCGGGGTGGTGTCCCTCGTGTGGGCGTTCTACGCAGGCGGCGGCATCCTCATCGCGCTGACCGCACCCATCTGGCTCCTTGCCGCAGCCCTCACATGGATACCCTTCGCCGGGCGGCCCATCGTCGAATGGGTCCCCGTCGGCTTCTGGTGGCTCTGGAAAACCACCGGCGGGCAGCTGCTCTACCGCCGCCGCATTATCCGGCCCCGCCCCGAGGGCACCCTCGCCCTGCCCGGGGACACCGCGCGGCTGCGCGAATACCGCGACCCCGTCACTGGGGCAGGAATGATCCACGACCCCACAGCTGCCACGCTCACTGCCGTCATCTCGGTCACCCACCCGGCTTTCGTCCTCCTGGACCCCGGCGAACAGGAACGCCGCGTCACCTCCTGGAGCCGGGTCCTGGCCACCGTATGCCGCTCCGGGCGAGTAGCCATGTTGCAAGTCCTCGAACGCACCCTGCCGGATTCAGGCACGGGCCTTGCCGAATGGTGGGCCACCCACGGAACCCACGACTCGTCGTGGGCATCCACCACCTACAGTGAGCTGATCGACCGGGCCGGGCCCGCAGGAGAACGCCACGCCACCACACTGTCGCTGTCCTTGGACATGAAGGCAGCGGCCCGGCAGATCCGCACCGCAGGCGGCGGCATCCGCGGCGGCGCCGCTGTCCTGCGTCAAGAGATGAACACGCTCGTCGCCGCCCTGCGCTCCGCCGATCTGGCGCCGTCGGCGTGGCTGACCTGCGGGCAGATCGCCGTCATCCTGCGCTCCGCCTACGACCCCGCCGTCGCCGCCACCCTGGAACGTCACGGGGAACTCGGCCAGAACCTCGCCACCGCAGGGCCCGTCGCCGTCAACGAGTCCTGGAACCGGCTCCGCACCGACTCCGCCCACCACGCCGTGCTCTGGATCAGTGAGTGGCCGCGCTCCATGGTCTACCCGGGCTTCCTCGCGCCCATCCTGCTCTCCACCGGAATCCAACGCTCCTTCTCGCTTCTGTGCACGCCGATGCGCTCCGACCAGGCCGCCCGCGACATTCGGAAGAAGAAGACCGAATACATCTCCGACGCCGCGCAGCGCCAGAAGATCGGGCAGATCGAGGACGCCGCCCAGACAGCCGAATACCACGACGTCCTCCAGCAGGAAGCCGACCTCACCGCAGGCCACGGCGTCCTGCGCTACACCGGCCTCATCAGCGTCTCCGCCACCACCAGCGACGACCTCGACGCTGCGGTCGCCGCCATCGAACAAGCCGCCATCCAAGCCTCCTGCGAAACCCGGCTCCTCGTCGGCCAGCAAGCCCGAGCCTTCACCGCAGCAGGGCTTCCACTGTGCCGGATCGTGTGAGATCTACTGGACGTCGAAGGTCCTTTCACGGTGTTCGCCGTCTTCCAGCCATGCCACCTTCAACTTCGGACCGTCAGTACCCATGGAGTACACGACCGGCAAGCGCCACGAGGTTCCCGCTTGGAGAGTGACCGGGGCCGACGGGGGGATGATCCGCATGAGTCCGGAGTCGGCCTCGGCATCGAAGGTGACGTCTACGGCGTCCTCACTGCCGTCGTTGAAAACCTCGAACCATCGCTTCGTCTTGTAGCCCATCTTGCCGCGCTTATCCAGCCCGGTGGCTTCCTGTTCCTGCTGCGACTGGACGCGAATGCGAACACCTGCTGGCTCTTGCTGGAGCGTGGGTACTCCGAGGTTGAGCTTGGCGATGTCGAACTCGATCGCCTTCCAGACCTCGTGCTCCAGTTGGCCTGGGTTGGCAAACTCGCCTAGGAGGCCTCTCTGGCTGATCTGCTCTCTGAACTGTCGCAAGCCTTCGAGTTGCGAAGTGTCTACATCGTGTGGAAGCGGTGCCGTGGAGAAGTAGAGGTGGACAGGCTTTCCAGTGGCAACAGATCGCTCGATTTCCTCAACTGTTCCCGAAACCGCATCAGGTGTTGGAGAACCCAGGCGGCTGCCGAAGAGGGCGATCACGATGTCGGCACCGTCGACGCCTTGCTCGTTAATCTGGGCCTGCGGGTGTCCTCCGAGCAACGGTACTGAGGATGTCTCCCACCGCCAGGGCAGGAGAATGATCTGCTTCGAGACGGTGTTGGCGTCGTTCCAGTTGTGAAGCGCCTTCTCGACGGCGTCACGAGCATCGATGGTGTCGGAGGGCGATGCGATGGCGACGCGAAGCACGTTGGCTGGGAAAGTCATAGCTCAAGCGTACGGATGGGTACCGACATTGTGACGGGGTCCGTGGCGCACCTGTTTCCCACACGACTATGAGGGAGGCTGTCATGCCCACGTTTTACGATCCCGGCGCGGACGCCGGGGAAGCTTCCGAGGCGCTGCGCGGGCTCGCGCACGCTACCGGGACCATTGAGCATCCGCGGGACATGTACTCGGTGCTCGGTGACCTGCTGTCGGGAGTGAGGTCGCTGCGGCAGGTTCTCGACCAGCTCGCGTCGGCTCATGCCAGCAGCCGGGAACTGGCGTTCGACGACTACGGGGATCACGCGTCGGGGTCTTCCGATGCTCTGGCCGCAGCTGACGAACTCCACCAGACCGCGACCTTGATCGACCAGGCGGAAGACCGGCTCAACGTGGCGATGTCGGCGGCTGGGCGGATCGCCTGGCACACCGAACCCTCAACCGAACAGGTACCGGTCCGGCGCTGGGTATCCGTGGTGTTCCTCCAGGATTCCGAAGCGGACGAGGTCCTCGACATGATCGACCGCGACGGCCCTGATGCCGCGATGACCTACTTGAAGAATTGGGACTCTGGGGACGAGACGACCGACGCAGCAATGGAAGACGGCCACGTCTACGACCTGCCACCCGCAGGCGTGCTCGATCGGGAAGTCCGCGACGGGGACTACCAGATGACCTACAACCACTCTTTCGGCCACGTCGGCCTCTACCGCCTCCACACCATCGAACCGGGCGACGTGCTCGACGACGAACGCGCACGTCCGGCCTTGGCTCATGCTGAAGTAATGAGGGTGGTGTCCGACGGATCGTGGTTTGAGCATCCGGGTGTCGTCGCGGTCAAGCAGTCGCGGGGGCTGGGACTGTGACCGGCGAAGAACCAGAGACCCTCCACACGGCAGTGCTCGTCGCCCCAGCCAAGGAACGACGACGTCTGCGCAAGCAGCGCCGTCAGGCTGCGGCCCGACTCCAGGGCGAACAACGCGCCGCCGAACGCGAGGCGGCCCGTGCGAAGAACGAAGCGGAGCGCGCCGAGCGGAAAGCGATCACGTATCTGCCTGCCGCCGGTGAGCCCGGACCCGCGCAGCTGCGTTCACCTGGCCGGTTTCGGCTCCCGCGCCATCAGGACACCTCCGCAACCCTGGCCGGGGCCTACCCGTTTCTTGCCGAGGGAGGGCTGGGTTCCGATGGGGTCTTCGTGGGGCAGGACCTCTACTCGGGTGGCAGCTTCGTGTACGACCCGTGGGTGCTCTACGCCGGCGGCGTCATCACCGCACCCAACCTGGTCCTCGCGGGGATTGTCGGCTCCGGGAAGTCGTCACTGGCCAAGAGCCTCTATACCCGCTCACTGCCATTCGGGCGGCGCGTGTACGTGCCCGGGGACCCGAAAGGTGAACACACCGCTGTCGCCGAAGCAGTTGGTGGCCGGGCGATCGTCCTCGGCCACGGCATGTCGACCCGCCTCAACCCGTTGGATGAGGGATACCGGCCCGCAGGGATGGACGATCAAGAGTGGGCCTCCACCATCGCGTCCCGACGCCGCGACCTCATCGGCGCACTGGCCGAAACCGTCCTCACTAGGCCACTGTCGCCGTTGGAGCACACCGCCATCGATACCGCCTTGACCGAAACGGTGCGCGGCAATGATGTGCTGATCCTGCCCATGGTCGTCGACCACGTCCTCAAACCCAGCACATCGGCGGACCCGGACGGGAGGCTTGCCGAGGACGGGCGCCTCGTCGGCCACGCCCTACGCCGACTGGTGGCAGGTGACCTGGCCGGGCTCTTCGACGGCCCCTCGACCGTCACTTTCGACCCGACGCTGCCGATGATCTCCCTCGACCTGTCCCGGGTCGCTGAGAACTCCACGTTGATCTCCGTGCTGATGACCTGCTCCAGCGCGTGGATGGAGTCGGCCCTGCTGGACCCGGCAGGTGGGCAGCGGTGGTGCATTTACGACGAGGCCTGGCGCCTCATGTCGCACCCCGCCCTCTTGAAACGGATGGATGCGCACTGGCGACTGGCCCGCCACTACGGCATCGCCAACATGCTGATCTTCCACAAACTCACCGACCTGGAAAACGTCGGCGACCAAGGCTCCGCCATGCGCTCTCTCGCCAACAGCCTCCTGGCCAATGCGGAGACCAGGATCATCTACCGGCAAGAATCCGACCAGCTCGGCACCACCGCCCAAACCCTCGGGCTGACCGGCACGGAGCAGAAACTTTTGCCCGGCCTCGGCGTCGGGCAAGGCCTCTGGCGCATCAAGGACCGCTCCTTCGTCTGCCAGCACCAGCTCCACCCCGACGAACTCGCCCTCTTCGACACCACGACTCGTATGACCAGCTGACGTCAGGGACGCCCGGTGCACCTGATCGGCATGAGTATTCATCACAGTCGCTCTGCCAACCCCGACGAGACACCGGTCAGCCTGCCGCTGGCCATCATCACGGTCGACACCTACGGGGTCCTTACCGTCAGCTTGGACGGCGCCGACTACCCGCCACCTTCGCCAACGGCACCGTGGACGAAAGGCCGGTTCGGGGAACTTCTCGACGTCCTCACCGCGGACCGCACGCGGACCATCCGCGTCGAGATCCATGAGGTCGACGGCAGCACGTTCACCGACATCATCCGCGCAGCCCGGACCCCACATCCCGACTCGACCGATGAGTCGCCCGCGCCTCGTCGGGCCCGGCACCGCCACGCACCAGAAACCATCGAGGTGACCGGGGCCGGGTTCCAACCGGGCGAAGACGTCACCATCGCCCTCGTCCGGAGCACTGCTGAAGCGACCGCAGCTGGGACCGTCCGCGTGACACTGAATCTCGGAGAACTACCCACGGATGGCGCAGTCGTGCTATTGGTTGGCGCCAGCTCGGCGCGGGTCATGACTCGGCGGGTGCCATGAACACGCAGCGCCAGTCCGGCTCGATGGGTGACGAGCTGACGAACATCCTCATGGTCGGGCTCGTCGCACTCTTCGGCCTCATCCTCGCCATCCGCGGCGCAGGGTCCGTCGCTGCATTCGTGACCGGCGCCGAGCAACCACAGACAGGCATCGCCGGTGGCCTGGCGGTCCTGTTCAATCCTGGTGATCCGGCAGGCGCGCTCCACGCCGACGGACTCAACCCCATCGCCTACTGGATCACCCTGACGCTCGTGCTCGGCCTCCTCGGGGCTGGCGGGACCTGGGGGTGGATCAAGTGGCGACGCCACTCCCGAGCGGTCGATGTGGACCCACACCGATTGGCGGGTACGGCCACCGGCCACGAAGTCGCCACCGCAGCCTCAGCGAAAGCACTCGTCCGCCGAGCCGGGACACTCCGCCCGTCCCTCGATACGCCAGAACCGCACGATGTGGGGTTTCTGCTGGGCCAGTCGAAGGGCAAACAGGTGTGGGCCAGCGTCGAGGACTCCATCCTCCTCATCGGGCCGCCCCGCTCCGGTAAGGGCCTACATATCGTCATCCCCGCGATCCTCGACGCGCCCGGCGCCGTGGTCACCACGAGCACCCGGCCCGACAATCTCACCGCCACGCTCAAGGCCCGGCAGAAGATTGGGCCCGTCGCCGTATTCGACCCCCAGCACTTGGCTGAGGGCGTTCCCGCAGGGCTGCGCTGGTCGCCCATCCGCGGCTGCGACGACCCACTCACCGCCATGATCCGGGCCACTGGGCTCGCCGCCGCGACCGGGCTGGCCGACGGCGGGGTCGACGGAGGCGGATTCTGGGAAGGCAAGACCCGAGTCGCCCTTCAAGCCCTCCTGCATGCGGCTGCATTGGATCACCGCACACCCGCCGAACTGTTCCGCTGGACCCTCGACCCCTCCGCCGCGGCTGACGCCGTCGCCATCCTCACCGGTTCGCTCCACGCAGCGACAGGCTGGGCCGAATCCCTGGAAGCCATGATCGACGCCGACCCCCGCACCCGAGACTCCATCTGGCAAGGCGTCTCCCTGGCACTGGCAGCTCTCGCAGATCCCCGCGTCCTCGATGCCGTCAGTCCCGGGCCCGGTGAGCAATTCGATCCCGAAGCCTTCATCCGCGACAAGGGCACCCTCTACCTGCTTGCCACCGGTGCCGGGGCAGGCAACAGTGCCGCCCTCGTCGCCGCGTTCGTGGAAGACCTCGTAGAAACCGCCCGTCGGATGGCCGCCCGCGGCCCGGGCGCACGGCTCGACCCACCACTCCTGCTCGGCCTGGACGAGATCGGCAACCTGGCACCGCTCCCATCCCTGCCGACTCTGATGGCTGAAGGTGGAGGCACCGGGATCACGACCATGCCCGTCCTCCAGTCCCTCGCCCAGGCCAGGGACAAGTGGAGCGAGAACCAGGCCGGAGCCATCTGGGACGCCAGCATCGTCAAGATCATCCTCGGCGGCGCCTCCAACAGTCGCGACCTCCAAGACCTCGCCACCCTCATCGGCGAACGTGACGAGTACACCGATTCCATCACCCTCGGCGACCACGGCACCCGCTCAAACCAGCGTTCCGTGCGTCGGGTGCCGATCCTGCCACCCGACCGCATCCGCACCCTCCCATTCGGCACCGGCGTCATCCTCCTGCGATCCACTCCACCGATCATCACCGACCTGCATCCCTGGCCGAAGCGCAGCGACGCCACCCAACTCACGCGTGACCGCGCGAGCATCGAAGCCCTCCTTCAACGACCACCCAGCATCGAGTAGCCGAACGCTGGGAAGCCACGTGCACCTGCCTGGCACAGCGGTCACCACCGAGTGACCGCCCCGACTCCAGGAGGTGGCCGTCATGGCTATCCGCACCCATCAGTCCGTGTCCGGCTTCGTTGCGTCCGACCCGCAGCTCACTCACACCGAGCGGGGCGATGCTCGCCTGTACCTCAAGCTCGGCATCGAGCACTACCGCAGGGAAGACGACAACAGCTACACCCAGCTGGAGACCACCTTCCACGACCTCATCGCCTTCCGCGGGGCCGCCGAACAGGGAGCCGAGCGGCTGGCCAAAGGCGACAACATCATCGCCGACGGCCACGTCCGGGAATACTCCTACGAACGAAACGGCCAGCTGCGCGAGGGCGAGGAGTTCATCGCCACCCGGATCGGCCATGACCTGGCGCGCACTCGCTACGAGGTGGACCGCAGTCAGCGGTCCCGGCCCACGCGCGACGCCGCCGCCTTTGAGCCCCAGCAGCGGCGCGTCTCATCGGCCGCCCCCGCCATGGGAATGTGAGGCAGCGAGCGATGAACGACGATCTGCGCCACCAAGTACCCGACGACGGACCACTCGATGACGGCGCCATCCCGAACGTCGACATCCCTGAACCTCCGCATCCGATCAACTGGAATCTGTTGACCGCCAACGATCTGGAGCAGGAACTGCTGGAACTGAACCGGTGGGTCGACTGGCTGCGACACACCTACGGGCTCCCGGCCTCCGTCATCCCGCCCTACTGGCACCGCCACCCCGAACTGCTCTGGGAACTCTCCGCCCTCCACCTGCACTGGCTGTGCGCCTACGACCATGACCAGAACGGTTCCGCGCCGCTCGGATGGCACCGCGACTTCGCCGACGCCCGCCAGAGACTGCGCGATTGGGTGACCGCCTCTGGCACCCGCCTCGACCGCGACCGCCCCACACGGCAGACCACCTGGCCCGGCGAAGGGTCTGAGGAACACGCCGAGGAGACCGTGATCACTGATCGGGACACTGACTTCGTCCAGTACGTTCTCGACCAGGTTGAGGCACGCGAGAAAGCTGAAGACGCGTTCTACGCCTCACTCGACACCGACACCGACGCCAGCGAGGCGTGAGCGCCATGGGACGCCGGTACGCGAAGAAGACGGGGCAGCGACCCCAGGAAGAGCGCGATCTCAGCATCCGTGCGGAGTTCAACGATCCGCCCGATCTGGACAAGCTCTGCGAGCTGCTGATCCGAATGTCCCTCCGGCGGTCCACCCCAACCTCGCCGAACCACGCGGCGCCTCGCACCGAACGGGCCAGTGCGCAGACCCAGCCAACGCCGTAGAATAGGGGCATCCGCCGCGGTGGCGGGTGTTGTGGTCCTAGCGCCTCGCGCAAGCGAGGCAACGCAAACGTGGTCTTCTTGACCTAGTCCTACAGCCTTCGGGCTCTTCTCACGATCAACACCCACCGCGAAACAGGCCGCGTCGGATCACGGGACCAGTAGTAGCGGAGAAGAGCCATGACATCCGAGCACGCGGACGAAGCAGCCATCGACAGTCTTGTCACCCCCACCCCATTCGCGGGCGCCATCGCCGTGTCCTACCTGCGCGTCTCCACCAAGGAGCAGGCGGAGAAGGGCGGCAACGCGGAGGGATTCTCGATCCCCGCCCAGCGTGAGGCCAACCAGCGCAAAGCCGACCAGCTGGGCGCCACCATCGTGGAGGAGTTCGTCGACGCGGGCGAGTCTGCCCGCAAGGCCGACCGGCCCGAACTCATGCGGATGATCAAGTACGTCGCCACCCACAAGACGAACTACTGCATCGTCCACAAAGTCGACCGCCTGGCCCGCAACCGCGCCGACGACGTCACCATCCATCTGGCTTTGAAGGATGCGGGTGTCACCCTGGTCTCCGCCACCGAGAACATCGACGAGACCCCTTCGGGCATGCTGCTACACGGCATCATGTCCTCGATCGCCGAGTTCTACTCGCGCAACCTCGCTACCGAGGTCGTCAAGGGCCTCTCGCAGAAGGCCGCCCAGGGTGGCACGGTCACGAAGGCGCCGATCGGCTACCGCAACGTCGGCATCCGTGACGACATGGGGCGCGAGGTTCGCACCGTGGAGGTCGACGAGGAACGCGCGGGGCTGGTGCGCTGGGCCTTTCAGGTCTTCGCCTCGGGGGACTGGACCACCAGCCAGCTCCACCAGGAACTCGTCGCCCGCGGGCTCACCACGTTGCCGACCCCGAGGCGCCCGTCCAAGCCGATCGCCAAGTCCACCGTGCATCGCATGCTGACGAACCCGTACTACAAGGGAGCCATCGTGTACCAGGGCGTCACCTACCGCGGAGCCCACGACCCGATCGTCCCCGTGGAAGTCTGGGAGCAGGTCCAGATCGTGCTGGGCACCCACAAGTCCGCAGCCGATGCCACCCAGATCCACGACCACTACCTCAAGGGCAGTGTCTTCTGCGGGCAATGCGGGTCCCGGCTCATCGTGTGCAACGCGAAGTCCAGTCAGGGCACTATCTACCCGTATTTCGTGTGCTCCTCCCGCCACGCCGGACGCAACAACTGCACCCGCCAAGCCATGCTCATCGAAGACGTGGAGCGCCTCATCGAACGCTTCTACACCCGAGTCCAGATCCCCGCCGCAACCCGGCAAGCGCTCTCGGAGATGATCCACGCCAAGTTCGACCAGATGATGAGTGAGGGTGCTGCCGAACTGGCTGAACTCGCCACCCGTCGCACCGAATTGGAGGGCGAGCAGACCAAGCTGCTCCAGGCCCACTACGCGGGCGCGATCCCGTTGGACCTGCTCAAGAGGGAACAGGACCGCATCAACGCCTCCCTGGAGACCATCGAGTTCCGCATCCAGGCCCACAACGGCGAGTACGCCGATGCTCGGGCGAACCTCGACGACTCGCTCGTGTTGATGTCCAACATGGCTGACATCTACGCCAACGCCGACGACGCGAACCGGCGCCTGTGCAACCAGGCCCTGTTCAAGGCCATCTACATCGACGAGGACAACGACATCCGCGTGGGCTACCGCACCCCGTTCGACGGACTGTCCAACACCGACCTCCAGGCCGACGCCCTCACCTGGGCCGACCAGGCGCACGCCCAAGCAGAAGCCCACGCCGAAGCCACCGGGGCACGCAAAAAGGGCCAGGCTGAAACCACGACCAAGGGTGGTCCCTTGGTCGAAAGTTCAAACCTGACCCATCTGGGGTGGCTAACGGGACTTGAACCCGCGACCCCCTGGACCACAACCAGGTGCTCTACCGACTGAGCTATAGCCACCATGTGCCTGCGTCAGGCAACCCGAGAAGAGTACCGGGTTCCGGAGCGGGAATGCAACTTGGTATTCCCGCCCCCCGTCGTCCGGTTTAGTCCTTTCCCGCTCCGGTGAGGAAACCTTGGTACTTCGCCGCGATCTCGTCGCAACGGTCCGCGTCCGGGCCGGGGGAGGGAACCATGAGTGCCTCGCGCCAGTACATCAATTCCTCGATGGACTCCTGGATGTCGGCGAGAGCGCGGTGGTTGCCCTGCTTCTCCGGGGTGTGGCCGAAGGCGCGCGGGTACCAGCGTCGTGCCAGCTCCTTGATGGAGGAGACGTCAACGTTGCGGTAGTGCACGTAGGACTCCAGCTCCGGCATGTCCTTGGCCAAGAAAGAACGGTCGGTGCCGATGGTGTTTCCGGCCAACGGGGCTTTTCCTGCCTGCGGGACGTAGGTGCGGATGTAATCGAGCACCTGTTCCTGGGCCTCGGACATCGTCAGTCCCTTGTCGAGCTCCTCGAGGAGTCCAGATTTGGTGTGCATGTCGCGCACGAAGTCATTCATGTGCTCGAGCCATTCGGGCTCGGGCTTGATGATGACGTCCACACCCTCGCCCTGGACGTTGAGCTGCCCATCGGTGACTAGGGCGGCCACCTCGATGAGTCCGTCGTGGGCCAGGTCGAGCCCGGTCATCTCGCAATCGATCCACACCAACATGTCTTTCACGTCACAACAGACTAGTTGGTGGTGACGACATGCCACTTTTGAGCGGTTGACGCGGAAGGGGCCCTTACCGTTTACCGCGCGGCACCCAGCGGCCCATCCAGTAGCTGCCGGCCAGACCGATGATCGCCATCACGATGCTGGCTGCCGACAGTGGCCAGACCAGGGTGACGAGGGTGACGACGATCGGTCCCATCGCCGAGCCGGTGTCCGAGAGCAGTCGCCATGCGGCCAGGAACTGAGGTCGTCCGATGGCGGGGGACGCGTCGGACCCCAGGGTCATGACGATGCCGGAGCTGGCGCCATTTCCGATGCCGATGATGAGGGCGACGATGCCAATCGGCGTCGCAGTGTGGGCCAGCGGCAGGGTCAACAGTGCGACGGCCTGGATGAAGATCGACGGCACTGCCACCCACCAGCGCCCGAACCTGTCCATGAGAGCACCGCCGGGCAGGAAGAGCAGGACGTCGGCAGCCATCGACCAGGCGTAGATGAGATCCGTGGTGGCCGGGGTGAGTCCGTTCGCATGGCACCACAGCGGTAGCAAAGAGCGTCGGGCCGAGCGAACAAGCATGAATGCCGTCACTCCCAGACCTGTCGTCCAAAGCACCTTCGAGTTCTGTTTGGCGATCGTCCAAGTCGAAATTTTGGCGGGTGCCTCGTCGTTGGCGGTTTCTGAGATGTCAACCGGTGGCAGGTCGGGCATGACCGTGGTCACGGCGGCTGCGAGCACACTTGCGACGGATGCAAATCCATATGCCCATGCCATGGAGGATTCCCGGAGGATCCATGACCCCGCCATGGGGCCGACGAACCAACCCACCCGGAATACCCCTCCCAGGGTGGACAGGGCGCGCGCCCGGTATCGGTAAGGGATGGCGACCGTCAGGTAGTTCTGTCGAGCGATGCCGTAGACGGCACCGGCCATGCCATTGACGAGTACCGCGATGGCGAGCAGTCCAAGGTGATGGGCCAGCCCCATGGGCCCCAAGGCCATCGCGTCGATGAGCATGGCGATGACCAAGGACCACTTCTCGCCGATCTTCGTGACCAGCCACCCTGCAGGGACGTCACCGATGATCTGGCCGATACCGACGAGAGCGGCGATCGCGGCAGCGAGGGCAGCGGATGCGCCGTTGTGGACCGCGGTGAGCGGAATGAGCGGGATCACCGCACCGTATCCCAGGGACGACATCAATGTCGGCAGGTAGGCGGAGACGATGATTGACGACCACTTCACCGGTGGGGCCGGGGACTCGGTGCGCGTCGAATCAATCACGGAGAAAGGTTAGGACGGCGAACAAATGGGTGCAGCCTTGCTCGTCACCTGATTGGGGCGGGCTGGGTGCTGGTGGCCGGATCCCGTTAGGATGTCAACCATGGCCCGGTAGCTCAGCGGATAGAGCAGCAGCCTTCTAATCTGTCGCGCGTGGGTTCGATTCCCACCCGGGCCGCCATCATCCTTCCGCCTTCCGCGGGACGAGGAATTGGCACAGCGGAAACTGTCCCAGGTGCCCGGTAGTCTTTCAACCATGTCCTACGTTGCCCCCGCGCCCATTGTGCGCCGTCCCTGGTGGCAACGTCTGTTGCGTAATCCGTGGTTCTGGGTGCTGCTCGTCCTGGTGCTGGTGTCAGCTGCTTGTGTGATTCACACCTACGTGAACATGCATGCGGACACCGAGGTGGAGCGCGACGGCCAGAAGGGCGTCGTTCCCGGCATCACCAATCAGTCGTTCAAGCTTGCCTTCCACTACGCATGGCCGACGGCAGCGGTCTGGTCGGCGATCTTCATCCTCATCGACCGTTTCAGGACCCGGCATCTTCACGTGTGGTTCCTCTGCTTCTGCTGGGGAGCGTGCATAGCGACCTGGATCAGCCTGCACGTCAATACCTGGATGGCGGGGATGCTCTCGGTGACAGGCGGGGTCGATCCGGCTTCGGGTGCAGGTCCTGCGGTGTATTCGGCTCCATTCGTCGAGGAATCGTGCAAGGCCATGGTGCTTTTTGGGCTGGCCGTGGTCATGGGGAGACGCATGACCTCCGTGGTCCAGACGGTGAGCATGGCCGGACTCTCGGCGATCGGTTTCGCCTTCGTCGAGAACATCATGTATTACGCCCGAGCTGACAATTACGCCCGCGTGACTGCCGCTGCTGGCGACCCGAAAAAGGCTGTCATGGAGATGGTCAGGCTGCGAGGCGTCTACACATCGTTCGGGCATCCCCTGTTCACCAGCATGACGGGTATCGGCCTGGCTCTGGGACTGCGATCACGCAGCAGGCTTGTGAGGATCTTGGCTCCGACGACCGGTTTCGTCATGGCTGTGACTGGTCACATGCTGTTCAACGGATTCTCCTCGGTGTTGCCGATGGCCGCCTTGAAGAACCTTTGGTACGTGGCCCTTGCGATCGTCGCCTCCGTCGTGATCTTCGTGGCCATTCGCATGATGCGTGAAGGCAAGATGGTCCGCAATCGTCTTGAGGACTATGTCAAGGCCGGGTGGTTGCCGGAATCCGACGCCGACACCCTCTCGGCGCTGCGGCGTCGTCAGTGGGCGGGTTTGGTCGCTCTCAGCCAGGGCCCGCGTCGGTGGTGGCACACGCTGGAGTTCCTGCGCACCGGCACTGATCTAGCCTATCTGCGTGACGCCGTTGTGCGAGGACTCGACGATGACCCGGGAACGCGTCAGATCCAACTCATCAATCACATGAACTCGCTGCGTCCCATGGCTGTCACCGTGGCCCGAGGTGCGAAACTGTCCAAACCGAGACTGCCCGCATTCCTCAGACGACGTCGGAACCAGCCGGTTAACAACGAGTTGCAGTGGGCACCGCCACAGGCCTGACGAGTGAGCAGGAAGGATCACCATGAACACCGAGCAGATGCTGCTGTCGCTCACGGATCTGCGGCACGACCTGCGTCAGGCTGAGTTTCCCCTTGACCTGCCCGAGGCCATCACCCAGGCAGGTTTGGCTCGTCGAATTTCCAACCAGCTCAACGACTACGTCCTTCCTCGGCTGGAGACCGTCGACGCACCGCTGCTCGCCGTGGTCGGTGGGTCGACAGGTGCCGGAAAGTCCACCCTGGTCAATTCGCTGGTTGGACGAGTGGTGACACGGCCCGGCGTCATTCGTCCCACCACGACCTCTCCGGTTCTCGTCCACCACCCTGACGACGCAGTGTGGTTCGACGGTGACCGGGTGCTGCCCACGCTGGTGCGCTCCCGGGTTGCCAGCAATGACGCCTCGAGCCTCCAACTGGTCGCTGAGCCTGGGATCCCGAAGGGCTTGGCCATTTTGGATGCCCCCGACATCGATTCCGTGGTGGCGCGGAATCGCGACCTGGCCGCCCAGCTGTTGCAGGCTGCGGATCTGTGGGTCTTCGTCACGTCAGCCGCCCGCTACGCCGACGCCGTGCCCTGGGATTTCCTCAACGAGGCTCAGGAGCGACATGCCTCGGTTGCGGTGGTGTGTGACCGCGTCCCGCCGGAGGCCATGAGGGAGGTTCCCCCGGACCTTGGCCGGCTCATGACAGAGCGTGGCCTGGCGGATTCCCCTCTCTTCGCTGTGCCGGAGACCAGGACCAATGCCGATGGCATGCTTCCGGATCAGGCCGTTGCGCCGTTGCGTTTTTTCCTGTCGAGTCTGGCTCAGGACCAGCAGAAGCGACGTGAGGTCATCGCGTCCACCCTGTCCGGGGCCATCGGCTCGGTGTGCGAACGGTCGTCCTACATCGCCGCTGGCCTGGAAGCCCAGGCGGTTGCCACGTCCAGGCTGGCTGAGGATGCTCAGTCGATCATGGCCGAGGAGTCGCAATCGATTGCTGCGCAGTCTGCCGACGGTACCCTGCTGCGTGGCGAGGTGCTGGCCCGGTGGCACGAATTCGTGGGAACTGGCGAATTCATGCGGGCCATGGAGGCGAAGGTGTCGTGGTTCCGAGACCGCGTCGTCCAGACCTTCAAGGGAGCGCCTCCGGAAGTCGAGAAGGTCAGCGTCGCGGTGGAGTCTGGCCTGGAAAACCTCATCATCGCTGAAACACAGGCTGGGTGTGAGCGGATTGAGGCCGTCTGGCAGGCCGACCCAGCCGGTCGCAGTGTCCTGGAACGTTCGGACGAGGATCTGGCTCGTCCGTCACGAGGTTTTGAGGAGTCCGTCTCTCGCATGGTGAGGGGCTGGCAGGGCGACGTCATGGAGTTGGTTGCCGGGGAAGGCATGGACAAGCGGTCGAAGGCCCGATTCATGGCTTTCGGAGTCAACGGGGTTTCCGTCGCACTGATGCTCGTCGTGTTCGCCCACACTGGCGGACTGTCCGGGGCGGAGGCCGGAATCGCCGGCGGCTCGGCCATCGTCGCGCAGCGGCTTCTCGAGGCCCTCTTTGGCGACGACGCGGTGCGACGTCTGGCGAAGGTTGCCAAGGAACAGCTCGACGCCAGGGTCGAGGGGCTGCTCGCCACTGAGGTGGCGCGCTACCAGAACGTGCTCGGAGCGCTGGGAGTCGATGAAGAGTTGCCAGCTCGGATCCGCACCTCGATCGAGCAGGTGCGGCAGGCTCAGGAAGCGGCGGAGCCCCGCGATGGCCAGGTGACGATCCGAACCCGTCCGCAGACGCGGGAAGCGGAGGCGTCCGGAACACCCGAGCTCGGGCAGATGAGGGCCGACATGCCCGTCCTCGATGCCGAGATCGTCGAACCATCGGTGGTTTTGGAGCCTGAGCCTCGTCAGGAGGAACGATGAGGAGACGACGCATCAACCTTGCCGAACGCATTGAGATGCTGAGCAAGGCAGTGGATCTGTCGGCGGGGCGTATCCCCGATGAAGTGGTCGACCGCGCGCGCGCAGTGCTGGATCGTGCTGACCAACGGTGCCGAATCGGTGGGGATCACACCGTCATTGCCCTTGCTGGCGCCACAGGCTCGGGGAAGTCATCGACCTTCAACGCACTCGCAGGTGCGGACCTCGCGGATCCGGGCGTGCGTCGTCCGACGACCTCGAAAGCCACGTCAGCGGTGTGGGGGAGCGAGTCAGCCGAGTCCTTGCTGGACTGGCTCGACGTTCCTCGTCGTCACCACATGGGCGGAGACGGGGCTCTCGACGGCTTGGTGCTGCTCGACCTGCCCGACCACGACTCGGTGCGCATCGAGCATCGGCTGGAGGTGGATCGACTCGTCGAGATGGTCGACATGATCGTGTGGGTCGTCGATCCACAGAAATATGCCGACGCTGCTCTCCACACTCGTTATCTGGCGCCACTGGCGACTCATTCCGAGGTCATGACGGTCGTTCTCAACCAGATTGATCGTCTCGACAAGGAGCAGCGTAAGAACTGTTTGCGCGATCTGCGTCGTCTCCTGGACTCAGAGCGCCTGGACAAGGCCAAGATTATGGCAATCTCGGCGACCACCGGTGAAGGCGTGGAAGACATGCGCGTCGCATTGGCTCGTGCCGTGCGCGCCAAGAAGGCGCAGGCAGCCCGTCTCCATGCTGACCTCGACAGCGTTGCTCAGCAATTGTTGGAGGCGACTGGTGCCGAGGCAGGTCAGGTGAGTCAGGACTCCGTCGACCGATTGATCGAGGCGTTGTGCACTGCTGGTGGCGTCGATCCAGTTGTCGAGGCGACCCGGGAGGCTTACCGCAAGAGAGGCCACTACGCCACAGGTTGGCCGGTGACGTCGTGGTTGTCGAAACTTCGGCAGGATCCGTTGCACCGGTTGCACTTGGACCTGGGCTCGAGGCGCAAGAAGGAGTTGTCGCGCGGGACAGAACCCACCGATGTGCAGCGAAGCGCGATGACGGCACGCGTCGGTGTCGCAGGGGCCAAGGTGGACACGGCAGTGCGTGCTCTGGCGTCGGAGGCCTCCGAGGGGCTGCCCCGGCCGTGGGCCGACTCGGTGCGGGCAGCATCACTGTCGAATCGCAAAGTTCTACCCGACGATATCGATCGGGCTGTCGCCTCCACGGATTTGGGAGTGCATCGGGGTACCGGCTGGTGGAAGGTGGTGACGGTGGTGCAGTGGATTCTCATTGTCATCGTCCTGGCCGGGGCGGCGTGGTGGTTGGCGGATGGCTTGACGGCCTATTTCCAGTTCCGAGTTTCACCGGTGAGATGGCACGACTTCCCGGTGCCGCCCCTCATCGTGGCGGGGGGAGCCGTCGTGGGCATCGTGGTTTCTCTGCTGTGCCAGGTCGGTGTGCAGGTGGGGGCGCGGTCAGCTGCGCATCATGCCAGGTCTGAATTGCGGGCCAACCTCACCGAGGTGGCATGGCAATCGGTCGTCGATCCGGTCAATGTGGAGCTCGATCACCACGACGAGGTCGTCAAGATCCTGGCGAAGGCGTCCTGACGTGGGTAAATGGCTTTGCCACAGGTGCAGGGTTGTCCACAGGGTCGTCGGCGCTGAATTTGGAGTTGTCCACAGATCTGAAATTGCCTGACGGGTTTCGCTGGTCCACGACGATAACTGTCTGTGAGTGGAAAGGAGCTCACAGATGGACGCAAACGTGTCATTCACCGGAAATCTCGGGACTGATGTCGAGATGAAGATTGGTGAGGGTTGGCGTGGAGCCCGATTCCGGGTTGCTCACACTCCTCGCGTCATGAGGCAGGGGGAGTGGGTCGACGGGACGACGACGTGGCTGTCGGTGCACGTCTACGGGCGTCTCGCGGACAACTGCGCCGCATCCTTGCACAAGGGGGATCCGGTCATGGTTACCGGTCGGCTGCGTACCCGGAATTGGATTGACGACGAGGGCTCCCACGAGCAACTCATCATCGTCGCAAGCAATGTCGGACCGGATCTGTCTCGAGTGTCGGCGGTGTGCCGCCGTCCCGAGAAACGGGTCGAGGCGCCGCTGGGAGACGATCACGTGCTGCGATACCAGGAACCGCACGATGCGATTGGCGACGACGGGGACGCCGAGATGGTTGATGACGACGTCGAATTGGTCGGTTCCTGAGGCCTGAGGTCATCCATCGGGAATGACTTTGTGACGGGAACGGTTATGCCAACTGGCATACTGTGCAACGGTCGGTGAAGTGCCGGCCGCCCCGTTCCCGCAGATTCTGGAGGAGTGCCGATGGCCGAGTTCATCTACACCATGCACAACGTCCGAAAGGCGGTGGGTGACAAGGTCATTCTCGACAATGTCACGCTGTCGTTCTTCCCGGGCGCCAAGATTGGTGTTGTCGGACCGAACGGCGCTGGTAAGTCGACGATGCTCAAGCTGATGGCTGGGCTCGACAAGCCGAACAACGGTGACGCCAACCTCGCCAAGGGAGCCACGGTCGGAATCCTGCTCCAGGAGCCCCCGCTCACCGAGGACAAGACGGTTCGCGAGAACGTCGAGGAGGCCGTCGGCGACATCAAGGCGAAGCTCGCACGGTTCGAGGAGGTTTCGGCCGAGATGGCCAACCCGGACGCCGACTTCGACGCCCTCATGGCCGAGATGGGCGAGCTGCAGACCGAGCTCGACAACGCCAACGCCTGGGACATCGACACCCGCCTCGAGCAGGCGATGGACGCCTTGCAGTGCCCTCCCGGTGACACCCCGGTCGACGTGCTCTCCGGTGGTGAACGTCGTCGCGTCGCCCTGTGCAAGCTCCTCATCGAGCAGCCTGACCTGCTGCTCCTCGACGAGCCCACCAACCACCTGGACGCCGAGTCCGTCAACTGGCTGGAGGGCCACCTCAAGTCCTACCCAGGCGCTGTCCTGGCCGTCACCCACGACCGCTACTTCCTTGACCACGTGGCCGAGTGGATCTGTGAGGTCGACCGCGGTCAGCTGCACCCCTACGAGGGGAACTACTCGACCTACCTGGACACCAAGCGCAAGCGTCTCCAGATCGAGGGCAAGAAGGACGCCAAGCGCGCCAAGATCCTCGAGAAGGAGCTGGACTGGGTGCGCTCCTCGCCGAAGGCTCGGCAGGCCAAGAACAAGGCCCGTCTGGCCCGTTACGAGGAGCTGGCTGCCGAGGCCGAGCGCAACCGCAAGATCGACACCGCCGAGATCAACATCCCGCCGGGCCCGCGCCTTGGCAACGTCGTGCTGGAGGCAAACCACCTCACCAAGGGGTTCGGCGACCGTGTCCTCATCAAGGACCTGTCCTTCACGCTGCCGCGAGCCGGCATCGTCGGCGTCATCGGCCCGAACGGTGTCGGCAAGACGACCCTGTTCAAGACCATCGTCGGATTGGAGAAGGCCGATTCCGGCGACCTCAAGGTCGGCGAGACGGTCAACTTCTCCTACGTCGACCAGAACCGTACTGGCATCGACCCGGAGAAGAACGTCTGGGAGGTCGTCTCCGACGGACTGGACTACATCAAGGTCGCCAACTTCGAGGAACCCTCGCGGGCTTATGTGGCGAGCTTCGGCTTCAAGGGACCGGACCAGCAGAAGAAGTCCGGTGTGCTCTCCGGCGGTGAGCGCAACCGCCTGAACCTGGCCCTGACACTCAAGCAGGGCGGCAACGTCCTCCTGCTCGACGAGCCGACCAACGACCTGGACGTCGAGACCCTGTCGAGTCTTGAGGACGCCCTCCTGGAGTTCCCGGGATGTGCCGTGGTCGTCTCCCACGATCGCTGGTTCCTCGACCGCATCGCCACCCACATCCTGGCCTGGGAGGGCGAGGACGAGGACGGTGTGCCGCGCTGGTTCTGGTTCGAGGGCAACTTCGCCGACTACGAGGTCAACAAGATCGAGCGTCTCGGGCCGGAGGCGGCTCGTCCGCATGCCTCGAAGCATCGTCGACTCACTCGTGACTGAGCGGTGACGTCCCAAGGAAGAGTCAACGACCTCTTCTTGGTGACGTTCTTCACGGCGCGGCCCATAGCTATGGGCCGCGCCGCGTCTATGCCCGCCGTCGGCACCGCCTTTCCTTCCGGGTGTGTATGGGCCTCACAGGATGCTCGATGGATTGACGTAACGTGACCTGAGCACGCCCGCCGCTGCAGCGGCAACAGTTGAGAAGACCCTTCGCGTCTTCGCCTGGTCGATCAGCAACTCGACGTCATTGCAGGGCAGCTTGCCGCCCAGTAGCACGAGCTGCGTCGAAATGTCGTGGCGCGCATGCAAAAGGCCGCCGCCGAGGGAACCACCGAAGCGGTGTCGACCTCTGCCGTGGCGTAGACGGTCAGCGACCCGGGTACGACGGCAGATGCGACGCAAACAGTTCTGAGAAGGTGAGGGCCCGACGTCCCGTTAGGTCAGAGGTCTGGCGCCGGCAGGAGAATCCGTCGGCCACGATGATGGCCTGCTGGCCGGCGTCCTCGATGGCCGGGAGGAGGTCGTGCTGGGCAACCTTCACCGAGAAGTCGTAATGACCGTTCTCGACGCCGAAGTTTCCGGCGTAACCGCAGCAACCGCCGACCACCGTGACCTTCGCCCCCGCAGCTTCGAGCAGGCGCTTGTCCGGGCCAAATCCGAGGATCGACGCATGGTGGCAGTGGGGCTGGGCGACAACGGTGTGGCCGGCTAGGGAGGGCGGGACCCAGTTCGCTGCCTCCAGCATTTCAGCGACGGTGTGCATGTTCCGGGCGACGCGACCAACCCGTGGATCGTCCGGAAGGAGGCGTAGGGCGTCGTCGCGCCAAACGGTCGTGCAGGACGGTTCCAACCCAACGACCGGGACGTTGGCGTCGGCCAGGGGGGCCAGCACCGCCAGTCCTGCGCGCAGTCGACGACGAGCGCCGTTGAGCTGGCCAGTGGTGATCCAGGTCAACCCACAGCAGACGTCATCGGAAAGGACCCTGGGGCGGTAGCCGGCGTCGGCCAGTACCGTGACGACGGAGGAGAGGTCCGAACCTTCCAACATGTCGGAGAAGGAATCCACCCAGATGACGACGTCTCCCTTGTCCCCGCTGCGGCGAGTCGGTGAGATCGATCCGGTTGAGGGGGTTTCGGTAGCAGGCGAGGTCGGAATTTCCTGATCCGCCACGATGGTTCGGGCTGAGGTCGCCTGCTTGCTGGCCAGTCTGGACGAGGGCTGGAACCGGGGAAGCGGACGGCGCTGATCGACGCCGGCCGTCCATCGGGCCAGGTGGGCGAAGGGCGAGAACGCCAGTACCTTGTTGGCCAGGGCAGGCGCTCCCGGGATGCGGTTGAGGAGGCGTTCCCAGAGAGGGAGCAGGCCCATGGTCACGTGGGAGCGGGGGCGAAGCCGGTGGCGGTACTTCTCGTTGAGGACCGTGCTGCGGTAGCTGGCCATGTCGATTCCGGTAGGGCAGTCGCGGGCACATCCCTTGCATGCCATACAGAGGTCGAGGGCGCGTTCCACCTCGGGGGAGTCCCAACCCTCGATGAGGGTGCCATTGACCATCTCCTTGAGGACGCTGGCGCGGCCTCGGGTGGAGTCCACCTCGAGCCCGGAAGCCTGGTACGAGGGGCACATCACCGCGCCTGGGGCAGTGTGGGCGACGCACTTTCCGACTCCGGTGCAGCGATGGACGTCGACGGCGAATTCAGGATGGGAAATGGTGATCGCGGAAAGAGCTGACTCGTGGGTTCGGATATTGGTCTCGAGCGGTGCGGGATCGACGAGAATCCCCGGGTTGAACACGTTGTCCGGGTCGAGGATCGCCTTGACCTTGCCGAAGAGGCTCAGGGCATCGGGGGAGTACATCGTGTTCAACAGGGCCGAGCGTGCTCGGCCGTCGCCGTGCTCCCCGGAGACTGACCCGCCATGCCGTGCGACCAGTTTCGCCGCCTCGGTGACGAAGGAGCGGTAGCGCTGGGGTCCGTCGGACTGATCGAGAGGGAAGTCGATGCGGCAGTGCAGGCATCCCTCACCGAAGTGGCCGTAGGGCAGGCCATGGAGGCCGTGGTCATCCAACAAGGACTCGAAGTCGCGGAGGTAGGCGCCGAGGTCGGCAGCGGGAACGGCCGAATCCTCCCACCCGGCCCAGGCTGGCTTGTCGAGGCTGACGCCTGCCAGCCCTGCTCCGTCAGCACGGATCTTCCAGAGGGCCGCGGCCTGCACTGGATCGGAGACCACCCGGCCATCGAGGCATCCGCTGGCAGCGACCATGTCCTTGGCTCGCGATGCCACCTCGGCCTCGTCATCGCCGCGAAGCTCCACGAACATCCAGCCGTCGCCACGCGGGAGATCGGGAACCGGGCGTCCTGCCCGGGAGACCACGTCGACGATCCGTCGCCCGAATCCTTCGCAAGCGACGGGGGAGAAGGGCAACAAGGCCGTGACGGCATCGGCGGCCTCGGGCATTGATGGGTAGCCCAGCGCCGCCGTCAATCCGTAGGGAGCTTCGCGGACGAGCCGGACCGTCGCCTTCGTGACGATGCCCAGGGTGGCTTCCGTGCCCGCGATGAAGGCTGGCAAATTGCGACCACGCTCGGGCAGCAGCCACTCCATGGAGTACCCGGAAACTTGGCGGGAGAAGGTCGCGAATTCGGTCCGGATGGTCGCGAGGTTCGCGTCTGCCAGATCACCCAGGCGTTCCGCGAAAGGAGTCGTGAGGTCCCCGGGGCGGAGGGTCGTGACGTGGCCGTCAGCAGTGAGGAGGTCAAGGTCGACGACGTTGTCCCCGGTACGTCCGTACCCCAAGGCCCGCGGCCCGCAGGCGTTGTTTCCGATCATCCCGCCGATGGTGCAGCGAGTTGATGTGGAGGGGTCTGGGCCAAACCGCAATTGATGGGGAGCTCCGGCATGCTGAAGCCAGTCCTGGACCACACCCGGCTCGATGACTGCGGTAGCCGATTCGGGATCGAGGGAAAGGATGTGGTTGAGGTGCGCCGAGGTATTGATGATGAGTCCGGTTCCAACGGCATTGCCAGCACATGTCGTACCGGCGCCTCGGGTTGTCACGGGTAGTCCGACGTGACTGGCTGCCGTGACCAGGGCACAGAGCTCATCAGTACTTCGTGGATGGGCAACTGCGGCAGGGACAACGCGGTAGATCGAGGCATCGGAGGAGTACAGGGCGCGCGCCAGCCGGGAATCGTCCAGGATTCCCACGGCAGAGGCGTCCAGACCCCTCAGAGCTGATTGAAAGTCCTGGAGAATGTCCGTGGTGGCCGTCATGGGCTCAGTCTGACACGGAAAGCACAGCCGCCATGGCCCGTCCCAAGGCCGCGAAATCCTCCGGATCGACCGGGTCAACGAAAACGTGGCGGACCGCACGGACATGGTCGGGGGCAGCCTGCCGCAGCAGGTCCATGCCGTCAGAGCTCAGCCTTGCGACCACTCCGCGACGATCCCGCACGTCAGGCTCGCGCACGACAAGCCCGCGTGCCTCGAGCCGTTCGATGGCGTGAGTGAGTCGTGACCGTGACTGATGCACCTCGATGGCAAGAACAGACATCCGAACTGCGTGATCGGGGGCTTCCGAAAGACTGACGAGGATCTCGTACTCGCACAGCTCGAGGCCATGGCGTCGCAGATCCTCCGAAAGATGCGCCGTGATACGAGCTGATCCGAGGAGCCAAGCTCGCCAGATTCGTTGCTGCTCGATGCTCAGCCAAGGGGCAGCCGCCGACCGCTCTACCTCAGGCCCGACATTGTCAAAAGACGCCATCGATGGCGTATTCGAGGCATCGCCATCATGGATGCTGCGCCTGGAACCGCCCTGTGACATGATCAATATCGTACCCGTGGTGCGGGGAACGTTCTCCTGCCCGCCCCTGTAGACACCTACCTATGAGTGTCGTCGGGAACTGTGGGGACCGGCCAGTACGCCATGCAATAGCGTGGCAGAAGTCATTTTTGACCGAGGAGAGGGTGAGTTGATGAGGCGTACCAGTGACGAGGAGTCCCTTGCTCTGCAGCACAAACTCATTGCGTCCTCGGCCAAGAACTTCGCGGCGATGCTTGATCGACAGGCCGATGCCCATCCGAATCGCATCGCTTTTCTCACTCCTTCCGGCGCTGACGATGAGCCCAACGCCTGGCTCCCCATGACCTTTGCTGAATTCCGTCGTCAGGCCCACGAGGTGGCCGCTGGGCTGATGGAGTTGGGGCTTCCTCGGGAGGGCCGCGTCGCCCTGCTGTCCGGAACGCGCACCGAGTGGATTATTGCCGACATGGCCATCTCCTCCGCCGGTGGCGCGACGACGACGATCTACCCGAATTCCGGGCCGGACGAGGCAAGTTTCATCCTGGTGGACTCCGAGTCGTCCATACTTTTCGTCGATTCCACTGCCCAGGTTGCCAAGATCCAGGGCAGGCCCGAGGTCGATGCGGTGGTTCGGCATATCATCAGCTTTGCCGACGATTCCGAGGAGACCGGCGTCCGAGATGACCGGCTCACCACCATGGCCAAGATCATTGCGAATGGACGTCGGCGCCTGGCCGTCGAGCCGGATCTCGTGCGTCGCATGATCGATTCCGTCGAACCCGACGACCTGTGCACCCTCATCTACACTTCTGGCACGACGGGCACGCCCAAGGGAGTGGAGCTGACCCACCGGGCGTGGACGTACATGGGCCAGGCGTGGAAGAACCTCGACATGTTCCGTGGTGGGGACGTCCACATGTTGTGGTTGCCGTTGTCCCATGCCTTCGGGAAGTGTCTCATCGCCATTTGCGTCGAGATCGGGATCACCCAGGCTGTTGAGCCCCGTATCTCGCGGTTGGCCCGCAGCCTGGGCGAGGTGAAGCCACGCGTCATGTGTGGTGTGCCGCGCATCTTCGAGAAGATCCGTGCCGGTGTCATGACGGCATACCCACAAGGACGTCTGGCAAGTCGTGTCTCGCGGTGGGCCTTCGCAACCGGACGCGACGCCCAGCGCTACCGCAACGCTGGTGATCGGGTACCGACCGTGCTCGAGGCCAAGCGGAAGATCGCTGATGCGCTGGTCTTCTCGACCCTGCGTCGCAAGCTTGGCGGCATCGAGTTCATGATCTGCGGCGGTGCCAAGTTGTCGGAGCAGGTTCAGCAGTGGTTCTCCTCTGCGGGGATCCCCATCGTCGAGGGGTATGGGGCGACCGAGGTCGGGGCAGTCGCGTTCTTCAGTGGGCCTGATGCCATTCGGCCTGGCACAGTGGGGCCGGTCGCTCCTGGTTGCCTCGCGCGGATTGCTGAGGATGGTGAGATTCTGGTCTCCGGACCGATCGTTGCTCGTGGCTACCACGGCATGCCCGAGAAGACGGCCAAGGCGTTCACCGACGGCTGGTTCCACACCGGCGACATCGGCGAATTCGATGAGATGAACTACCTGCGCATCACCGACCGCAAGCGCGACCTGTTTAAGACCTCGGGCGGAAAATATGTCGCCCCACAGAAGGTCGAGGCCACCCTGATGGCCAACTGCCCGTACCTGTCCAACGCGGTGGTTCTGGGGGAGGGACACAAGTATGCAGTGGCCCTCCTCACCCTCGAGAAGGGCGCTCTCATGACGTGGGGACGCCGGCATGGACGTCCCGACGCCAGTTACGCCGAGCTCACGGCAGACCCGGACGTGCGGCGCAGCATCCAGCGGTATGTCGATCGCGCAAACTCCCGCCTCGAGCGCTGGGAGACCGTCAAGAAGTTCGCGATTCTCGACCACGAGCTGACCGAGGACTCCCATTCGGTGACGACCAGCCTTAAGGTGCGTCGCGGCGTCGTGGCCGAGAAGTATTCCGACATCGTTGACGAGATGTTTGCCGACGAGAATGAACAATCGAGTGTGGCCAGGGGAGACGACGCGTCGTGACGGGCGCTGTCGTCGTCGACATTCCACTGCGGTGGTCCGACATGGATGCGCAGGGACACGTCAACAACGTTCGCATCAGCGAGCTGGTTCAGGAATCTCGAAATCAGGCGTTCTACACGAACGGCGCCCAGGAGATGCTCGAGACCGGGATCGTCGTCGTCACTCAGGATGTCGAGTTCTTGGCCCCGTTCGTCGTGGATGGGAGTCCGCTGCGGGTCGAGGTCGGCTGCTCCAAGGTCGGAGCGGCACGAACCATTCTGGATTACCGCGCTTGGCACCATGATGTTGAGGTCGCTCGGGCACGCGGGATCATCTGCCCCTTCGATTTCGACGCAGGACGGCCGCGCCGGCTCACCGACGGCGAGCGAGGCGCCTTCGAGGCCATGAAGGTCGAGGAGACTCCGTGGAAGCCGATCAAAGTCGTCGACGTCTCCGGGATCGGCGACATCGTCGATGTACCTGTCCGGTGGTCTGACGTCGATCGGCAGGGCCACGTCAACAACGTCAGCATGGCTGGTTACCTCCAGGAGGCCAGGATCCTCGCGACGACGTCGTGGTCGCCAGGGATGAGGCGGGCCGGGGACCACCTGTGGGTCGTCGTGCGTCAGGACATCCGTTATCGACGCCAGGTTCTACCGTCTCAGCGGTCATGCAAGGTGCATACAGCGCTCACGCGGCTGGGGACCTCGTCAATGATCCTCGCCGGGTCGATTGCCACAGACGAGGGATCTGCCCTCGATGCCGCAACCGTGCTCGTCTGCGTCGATCCGGACACCGGAGCTTCGGTCCCGATCGACGACCGGACGAGGGAGGCGTTGGCAGCCCACCTCGTCGCGGTCTGATCGACGTTCAGGCTCGCAGCCACACGGCTTGGTCACGGCCGACGGAGGCGAGTCCGTCGTGGGTCTTCAGCGAGGTCGAGGTGACGATGATCTTGTCTGTGTCCACGGTCACTGGGTCGTCACCGAAGTTCACAACGCAACGGAAGTCGGGCTCGCGGGAGAAGTCGAGGACATCGTCGGACGACTCGTTCCACGTCATCGTCCCGGCTCCCAGGGCGGGGTTGTCCCGCCGCTCAGCCAGCAGAGTGCGGTAGAGGGTCAGGAAGGACGACGGATCGTCCTGCTCGGCCTCGACCGTCCAATCAGCCCAGTCGTGCGGCATCGGAAGCCAGGTGTCGCTCGTTGGCGACCATCCGTAAGGGGCCTCGGAACCGCTCCACGGAATCGGGACGCGGCAGCCGTCACGTCCGCGGTCCGTGTGTTCAGAACGCTCCCAGGTGGGATCCTGCAGGACGTCATCGGGAAGATCTTCCACCTCTGGCAGACCGAGCTCCTCGCCCTGGTAGACGTAGGCGCCACCAGGAAGGGCGAGTTCGAGCATGACTGCCGCGCGGGCGCGACGCCGTCCCAGAGGAACATCGGTCGGTGTGCCGTGGAACGTGGCATGGGGAGCAGCGGGATCCGAGAAGTCCAGACCCGAGATCTCCTTGCCGTAGCGGGAGACGGGGCGGAAGTTGTCGTGGTTGCCCAGCACCCAGGTGGCACTTGCGCCCACTGACTCGTGGGCCGCCAGGGATTCGGTGATGGTGGTGCGAAGCGAACGGGCCGACCACGCCGAGATGAGGAACTCAAAGTTGAACGAGGTGTGCAGCCTGTCCGATTCGAGGTAGCGCACCAGACGGTCATGGGGGAGATACGCCTCGGCGACGAACATGCGCGGACCCTCAGGAGTGTTGGCGTATTCGTTCGCGATGGCCCGCCAACGGCGCTGGATGGGCGCCAATCCAGGCTGATCCCACATCGGGCTGTCTCCCACGAGTTCGCCTATCTCCTCGTTCTCAGGGAGGTCGGGGAGACCGGATTCCTTGACCATCGAGTTGGCGACGTCAATGCGGAAACCATCGACACCGCGGTCGAACCAGAACCTCAGAACGCGGTCAAACTCCTCGACGACTTCGGGGTTTTCCCAGTTCCAGTCGGGCTGTGAGACGTCGAAGAAGTGCAGGTACCACTGCCCAGGGGTGCCGTCGGGCTCAGTGATGCGTTGCCATGCACCACCTCCGAACACCGATGGCCAGTTGTTCGGAGGGAGTTCGCCGTTTTCTCCGCGGCCATTTCGGAAGATGTAGCGGTCGCGCTCAGGCGAACCGGGGGCAGCTGCGAGGGCATCCTTGAACCACGGATGCTCCTCGGAAGAGTGGTTGGGGACGAGGTCGATGATGACTCGCAGGCCCAATTCGTGGGCCCGTGCCACGAGTGCGTCAGCGTCGCCGAGAGTGCCGAAGTCAGGATTGATGGCACAGTAGTCGCTGACGTCGTAGCCGCCATCGGCCAGCGGGGAGGGGTACCACGGTGAGATCCAGAGGGCATCGACGCCCAGAGCGACGAGATGGTCAAGGTGTTCGATGATGCCGCGGACGTCGCCGATGCCGTCGCCGTTCGAGTCGGCGAAACTACGCGGGTACACCTGGTAGACAACGGCGGACTTCCACCAGTCGTGGGTCGTGGGAATAGTGGTCATGGGGGTCCTTGAAGGGTTGTGAGGGTCGTCAGGGGCGGGGCGGGCCCGCGGCGGTGACCGACGATGGCCGCCGCCGCGGAGCTGTTAGAGGGTCAGTCTGCACGGACCTCTCGTCCATCGCCGGACCAGTTGACATGCCAGGAACCCTCGTCGTCGACACGGCGGTAGGTGTGGGCGCCGAAGAGGTCGCGCAGGCCCTGGGTGAGGGCGGCGTTGAGACGTGGCGCGCGAACCTGGTCGTAATAGCCCAGGGCTGAGGAGAATCCCGGAACTGGCACTCCGGCCTCGACCGCTCGGGCGACGACGCGACGCCATGCCTGCTGGCAGCGAGCGAGCTCGGCCTTGACGGAAGGTGCCTCCAGAAGGGTGGTGAGGTCTCCGGCCGCGTACTCGTCCTTGATGCGCTGAAGGAGGCGGGCTCGGATGATGCAGCCATCGCGCCAGATGGAGGCGACCTGGCCCATGTCGACCTCCCAGTCGTACTCGACCGCCGCGGTGCGGATCTCGTCGAGCCCTTGGGCGTAGGCGACGACCTTTGCAGACCACAGAGCGTCACGAACGTCGTCGATGAAGGCCTGACGGTCATCGACCGAGATGGTGCGGTCCGGCCCCTCGAGGGTCTGCTGGCCCACCGTACGCAGCGGCAGGGCGCTGGAGACTGAGCGAGCAAAGACGGCCTCACTGATGGTGGAGACGTCAACTCCGAGCTCGAGAGCCGTCTGCACGGTCCAGGTGCCCGTTCCCTTCATCCCTGCCTCGTCGCGGATGGCGTCAAGGAGGTCGGTGGCAGGGTCGCGAGGATCCTTGGCACGCAGCACCCGGGAGGTGATTTCGACGAGGTAGGAGTCGAGATCACCATGGTTCCAGGACTCGAAGACGTCTCCGGCCTCGGCGTTCGTCAGACCGGCAGCGCGCAACAGGGCGTGGGCCTCACCGATGAACTGCATGTCGGCGTACTCGATGCCGTTGTGGACCATCTTGACGAAGTGTCCGGCGCCATCGGTGCCCATCCATGCGCAGCAGGGCTCGCCGTCGACCTGTGCCGAGATCTTCTCCAGAACCGGACCGATGGCTTCGTACGACTCCGGGGAGCCCCCCGGCATGATTGACGGTCCCTCCAACGCTCCGACCTCGCCACCGGAAATGCCGGTGCCGACGTAATGGATGCCGGTCGGGCGGATTTCTTCCTCCCGACGTCGAGTGTCGCCGAAGTAGGCGTTGCCGCCGTCGACGAGAACGTCACCCGGCTGGAGCAGGGGAGTGATCTCTTTGATGACGGCATCCGTGCCACGACCGGCCTTGACCATCATGACGATGCGGCGCGGGCGCTCGAGGCTTGCGACAAAGCCAGCCAGATCATGGAACGGCAGGAAGGTTCCCTCGTCCCCGTGCTCGGCCATGACCTCGTCGGTGCGCGAAGCTGTGCGGTTGTAAACGGCGACCCGGAAACCCTTGTGGGCCATGTTGCGGGCCAAGTTGGACCCCATCACGGCCATCCCGATGACGCCGACCTCGGCGGTCTGCGGCGCAGTGTCACTCATGCGATTCCTCCTAGATGTCTCGCTTCCATCCTTCCAGGCATTTCCGCGTGGTGCAGGCGCGGATGGGTGGGGATGACGTGAGACGGCGAGGATGATAGAAGCTTTGGTGACGGAACCCTGCGGTGTTTCCGAGATCACCACGACGGGCGTGGCCGTACCCGGGCTGATGACACATCGTGACCAGAGACGCAGTGGTGCCAGGTGCAGTGACGGTTGACGACGGCGAATTCTCCTCAGAGAGGTTCAATGAAGGCGCCCAGGCAACGATCAGGTCGGGGTCAGACCAAGCATGATCCGCGAAAGCTCGTGGTCTGACATCATGACCTTTGGACGATGCCGCTTGTGGATCCGCTGTGCCAGCCACTCCAGCACGAATCGTGGCCGTTGCCTGAGCATCGTCGGAGTGATGTGCAGCATCCGCCAGCCATGTCGATCCAAACTCGCTGATCTCATCATGGTCGCTTCGTAACCTTCGGGTGTGCCGTGCACGCAGCGGCCGTCGACCTCAACCCCAACGCGTTCCGCATCGAAGGCTTGGTCGAGGGTGAAGGCTCCTTCGGCGGTGTCCACCCGCGTGTTGGAGTGCCACCCGGTGAACCCGACCGCGCGGAGCGCCCGGGACAACCACAATTCCGGCACCGACCATGGATTGAAGGAAATGTCGGCCAGGGCTGCTGTGATGCGGTGACGGCCGAACTTCCAGGACAGGCAGGAACGAGCCGACCTGCAGGAACGCGGGGTGACGAGTTTTTGTCTCAGCGCCTCGCAGACCCATTCCCATTCTCCCCGAACGGCCAGAAGGAGGACGGATGCCTCAGGAATTGCCATGGGGACATCGCGGTATTGGGTGGCGTACCGGCGCGGAACTCGCCATCGGTGTACGAGGATTCCCTCTCGCTTGATGCCCCTCGTCCGTGAAAACGCCTCCACCTCGTGGACGGCGCTGAAATCTCGCGTCCGGCTTCCCGGGGGAATCATTCCTTGCGCGACGAGGGCGGCTTTGCCAATGATGACCGCGTCTCGATGCCACATGTGTATCGCCTGCATCTTCACTCGAGAATCGTCAGCCCGCCCGGCATCCGCAACGACTCCCGGGAGCATGCGTATTGCGCGGCCGGCTTTCACGGCGCGGTCAGCCTGCCCGCGAGTTCTGCTGAAGCGATGTATCCGCACGACACCGCCGCAGTCCCTCATGTCCAGTTCAAGTTCGTTCACACCACCATTTATCGGCGGGACATCAGAGAATCCGTCAGCCAAATCAAGATCTGTGGACATCGTCGGGAGAACCACCGAGAAGGTTGTGGATAACTTCGAGGAATGGGGTCCTGGGATCCGACTGGAAAGGAATTCACGGCACAGCCACCAAGGAAGCCCACCGTCCTCCATGACGATGAGAGAGATCCCAAGGTTTCGGGTTGCCCTTATCCGGCGTGGTAACTCAGGAAAGACGGACCGTCCATGATCGGGAAGAGTTCGCGACGCGCCATATGTCCGTGTTTGCCAACGTACTTCCCGTGAAATCTCTCCCCCAAGGTCGGTCCAAAACTGGTGCGAAGACGCTACGCTGAGCCCATGATCGATGCGCTGGCCCTTGTGCCCATGAAAACCCTGCCCGGCTGGCCCGAAGCCGAATTCAGCTCCGTGCACCTACTCATGTTGTGTGTCGTGTGGCCGATCGCCACGGCTGTCCTGTTCACCCTCATTGGTTGGGGAGTCCATTTCACCAAGGGACGCGGCGGTAAGAACTCTGACTGATCCTTGTCACGCAGCGTGAGTGCTGAACATGAAGATGAATGCGGCCCCGAACCAGCTGGTTCGGGGCCGCATTCATGCGTCACAGCTCAGTGACGGCTGGCCTCCTGGCAACGCAGGGTGCGGCGAGCGTTGTCGGCGCGCTCGGCAAGAACGCGTCGCACAGTGCTGCCCGGGTTGTTGTCGGAAACCCAGCCATCGAGCTTGTCGAGCCAAGCCTCGTCGATGACCTCGGTGCTCGGGAAGAGCCACATCAGGGCGTTCTGGACCTGGGCGTGACCGGCCTTGGCCCACTGGCCGTCGCGGGAGTCGATGGACTTGCACAGCTCGAGGTAGGGATCGACGTACTGTGAGAGCGCCTCGGCTTGATCAGGTTGAATGAACTGGCTGACGAGCTGCCGGTAGGTCGCGTTGGGCACTGAGTCGTCGGTGGTGGCGCGCTGCCAAGCAGCCTGCTTTGCCTCAGCCGTGGGCATCGCGGCGCGAGCGCCAGTTGCCTGCTCCGATCCCGAGATGGTGTTGTCACGCTGCAATTCGGCAGTGATCTCCGGCTCGCCGACTCGGCCCATACCGGCCAGGGCGATGAGAAGACGCCAACGCATTCCCTGGTCGATGTCGAGACCCTCAGGCACCTCTTCGCCGTTCAACCACCCCTCGAGCAGGTCGGCTGTGTCCTTCGTGGCAGCAGCGGCCAGACCGTTGGCGTAGGCCACCTGATGGTCAGAACCGGGCGCGGCGTCACGCAGTCCCGTCGCCGAGATCGCAATGAGACGATCGCGCACATCCTGACGATCCTCACGAGTGGTGTATGAGATCGCGGCGGTGGTGGCCTGGCGAATGAGAGAGGTGACGGCCGTCAGGTCTGTCTCGCTGGGAAGCCCCTTGCCAACCAGGGTGACGTAGTCCTGGGCCTTCATTTCGGCGTCGCGGCACATGTCCCAGGCAGAACTCCAGCACAATGCGCGGGCCAGCGGATCGGACAGGGCGTCGATGTGCTCAATGAGGGTGGCCATCGAGTGATCATCCAGACGGACCTTCGCGTAGGTCAGGTCACCGTCGTTCAGCAGGACCAGATCACCGCGGGAATGTTCGACGAGGGCGGCAATCGGGGTGCGCTCGTCATGGATGTCAACGTCGAGGCGTTCAGTCCGGACGAGTTTGCCTTCGGTCAGTGTGTAGATGCCGATGCCCAGACGATGGGTCCGCAGGGTGGGGTACTTCTCGATCGCCGTCTGGACGATGTCGAAGCGGGTGAAGTTGCCGTCCTCGTCGACATCGTAGTCCGGACGGACGGTGTTGACCCCTGGGATGCGCAGCCACTGCTCGGTGAAGGACGACAGATCGCGTCCCGACGCCACCTGGAGCTGATGGAGGAGATCCTTGAGCTCAGTGTTCGAGAAGGCGTTCTGGGCGAAATACGTGCGCACACCGGCCAGGAACTCGGCCTCTCCAACGAAGGCAACCAGCTGCTTCAGGGTGGAGGCACCCTTGGCGTAGGTGATGCCGTCGAAGTTCTGCTCGACGGTGTCGAGATCGATCATGTCAGCGGCGATCGGATGGGTAGTCGGCAGCTGGTCCTGGGTGTAACCCCACGTCTTGCGCTGGTTCGCGAAGGAGACCCATGGGTCAATGCCGCCGTGCTTCTCGGCGATCTTCTCCTGGCAGTGATGCGACGCCCACTCGGCGAAGGACTCGTTGAGCCAGAGGTCGTCCCACCACTTCATGGTGACGAGATCGCCGAACCACATGTGAGCGAGCTCGTGAAGGATGGTGTTGTCGCGGTTCTCGTAGGCGGCCGAGGTGACGCGGGAACGGAACAGCAGGTCGTCACGGTGGGTGACGCAGGCAGCGTTCTCCATGGCTCCGGCGTTGAATTCCGGCACGAAGGACTGGGTGTACTTGCCGAATGGGTACGGGTAGCCGAATTCGGACTCGTAAACCTCAAATCCACGTTGTGTGGTGGTGCGGATTCGGTCGGCGTCGAGGTGTTCCTTCATCGACTGACGGCACAGAATGTCGGCGTCCATTTCGCCAGACAATGTGTGAATGGTTCCGCGATCGATGTAGTACTCGCCGGCGACAAGGGCTGTCAGATATGTCGAAATTGGAAGGGTGGGCTCAAAAGACCACCGTGACATCCCTTCCCAGGGGCCTTCCGTCGGCTCTGGGGTCGGGGAGTTCGAGACGACGGTCCAACCAGTCGGAGCGATGACCTGCAGTTCGAATGTCATCTTTTGATCGGGCTGCTCGAAATCGGCGTACATACGCCTGGCATCAGCAATCTCGAACTGGGTATAGAGGTAAACCTTGCCGTCAGCAGGGTCGACGAAACGGTGCAGGCCTTCACCCGAATGGGAGTAGCGGCACAGCGCCGTAACCGTGATTTCGTGAGTTCCCGCTTCCGTGGTAAACGGGAAACGATTATTCGAGAATGCGGCCGGATCCAGCGGGGTGCCGTCGAGATCTGCGGCGTAGACACCGTCAGCAATGAGGTCAAGATGGCTCTCGCCGCCGGTCGACGAAAACTCGATGGTTGACGAGGAGACGAAGGTTTCGGTCGGCTCGGCGAGCGAATCGCCGTTGGGGTCACGTCCAGAAAGATCAACGAGCACCTTGGAGTTGTGCGCCGTGATGACCTGGGAGCGCTGCTGCGCCTCCGCACGAGTGATGTTGACCGAACTCATCATGCCTCCGTGGAACATGTGTTAGTTAAGGGCGCACAAAAGCACCCAACAATTCCCATGAAACTCTATCGGTTCTTGCCTTTCGCTGTCTCGTTAAGCGGGAACTGTATCGCGCGTCATTACTGCGCCTTACGCGAACAATGACAGGGTCGGTCTTTGCGTGCGCGGGCGCGTGCGGTTGGCTGGTGTCATGACCACAACAGTTGATTTTTGGTTTGACCCGTCCTGCCCCTGGGCGTGGATGACGTCGCGCTGGATGCTCGAGGTGGAGAAGGTTCGTGACGTCCATACCGTCTTCCACGTCATGAGCCTGGCCGTCCTCAATGAAGGACGTGATCTGCCGGACGACTATCGTGCCGAGATGGACAAGGCGTGGATCGGCGCTCAGGCTGCCACTGGTGTTGTCGAGGTGCATGGACAGGAGGCTGTTCGTGATTTCTACACCGCCCTTGGAACCCGCTACCACCTTGGCAAGGAGGAGCGCAGCATCGAGACCGTCAAGGCAGCGCTGGTGGAGAGCGGCTACGACGAGTCCATCGCGGATCGTGCTGACAAGGGCGAGTTCGACGAGGCCATGCGCGCTTCGCATCACAAAGGCATGGATCCGGTCGGACAGGATGTCGGTACCCCTGTTCTCCATATCAACGGCATGGCGCTCTTCGGTCCGGTGATGTCGCCGGCTCCCAAGGGGGAGGAGGCCGGTGAGCTCTTCGACGGGTTCGAGAAGGTGACGGCCTACCCCGGGTTCTTCGAGCTGAAGCGGACCCGTACCGTCGGACCGATCTTGGACTGATCCCCCTCTGGAGCTGTCCCCGGGAGATCATTGAAGTGTTGATCGGGCGTCATCTGCCGTACATGGAGGTGACGCCCGAATCAGCGAGGGTATGGCCAAACCAATCGATCCTCTCGGGAGCACACCATGCCTTCCAGACCTTTCCGTGTTCTTGGCGCCATGGCCGTCGCGTGTCTGGCCAGCACCTGTGCGCCAATTGCCCATGCTGACACCGACGACTCGCTGTCGACGAAGACTCCGTATCGCTATTCCGGTGGCACCTTGCAGGCCCCGCCCGTCGGATTCCGCCCCGTCAACACCCAGGTCGTTGCCCGTCACGGCTCTCGTGGCCTGTCGAGCTTCAAGTACGACGCCCTGACGATGGCGATCTGGGAAAAGGCCAATGAGTTGGGAGCTGTGACTCCCCTCGGCCAGGATGTTCACGCCCAGGCCATGAAACTTCATGAAGCCAATGAGAATCTCGGCAACGAGGACACCTGGGCCCACATGGAGGCCGACGGAGTTGAGCTCAGCAAGGGCAACAAGCTCGAGAGGGGGTACGGCAACCTCACTGAGGTGGGAGCTGATCAGCATCGTCAACTGGGTGAGCGTCTGGCCCACCGGATGCCCGAGATCTTCAACGGGGAGGACAACACGGTCGTCGTGGAGTCCTCGGGAGAACCGCGTGCTGCGGAGTCCGGATACGACTTTGTCACTGGATTGCTCCATGGTGCCCCGCAGATGAGCGGACATATGTCACGCGCCATCAAGGCCGACACCAAGACGCTGTACTTCCACAAGGACAAGTCGAACCCGGACTACAAGGCTTACAAGGAGTACCAGGACAGCAAGGAACTCTCTGATTACGTCGATGCGGTGAATTCGCGTCCGGAGGTTCGCAAGGCCGCCCGTGAGGTTCTGGAAAAGATCTATACGAAGGACTTCGTCGACCGACTGGCAGCAGGGGAGTGGACCTTCAAGACCCCCGAGGGCAAGAAGGCCAAGAACGACGTCGACGCGGCTCTCAACCTGTACAACCTGTACATCATCGCTCCCTCGATGGCTGCTGAGACCAAGGTCGACTTCGCCAAGTACTTCACGAGGGACCAGGCCAATGTCTTCGCGATGTCCCTCGACGCTGAGGACTACGCCGAGAAGGGCCCCGGCTTCAAGGGATCGGACATCGCCCATCGCAATGCCCGCCCTCTTCTTGACGATTTCCTGGCCCAGATCGACCAGCAGACCGAAGACCATCCCAAGGGATCGGCGACCTTGCGGTTCGCCCACGCTGAGACCCTCGTTCCCTTCGAGGCGCTCATCGGCGCACCCGGATCTCGTACCCAGATCAGCCCGCAGGACACCAATTTCTGGCAGGTCACGGATTGGCGGGGTGCCAAGGTGGCTCCGCTGGCCTCCAACGTGCAGTGGGACGTCTTCGAGTCGGGGTCAGGGCAGAAGGTCGTCCGGATGCTCCTCAACGAGCAGCAGGCCACTTTCGGACGTGGCTGCCGTCCGATCTCGGTGAACTCATTCTTCTACACTGTCGACGAGCTCAAACATTGCCTGACCGGCGCATCCATTGCTGATGGTGGTTGGTTGGTGAAGCCGTCCGGTGACGGGCCGTCGACCCCGACCACGCCGGCTCCGTCCTCCACCGCTCCGACCGTGACACCGAGCAGGCCAGGAGGCTTCACCGGGGCACTTCCGGCCACCGGCGTCTGAAAAACCACTGTGGGGACGGGTAGCCGCGGGGCTTCCGCGGCCACCACACCTCGTTGTGGGAGGCCGGTCGGCTGATACCCGAATGCACAGGTATGGGAACTGCGCAAGGATGGGACCATGGTTGACGATCCCACCCGAGGCGACGAGTTGGAGGCGAGCGAGTCCGAGTCCGAGGCGCGCCATCGCTGGACTGAGCTGACCGAACGCATCCTGGACGCCCAGGACGCTTACTATGCCAACGACGCCCCGACGATCTCCGACGCCGAGTACGACCAGCTCATGATTGAGCTGAAAAAGCTCGAGGACGATCACCCTGAGTTGAAGAGTCTGGATTCGCCCACCCAGCGAGTTGGAGCTCCGCAGCGGGTGACCGACTTCGCCCCGGTGGAGCATCTGGAGCGTCTGTTGAGCCTGGACAACGTCTTCACCCGTGACGAGCTCTCGGAGTGGATGAACAGGGTCGCCACGTCCGTCGGAAAAGTTCCGGATTTCCTGTGCGAGCTCAAGATCGATGGTCTTGCCGTCGATCTCGTGTATCGCGATGGTGAACTCGTCTCGGGGGCCACCCGTGGCGACGGTCGCATTGGTGAGGACGTCACTGCGAACGTCCGCACCATCAAGGCGATCCCGCAGAAGCTGGCTGGTGACGACGTCCCAAGCCTGCTCGAGGTACGAGGTGAGGTCTTCTTCCCGGTCGCCGACTTTGCCGACCTCAACGCCGCTCTCGTCGAGGCTGGCAAGAATCCCTTCGCCAATCCTCGTAACGCGGCCGCGGGATCGTTGCGACAGAAAGATTCGCGGGTGACGGCCTCACGTCCCCTGTCGATGATCGTTCACGGGATTGGTGCCGTTGAAGGGCATGAGTTTCCCAGCCAGGGACACGCGTACGACAAGCTCGCCGAATGGGGCTTGCCGGTGTCGCCGTACCTCAAGATCGTTGAGAACGCCGAGCAGGTGCATGAGTTCGTCACCTCCTGGGGAGAATCGCGTGACGAGGCCTCCCATCAGATCGACGGTGTGGTGGTCAAGGTCGATGACGTCTCTCTGCAACGCAAGCTTGGCGCAACTTCTCGAGCTCCCCGGTGGGCCATCGCGTACAAGTATCCGCCGGAAGAGGTCAACACCGAGCTTCTCGACATTCGTGTCAATGTCGGAAGAACGGGCCGCGTAACGCCGTACGGGGTCATGAGGCCGGTGACCGTTGCGGGATCGACTGTCGAGATGGCCACCCTCCACAACGCCTTCGAGGTCAAACGCAAGGGAATCCTCATCGGAGACACCGTGGTATTGCGGAAAGCCGGCGACGTCATTCCCGAGATCTTGGGTCCGGTTGTCGAGTTGCGTAATGGTTCGGAGCGGGAGTTCGTTATGCCCGATCACTGCCCCAGCTGCGGCGCTGAGTTGGCGTACGAAAAGGACGGTGACAAGGATCTTCGCTGCCCGAACGCCAAGGAATGCCCTTCTCAGCTGCGAGAGCGTGTTTTCGGGCTGGCGTCGCGCGGCGCCCTCGATGTCGAGGCGCTCGGATGGGAAGCCGCCATCGCTCTGGTCGACCCGGAGAATCAGCGACCGGATGAGGGTGAGGTTGCCGAGGGACTTCCGGGCAGGCAGGTCCCGGTGCTCAATTCAGAAGCAGGGCTCTTCGACCTGCAGCCCGACGACCTGGCCGAGGTCAAGGTGTGGCGTCGTCGGAAGGTGCGCGGGAAGTTGGGGCCCTGGCAGCTCGAGCCTTACTTCTTCACGAAGCCGACAACGAAGAAGCCCTCCGTTCCGACTGCCACGACCAAGAAGATGTTCGACGAGTTGGCCAAGGCCAAGTCCCAGCCCTTGTGGCGGGTGCTGGTGGCGCTGTCGATCCGTCACGTCGGTCCGACGGCGGCTCGGGCTCTGGCCACCCATTTCGGTTCGATCCCGGCCATTCGAGAATCATCCTTGGACGAGCTCGCCGGGGTCGACGGGGTCGGCGAGATCATTGCGGAATCGGTCCAGCAGTGGTTCGAGGTCGACTGGCATCAGGAAATCGTCAGCCGGTGGGCTGCGGCTGGGGTGCGAATGGCCGACGATCGCGACGAGGCACCTGAGCAGACCCTGGAAGGGCTGACTGTGGTTGTCACGGGAGGTCTGGAGGGATTCACCCGTGACGAGGCCAAGGAAGCCATCGTTTCCCGAGGGGGCAAGGCCGCCGGATCAGTGTCGAAGAAGACTGACTACGTCGTGGTGGGAGAGAACGCCGGGTCCAAGGAGACGAAGGCACGTGAGCTGGGTCGTCCGATTCTTGACGAGGCGGGGTTCCAATACCTGCTCGAAAACGGCCCACAGGGAATAACAACCGTCGCATGATGGTCGATCTTCCCGGGTCGCCACGCGGGAAGGCCACAGCTGGTAGGACATATATGTGGGCCGGGCATGAGCGCCCGGCCCACGTCGTCGAGATGAGGGCTCAGAACTCCGAGATGTTGTGAGCCACGTCGACGGTTGAGAACATCCGGTCGATCGCCGCGATCTGCTCGTCAGTACCGGTGATGCGGTGGGCGGCGGCCAGCGAGAACCCACGTCCCATGCCGAAGTACAGCGATCCGAGGGCAGCCACATCGAGGGTTGCAGCATCGGTGGAATCGTCGATCCGAGTCACCGTGGCCGGTGTCCCCGGGGCGTCGACGTCGACACGCCACGTACCCTCGGCGTAGCCCATCGAGTCGGTGACGTGGAAGGTCACCGAGCCCTGGTGATCCCAACCTCGCACTGCCATCGCCCGGTCGACGTCAAGGATTCGCAGCCACCCGAGATCAGTGTGACGGGTGAACGTGACCACCCTCGGGTCCTCGACCGCCCACGGCAGCGGCGTGGCGGGATCAACCTGCGGTGCCTTGATCGTCTCGATGAGGTCGACGGAGGCCAGGAACTCCCACAGAGCCACCTCGGCGTTCGGGGTGGTTGCCACCATGTCAACGACGGTGATCTGTGAGCCGAAGTCCTTGTCGATCTCGTAAGACACGACGCCATCAGGCTCTCCCTCGTCATTGCGGTGGACGATCGAACGGATTCGACGGTTGGGACCGCCCTTCTGGGAACTCCAGCGCCCGGAGGAGAAATCGACATGCCAGGGTTGGCGGTTGTGGGAACCACGATGGGCCTGATGGAACTCAGAGAACACCTTGAGACGCAGATCATCGATGGCCAACGGATCGGCCATCGACACAGTCCCGCTCGGTTCGTGGTTGAGCTTGAACCGACCATCCGCGATGATCTCGACGTTCTGAGCTCGAGTGGAGATGCCGTAGCCAAAGCGTCCGTAGATGCTTCCCTCGGTGGCCGTCAGTGCGGCGAAAGGCAGGCCCTCCTCCTTGGACCGGGTGAGGGCATTCGTCATAAGGGTGCGAAGCAGCCCGCGGCGGCGGTGGCTGGCACGCACGGTCACGTCGGTGATGAAGGTGGCCGGTTCGAGATGACCATGTCCGGTGTTGATGGTGCTGGGGTACGCGGCCATCGTGGCGACCGGGAGACCCGGGAACTCCGGATCGGGGTCAGGCTGCCGAATCGTCCACAACCGTTCACCCTCGACACAGGTGGCATAGTGCTCGAGCTCGGCGTCGGATGGTTGTGCCAGGTGGAAACCCAGCGCCACGGCGCGTACCACATTGTCGACCTCGTCACTGCGGGAACCGTCGCTGGTGACGAGCTCCAAGCGGTAGGGGTCGGGGACCTGAACGGATGAGGTGCTTTCAGCCATACCCTTCACGCTAGCGGAGTTGATCCCTCCTGAGGAGCCAACGGGCTGGAGGTTGGTGCCATGATTGAACCATGACCTTCAAGCCTTCACACGTTCATATTGGTACTGATCACGCGGCCTTCGAGCTCAAGGAGTTCCTCGTTGGTAAGCTGACCGAGGCCGGATATCAGGTCGTCGACCACGGCGCGTCGACCTACGATTCCCTCGACGACTACCCGGACTACTGCATTCCGTGCGCTCAGGCCGTGGTGGCTGAGCCTGGTTCCCTGGGCGTCGTTCTGGGCGGCTCGGGAAACGGCGAGCAGATCGCGGCTAACAAGGTCAAGGGAATTCGTGCTGCGCTGGCCTACACCGTCGAGATTGCCGAGCTGGCCCGTCTTCACAATGACGCCAACGTCGTCTCCTTGGGAGGCCGGATGCAGACCCACGAGGAGGCCTGGAAGATCGTCGAGACCTTCCTGACGACGGACTTTTCCCATGAGGCTCGTCACCAGCGTCGTATTGACAAGCTCACGCGTTGGGAGGACGAGGGCTCACTGGGTTGAGCCGACCTCATCAGACTTCTTGACTGTACTGGCGGTGGCTCGACGACGAAGATCCGCCAGCACGGTTGGCCATTCCTGACCCGGATCGGGCATCTGGGAGCCGGCGGCTGGTTCTGATTGCTCAGCGAGTTCGCGCGCCCTCATGGCGCGGTCTCCATCGAGAATGGGTCCGCGGCTGCGTTCGTGGTCGTGGGTACGTCGGTGTTTGCCGTGGCCAGGGGCATTCATGTAACCATCCTGCCTCAAATACTCGTCGCCGTACTCATCAATCCACGACTTCCGCGATTACCGCGTCATCTCATCGACCTCGAGAGGACAACCGTCTGTGCCCGAAGGCCACGTCATCCATCGTCTTGCCAACGCCATCGGTACCGCCTTCGCCGGAGAACCGGTCGAGGTCACCTCGCCACAAGGCCGTTTTGCCGAGTCCGCAGCCATGATCGACGGAACGGTACTGGCGTCGGCCCAGGCATGGGGCAAGCATCTCGTCATCGATTTCGACAATCATCGTGACGACCACCTGCTCCACATCCACCTGGGGCTCATCGGGAAGCTTGCGGTGGGACCATCAGTTCCGGTGGTCGGACAAGTCAGATTGCGCATTACCGACGGCGTCACGGCTGCGAACCTGCGCGGGCCCCAGACCTGCGAACTCATCAATGACGATGACTGGGCGGCGGTCGCGGCCACGATCGGCCCAGACCCCATTCGTGACGACGCAGACCCCGAGATTGCCTGGCACAAGGTGCGACGGTCCTCCCGCCGGATCAGCGACCTGTTATTGGACCAGAAGATTGCAGCGGGGGTTGGCAACATCTACCGAGCCGAGGTCCTCTTCCGGCATCGGATCGATCCGGCGACCCCTGGCAAGCAGATTTCCCACTCGACATGGCGGGCAATGTGGGATGATCTGGTCATGCTCATGCGCGCCGGGGTCGAGGCAGGACGCATTGATACCGTCCAGCCAGAGCACACCCCGGAGGCGATGGGGCGACCGCCCCGTGTTGATCGCCACGGTGGCGAGGTCTACGTCTACCGACGAGAGAACCAGCCATGTCTGGTGTGCAACACGCCGGTGAAGATGGTCGCACAGGGAGGGCGTCACCTGTTCTGGTGCCCACGGTGCCAACGTCGGCATCACTGACGGTTGAGTCAGGTCTGGAGGTCAGTATGAGCCACATCAGCGTCGGTCAGCCGTGGACCCTGGTGTCATGCCAGGAGTCCGCCGACGATTCTTCGTGGATGTGGACCCACCCGTGCGGGGCGGTGCTGTCCGCCCGGCTACGCCAATCCGACGAGGTCGAGCTCGTTGCCGGAATCACCATGCCTCCTGGCGTCGACACTGCGGAAATGACGGTTCCCGGTCCGATCTGGATCCCTGATGATCCGCTCCCTGCTGCTGTGTGGGCGGCTGGGGCTCACGGCCTCGTCGTCACCAGAACATGCCGCGACGAACATCCGGCACTCATGGTTTGGCGGCAAGACATGGGTGATTCATGCGCGGTGGACGAGGGTGTCAGCCTGCTTGGCAGCGAGATTGCCCTGACCCCGGGCAATTCCCGGATGGCGTTGTGGCGTGGTCGGCTCACGGACGACATCGGGGAGGCGCTGAGCTCCCTTCCTGCGTGGTTGCCAGCCGAGACCATCGTCGATCAGCCCGAAGAGATGGAGTGTCACACCCCCGATGCGGGCATTCTCGTCGATGGTGCCGAACACACCAGCGAGACGATTGGCCCGCTGCCGGTGGGGGCGCACGACCTGGCAATTCATGAGTCCAGGGGAGCCACCCGAGTGTTGATCGGTTGGTCACCCGATCTGGCTACGGCTGTGGGCGCACGGGTCGACGAGATTCTTTCCGGTTTTGACCCACGTACCGTCACTGGACCACAGATGTGGCTCCTCATGAGCGCAGTTGGTATGAGGGCCGCGCCATTTTCCGCTCTGGAGATGGCTGCCGAGGGCCTCGAGAATGTCTTGTCACGGCCGTTCGGTTCTGCCGATGACCACGTTGCTCGGCTTCTCACCTGCTGTGCAGCATTCAGGCTGGGACATCGCATGAGTGATCCCGAACTGCGCGACGAGGGATTGCGCCGGTTGTGGGAATTGTCATTGGACGAACCGGGTACGTTCATGTCCCGCTGTATCGCCTCGGCCGAGCTGGCGACGTTGGTGCCCGAACACGTGTGGGTCAATGTCGTCTCTGGCGAGGGAGAAGACCCGCTGGTACGTGCCGAGAGGGCCATTTGGACCGGCAGGTGCGCGAGCCGGGATGCCGACGAGGCCGTGTGGGAGCTGGGAGCTTTCCTCCCGACCGTTCCTGGCGGGCCTCTTTACGCGCAGGGCCACCGCGTCTCCAGACGCCGGGCCGCGCTCGCCCATGCCATGACGACGGTGTGGCCAGAGGAGCTGACGAGTTCGTTCGGTTCGCCCCGGGTGGGGGAATTGCGCCAGCGGACGTTGCGACGCCTCCTCGTCAGCGAGCATCTGGACGACGAGGATCTGGCTCTCCTGACATGGTGATGTCGCCGAAACGAGATTTGTCAGGATCATGAATCCGTTGGAAAAGTCTCATTTTGCCTCGGTTGTGCCATTTTCAGTAGGCAAGAACGGCTGTGCAGCGAGTGAGGTTCTGGTTGTGTCCGCGGCACGTGGCACAGTTGGGACGTGACTTCGTCCCATTTCGTACCTGAGACGCGAGCAGCAACGACAGCCCGGACGCGATCCGGTTCGCAGTCGACCCCAAATCCGAGGTCGATGCCGGTTGTCGTCATACCGCGATTGATGAATGTTGCCGTCCTCCTCATCGTGCTGCGCCTGGTATTCAGCCGCACGACGTGGGTTGGAGTCGCGAACAACCTGTTCTCGGTGTTCATCTTCCCGATCGACGGCTTCGGATGGGCGGGGGCCGTCGTCCTGGTGGTGCTGGCGGATGCGCTGTCGAGGCGCAAGAGATTCGCCTGGTGGGTGAGCATCATCCTCTTCGGGCTGATGTGGCTCGTTGCGGCCGCGTTTTTCGTCGTTGTTGTTACCGAGGTCATCATGGGTGGCCCGACGGACACCTTCAATGATCTCGATCTCGCGGGGTATCTGTTCAACGTCTTCTCAGTCGGCTGGATCCTCGTCGCCCTGCTGACTCATCGAAAGGACTTTGCGGCACACACAGTTCGGACCAATCTCGGCAAGGCCATCGCCGTCCTCATTGGCGGGCTGTTGGCGACCGGCTTCATTGGCTGGTTGCTGGTCTCCCTGACCGGCGGTGTCGGACGGCCTCGTAACCGGTTGGTGCGCATTGTCGGTCGGATCATTCGCGGAAATGGTGTCGAAGTTGCACCTGCTCCCACATCCCCGCACTGGGTGCAGGAAGTGATCTCCTTCCTTCTCGCCCTCGTGCTGGTGGCCGCCCTTGTCGTCATGCTGCGATCTCAGCGCAATATCGCCATGATGAGCCTGTCCGATGAGCTGCGCCTGCGTCGGCTCCTCGAGGAAAATCCGGCGGACTCCCTCGGCTATTTCGCACTGCGCCGTGACAAGGCCGTCGTGTTCTCGCGAAACAGCCATGCGGCAGTGTGCTATCGAACCGAAGCAGGGGTCGCACTGGCCTCGGGAGATCCCGTCGGCCCAGTGGATCAGTGGCCCGGTGCCATTGAGGCATTCCTTGACGTCGCTCACACCTATGGTTGGGTTCCGGCCGTCATCGGCACTTCTGAGGAAGGTGCGACGGCATGGACTCAGGCCGGACTCAAGGCCATGCGCATCGGCGACGAGGCCATTATCTCTCCCGCCGCGTTCAGCCTCGATGATCCCGACCTCAAGCCGGTCCGCCATACCGTCACCAAGTTGCGCGCAATGGGGTACACCACCCGAGTGCGTCGTCATGAGGACATCGACCCGCAGGAGCTTCAGGGGCTCATCGACCTCACTGACAAATGGCGTCAGAATGGTGACGAGCGAGGGTTTTCAATGGCTCTTTCCCGTCTGGGAGATCCGCTCGACGGGCGATGCGTCATGGTGGAGGCGCTGTACCCCGACGGTGGTCCACGTGCTGGCCAGACGGCAGGAATTCTCTCCTTCACTCCTTGGGGCAATGACGGATTGTCCCTGGACGTCATGCGTCGTGACCTGGACGGAGCCGACAACGGAGTCACCGAGCTCATGGTCGCCGGTCTCATGGCTGCCGGACCGGAGATTGGTATCAGGCGTGTGTCGATGAACTTCGCGGTCTTTCGCGAGGCGATCGAGGAGGGGGCCCGCGTCGGTGCCTCCCCGGTGCGTCGTCTCAACCGCTGGCTCGTGCTCGTTGCGTCGAAGTGGTTCCAGATCGAGCAGCTCTACCGCTCCAACGTCAAGTACAAGCCGAGCTGGCAGACCCGCTACCTCAACTTCACCGATACCTCTGACCTGGCGCAGGTCGGTCTGGCGATGGGTATTGCCGAGGGCCAGCTCGACATTCCGAGTTGGATCTACCCGGTGGAGCCGCCGCCGCAGCCAATTTACTCGATTAGTGGTCACCCCGAGATCGCGGAATTTCTGGCTGAGGAACGCACCCCCGCCCTTCTTCAGCGGCGGCTCCCGGAGCAGGTTCGTGTCCGAATGGCCACGCGTGAGCGGCTCCTCGAGTCCGGGGTGGAGGCATACCCTCCCGACTGCAAGCCCGATCACCGTCCTGGCGACGTCATCGTCGAGCTGACCGGTCAGGAGATGACGGTCTCCGGGCGGATCGATGCCTGCCGCGATCACGGCGGTGTCATCTTCGTCGATCTGTTCGACTGGACCGGGTCCTGCCAGTTGGTGATGGAGCGTGACTCGCTGGGAGCCGACAGGCTTCGGGAATTCCGGCATGCGGTGTCTCTGGGAGACCACCTCGTGGCATCCGGGACCGTGGGGGCTTCCCGCAATGGAACGCTGAGTTTGGAGACGGCGTCGTGGCAGTTGGCGGCGAAGTCCCTGCGACCATTGCCGTCGCGGCGGTCAGGATTCAACGACCCTGAGGCGAAGGTTCGACAGCGTTACCTCGATCTCCTCGTCAACCCGGGCGCTCGTGATCAGTTGAGAGCTCGCTCGAACGCCATTCGTGCGGTGCGAGAAACCCTGCTGAGTCACGATTACATCGAGGTCGAGACCCCGATTCTGCAGACGATCCATGGTGGCGCGAATGCCCGGCCGTTCCGCACCCACATCAACGCTTACGATCTGGACCTTTACCTGCGCATTGCCCCGGAGCTGTACCTCAAGAGGCTCATGGTTGGCGGAGCTGGACGAGTCTTTGAGATCGGCCGGAACTTCCGTAACGAGGGAGCTGACGCCACGCACAACCCCGAGTTCACGATGTTGGAGGCCTATCAGGCCTATGGCGACTACGTGCAAATGCGTCATCTCACGCGCGCGATGATCCTGGCAGCGGCGCGCAACGCCATCGGTGGCACCGTGATTCGGGGGTGCGACCGCAAAGGCGTTGAGCACGAAATCGACCTGGCAGACGACTGGCACGTCATCACCGTCAACGAGGGAATCTCGCGAGGACTGGGGGAGGAGGTCACCGCCGACACCCCCAAGGAGAAACTCCTCGAATACGCCAACAAGCTTGGTATTGCGACGATGCCGAAGTGGAGCCGCGGTGACGTCGTCCTCGAGCTGCACGAACACCTGAGCGAGCACGTCACCGTCGAGCCGACCTTCTTCTGTGACTTCCCGACCGATGTCTCCCCGCTGACCCGTCAGCATCGTGACGATCCGCGCCTGGCCGAGAAGTGGGACCTCATCATCTTCGGGTCTGAGGTGGGTACCGCCTACACCGAGCTCGTCGATCCCGTGATCCAGCGCGAGCGGTTCACCGCCCAGTCATTGCTGGCAGCCGGTGGTGATCCGGAGGCCATGGAACTCGACGAGGACTTCCTGGAGGCTCTCGAATACGCCATGCCGCCATCGGGCGGGATGGGCATGGGCCTGGACCGTTTGGTGATGATGCTGACGAATGCATCAATTCGCGAGACGATTGCCTTTCCACTGGTGCGTCCGCGCATCTCGTGAGGGTCCAGACAAGTGTGGTGTGAGACAGGGGATTGTCATGAGTGAGAATGCTGAGGCCAGCTGTTCCAACGGGTGCGGTCACAAGGTTCTTGACTCTGCCCACGACGCCTTGACGTCGGTTCGGGAGCTGGGCGGACGGCCAATTCGAGTTGTCTACGACGATGGTGAAGGGCCCGATCACAACGTCGACGACCCGGTCATCCTCCTCATGGCTGGCGCCGCGGCGTCGAGCGACTTCTGGAAACCGGTGGTAGATCGTCTGCAGGACCTCGACGTCATCACCTATGACAGACCAGGGCTCGGTGGAACGCTATGGCCCGGACGCTATCCGGACCTCGACGAAGAGGTCGCCAGCCTGAGGGACTTGGTCGGGGTCATTCAAGGGCATTGGGACACCAAGGAACCACGGAAGGTCATTCTCGTCGCCCACTCCATGGCGGCTTTCCATGCCGAGGCCTTCACCCGTATCCATCCTGACGTCGTCGCCGGAATCATACTCGTGGACCCGTCGGTGGAATGGCCGACTCATCCTCCGCGCGAACACAGCATTGCGCTACCCAAGGCCGTCCACAAAGTGATGGATTCGGTAGTGGGTTCGTTGGGCCGCGCCGCTTTTGCCGTTGGCGTGGTGGCACAGACGATGAGGTCCGGGAAGTTGGTGTGGCACCAATTCCACGAGCATCGGCTGTACCGGGTTTACGGAAGTCCTGACGCCATGGCGATGGCGGTAGCTGAGTGGATTGGCTACGACCGGCAGGCGTGGGACCTCATGGCCGTTCGTTCAGACCATCCATGGCCGGGGCTGCCCACGGTGCTGCTGTCAGCGGTGTATTCGGGTCAGGAACAGGAGCTGGAGCTTCACGAACGTCTGGCCCCGATGCTCGGCGCGAAGTTGGTCGTCGTTGAGAACTCCCATCACCTCATGATGTTGGATCGCCCTGAAGTCATCGCCGACGCCATCCGATCGGTGTCGAAGTGACGGAATTGGCGTTGGAGAGGTGTCTCATTGGCCGAGTGACGGGGTGTTCCACTAAGCTGTCGACGTTCTCGTTGCGATGGACGTGATGAGACGGGGCGTAGCGTAGTGGCTAGCGCGCCTGCTTTGGGAGCAGGAGACCGCAGGTTCGAGTCCTGTCGCCCCGACCCTGTTCACCCTTGTCACAACGTTTTGTGCAGTGGGTATGGCCTTATCCAGAGCACGATGAACGGCTCTGGTGATTTCTCCACGGCCGCTGTGACAAGGGGAGATCTGCTCGACTGAGCGAATGTCTTGACGGACTCGGTACGGAACAGTTCGGGCTGGCGCGTTGAAGACCCGACAGAACGGTTCACGATCGGCCCCACGACAAACGGCGCACCCCGAGGAATGCGCCGTCGCCGTGGAGACGTGGAGAGATCAGGCCTGCTGATCAACATGACGGTTGGTAGCTGAAATCGATTTGAACAGGGCCACCATGAGCCCGACGAGGCCGACAGAAAGGCCAATGTGCCCGAGGCCGGCCATGCCGGAGATGGCAGGGGAGACGTCAGTGCTGCCATTGACCTGCATGATGCCGTGCACCACGAGCATCGCGATGGTCAGCAGGAGACCGAGGTTGAATCCCCAGAAATAGGTGGCGAAGGCGCCCCGGTGTGCCGACAGGGTGAAAGCTCGCTCCAGGAGCAGCACGATGAGGGTCAGTATGAAGCCCAGCGCCAGGCTGTGGGTGTGCACCACCTTGAGCTGGGTCCAGCCGGTGAAATCGTGGGCCTTGGTGAACTCGCGGTAGAACACTCCGCCGACCAGGCCAATGACCAACCAGGTCGCCGCGCAGGTTGCAAGCTTCTTCAACGGTGTCATGAGGCCATCACATCATGGGAATCAGCTGTGGACATGGTCCGAAAGGTTGATATCTGGGTGACGAGCGGACGAGTTCAGGACGTTCCGACCTACCGTGCCACGACGGATGTGACGTCAACGGTCAATCCATGTATGCTGTCGGGGTCCCGTTGGGGACATGCGGATGTAGCTCAATGGTAGAGCCCCAGTCTTCCAAACTGGCTACGCGGGTTCGATTCCCGTCATCCGCTCGCTGATCGCCCCGAGCTGTCTGGCTCGGGGCAAATTTCTTTTGTCAGCACGAGGCTCCCCGCATCAGCTCCATGACGACCTGATGGCTGCATTCCAGACTCGGCAGCGGCAGGAATTCGCATCGGGAATGGAAATTGTGGGCGCCGGTGAAGAAATTCGGGGTGAAGATGCCTTGGGTGGACAGCCAGGAGCCGTCGGTCCCACCACGCATTGACCGGTGGATGGGCTCGACTCCCACGGTCGACATGGCTTCGAGCAATCGTTGGGCAGCGATCGCGTTGTCGGGGGTCTTGGAGTCCTCGAGATTGGCATAGACGTCCTCGAAGGTGACGTCGATCCGCGCCCGAGGATGAGCTGCGCGCACCTGCTCGACGACATGTCGAATCCCGTCCTTGCGCTCCTCGAAACGGGCGCGGTCGTGGTCACGGATGTTCAGATAAACTGTCGTCGCCGACTGGTCGCCGTGGATGGCGTCGACCCAGATGTAGCCCTCGCGGTCCTTGGTGCACTCCGGAGTCTGGGCCGGGTCGAACCTCCCGATGAGGTCGTGGGCAACGAGGATGGGATTGACCAGAACGCCAAATGCGCTCATCGGATGGGCTGCAACTCCCTCGATCACCACCGTCGCGTAGGCGGCGTTGAAGGTGGCCTCGACCACCTCACCGAGCTCGCAGCAGTCCAGGGTGTACGCCCAGTCGACCGGGAATCGCTCGAGGTCCATCGTCCGTACTCCGCGCAGTCCGATCTCCTCATCGGGTACGAAGGAGAGGTACACCTCCGGATGGGGCCGCGGATCGGCCATCAATGTGACGACAGCCTCCATCACCGACGCCACACCAGCCTTGTCGTCGGCCCCCAGCACGCTGGTTCCGTCGGTCACCAGGATGCGTTGGCCCACGTAGGCGTCGATCTCTGGGTGTTCCTCACGGCGGATCCACTGGTCACCACCCAGGTGGATGTCCCCACCGGTGTGTTCGATGATCCGGGCGTGGACGTCTGGGCTGAGGCCGGAGTCGGCGGTGTCGAGGTGGGTGCAAAAGCCGATTGTCGGCGCCTTCGTGCCATCAGGCAGGGTTGATGGGATCCGTGCCGTCAGCACGCAGGTGTCGCTGAGATGAATGTTCTCGACCCCGGCATCCTCGAGTTCCACGGCCAGCAACCGCGCAAACTCCCACTGCCCCGGCGATGAGGGAACGACGGTGGCGGAGGCGTCACTCTGACTGGATATTGCGCTGTAGCGCAGGAAACGAGTGGCGAGAGCGTCCTGGAGTTCGATGGATGCAGTGGTCACGGCGGGCTTCCTCTCATGGACGAATGCACGGACGAATCATCATCGGGATCATTCCAGAATCTGCGTGCGGCCGAGGGGAATAGTCGGCATGGGCGTGGTGACACTGGAAAAACGCGGGTAGCGGACCATCAGATCAACTCGAAGGCGTCTCATTGGCTCGCATGCCACCACATCGCTAGAATCGGATGGAATGTGTGTTCCCTGAAACGGGGACGACAGAATCGGAACCACAGGAGAAACTTCGTGCCCAGCACCCTTGAGAAGCTCAGCACCAACCGTGTGAAGCTCACGATCGAGATGCCCTTCGATGAACTGAAGCCCAGCCTTGACAAGGCCTACAAGGACATTGCCGCCCAGGTGAATGTCCCCGGCTTCCGCAAGGGAAAGGTGCCAGCTCCGGTCATCGACCAGCGTTTCGGCCGCGGAGTCGTCCTTCAGGAGGCCATCAACGACGCGCTGCCTGCCGCTTACGGCAAGGCCGTCGAGGAGAACAAGGTCGTTCCCCTTGGTCAGCCCGAGATCGAGGTGACCAAGCTGGAGGACGGCGAGGTCGTCGAGTTCACCGCAGAGGTGGACGTCCGTCCTGAGTTCGACCTGCCTGATCTCTCCGCCATCTCCGTCGAGGTGCCCGCCGTCGAGGTGCCTGACGAGGACGTCGACGAGCGCGTCGAGACCCTGCGCCAGCGTTTCGCCACCAACACTGAGGTCGAGCGCGCTGCCGCCAAGGATGACCTCGTCACCATCGACCTGGCCGGCACCCGCGACGGTGAGGCCCTGGAGGACGCCACCGCTTCCGGCGTCACTTACAAGGTCGGCTCCGAGGGCATGCTCGAGGGACTCGACGAGGCGGTCACCGGTCTGAAGGCCGGCGAGTCCGCTGACTTCCACTCCACTCTCGTCGGTGGCCCGCTGCGCGGTCAGGAGGCCGACATCAAGGTCACCGTCACCAAGATCTGCGAGCAGGAGCTCCCGGTCGTTGACGATGACTTCGCCCAGCTCGTCAGCCAGTTCGACACCGTCGATGAGATGCGTGCCGATCTGCGCACCGCCCTCGAGAATATGGCCCGTCTGGATCAGGCTGCCGACGCTCGCGACAAGGTCCTCGAGGAGGTCATCTCCAAGATTGACATCGAGCTGCCGACCGCCCTCGTCGACGCCGAGCTTGAGGCCCGTCGTCAGCAGGTCAGCCAGCAGCTGACCCAGGCTGGTATGACGGTCGAGGAGTATCTCGAGGAGTCCGAGGAGGAGGCCGACAACGCCGACGACTTCTGGGCTGAGATCGAGAAGCGCTCCCTCGACGCCCTCAAGGCTCAGGTCGTCCTCGACAAGATGGCTGACGACGACGAGATCGGCGTCGAGCAGAATGAGCTGACCGAACTGCTCTTCCGCAAGGCTCAGCAGAACGGAACCTCCCCTGAGGAGGAGGCCCAGCACATGATGCAGCACAACCACCTGCCCGATTGGATGCAGGAGATCCGTCGTGGCAAGGCTCTGGCCTCGATGGTCGGTACTGCCACCGTCAAGGACTCGAAGGGTGAGGCCCTCGAGCTCGACCGCATCCAGCCCGACGGCACCATTGCCGACAAGCCGGCGGAGACCGAGAACTCCGACGAGGAGGCCGAAGGTAAGGCTGAGGCTTCCGCTGAGGAGGCCAAGGCCGAGAAGAAGTCCGCTGCCAAGAAGCCCACTGCGAAGAAGGCTCCGGCCAAGAAGCCCGCTGCCAAGAAGACGACCTCCAAGAAGCCCGCCGATAAGGACAAGGCTGACGAGAAGCCTGCTGCCAAGAAGTCGGCCGCCAAGAAGTCGACTGCGGCCAAGTCGACCAAGTCGGCGGCCAAGGAGGACAAGTCTGAGTGACGATCCGGGACGGCAGTCCCCTAGGATCGACATGATCCGTTGATGACCGGCGTCGTGCGGGTTTTCCGCGCGGCGCCGGCTTCACGTCAACCTGAGGAAGTCCGATGAGCAAACGCCCCTCACGCACCCCACGGCCTCGACGCCGGATCTCCGTTGCTCCCGCCACCCGTCAGTTGCGCAATGTGCGCCAGATGGTGGCCGACGACATCGCGGTGGCCCGTGCTGTCGAGCGCGGCGAGGTCGAGACCGACGAAGCAACGCTCGAGGAGCAGCCGACCCATGGCGCGACGAGCGCCAAGATGGCGGCTGAGTCCGGTCTTCAGCCTCAGCCCAAGGACGAGGAGAAGGCCAAGGCTGCGTCCAGCAAGCACGGTTTGCCCAAGGTCACGATCGTCCTTCTCACCCTGGCTGCAGCGTGGCTAGGACTGAGCTTCCTCCACGAACTCTCCAGCGTCATTGCGCCGCTGTTCTTCGCTCTGAACCTGCTCATCACGGCCTACCCGATCCACACCTGGCTCGTGAAGCACAAGTGCCCGAGGTGGATTTCCGCCACATCAGCCGGCACCGTCGTCGTCATCGTGTTGGCAGCGGGATTGGCTGGAATGGTGTGGTCGGTCGCGGCCATGATCAACCAGTTGCAGAGCTACATCCCGCAGATGGAGAAGACCTACACCCAGCTGTTGAACTGGTCGACGCAGCTCGGCTACTCCCAAGAGGTCATCACCGAGAAACTCAAGAAGATTGATCCTCAGCAGGTGATGTCGGTCGTGACATCCTTGGCCTCGGACACCACGAGTGTGGTGACGATGATCGTCGTCATCCTGACGGGCGTGATCTTCATGGTCATGGACACCCCGCAGATGCACGATCGTCTTCGTCTGGCTGGTAAGCGGAAACCCGACGTCGTCATCGCCCTCGAGTCCTTTGCCAGCGGTATTCGCAAGTACTGGCTCGTCACGACGGTGTTCGGTCTCATCGTTGCGCTCTTCGACTGGGCGGCCCTGCTCATCATCGGTGTCCCTCTTGCCGGGGTGTGGGCGTTGTTCAGCTTCCTGACGAACTACATCCCGAACATCGGCTTCATCATCGGTGTCATCCCGCCGGCCCTGCTGGCTCTCTTCGGCGACGGTTGGGTTGCGGCACTTGCTGTGATCATCGCTTACTCCGTGCTCAACTTCGTCATCCAGTCCATCATTCAGCCGAAGTTCGCGGGTGACGCCGTCGGCCTGACTCCGACGATGTCCTTCGTCTCCCTGTTGTTGTGGGGCTGGGTCTTCGGTGCGCTGGGAACCCTCATCGCTCTACCGTGTTCGCTGCTCGTCAAGGCGACCCTCATCGACCACGACCCGGGCGCCCGGTGGGCCAATGCCCTCATCTCCTCCCGACCTACTGAGGGTCTTGAGGACAACCCGGACGAGGAGCATGCCGACCTCGTCGAGGACCGCTGAACGCGAAAGCCCCTGGAACTGTCGTTCCCACAAGGTAGGTTCAGAATCGTGAATCACAACACTTCGATCACTTCCCAGGGCATGCCCGCCATGGCCGGCCCCGAGACCGGCGGTGCCGGGATGACCGACAACGTCTACCAGTCGCTGCTGCGCAACCGCATCGTCTTCCTTGGGTCCGAGGTCAAGGACGAGAATGCCAACGCGCTGTGCGCCCAGATGTTGCTGCTCAACGCCGAGGATCCCGAGGCTGACATCTACCTGTACATCAACTCCCCGGGTGGCTCGGTCACCGGCGGAATGGCGATCTACGACACCATGCAGTGGATCTCCAACGATGTCGCCACGGTGACGATGGGTATGGCTGCCTCGATGGGCCAGTTCCTGCTGACTGCCGGTACCCCCGGCAAGAGGTACGCCCTGCCGCATGCCAAGATCCTCATGCATCAGCCGTTGGGTGGCGTCGGCGGTACCGCCACGGAGATCGCCATCAACGCCAAGATGCTCAAGGACACCAAGCGGGAGCTCTCCCAGCTCAATGCCGATCACTCCGGCCACACCCTGGAGCAAATCCTCGAGGACTCCGACCGTGACCACTGGTTCACCGCTCAGGAGGCTCTTGAGTACGGGCTCATCGACCACGTCTACAGCAACGCGTCGCAGCTCCGCGGCGACGCCCCCAATCAGTGAGGTGACCATGGGATTCAACGCCTTTGACAGGAGTCGGCTGGCCGCCTTGAACGCCGAGCAGGCCGAGCAGGCTGCTCCCGGTGGGCTGGCCCCGGCAGGTCCGCGCAACGACTACTACATCCCGCAGTGGGAGGAGCGCACCTCTTACGGCGTGCGTCGTGTCGACCCATACACCAAGCTGTTCGAGGACCGCATCATCTTCCTCGGCACCCCGGTGACCGACGACATCGCCAATGCCGTGATGGCTCAGCTGCTGTGCCTGCAGTCGATGGATGCCGATCGCCAGATCAGCATGTACATCAACTCGCCCGGTGGCTCCTTCACCGCGATGACGGCGATCTACGACACCATGAACTACGTGCGTCCCGATGTTCAGACGATCTGTCTGGGTATGGCGGCCTCGGCTGCGGCCGTGTTGCTGGCGGCCGGGGCGAAGGGACAGCGTCTGTCCCTGCCGAACTCGACCATTCTCATCCATCAGCCGGCGATGGGTCAGGCCACCTATGGCCAGGCCACCGACATCGAGATCCTGGACGACGAGATTCAGCGCATCCGCAAGCTCATGGAGGGCATGTTGGCTGATGCGACCGGTCAGAGCGTTGAGCAGGTGTCCAAGGACATCGACCGCGACAAGTACCTGACCGCCCAGGGCGCCAAGGAGTACGGCCTGATCGACGACGTTCTCACCTCTCTGTGAGGTTGCCGGACGAGTTCTCGTCCGGCGCGTGGTGGCCCTCGAGTCTCGAGGGCCACTGCAGGGTTCGTTGTCGTCACCCAACACGGGGAGGCGACAACGACGGGGTAGATACCGTCCACGGCTATGGTGGACGGCGCACAGCTCGGGGAACGAACGCCCGGAGGGGCGTGACGATGTTGGCCTGCCGACAAGGAGGAGAGCCGGATGGCGCGGATTGGTGAGAGCGGGGACCTCTTCAAGTGTTCCTTCTGCGGAAAGAGCCAGAAGCAGGTCAAGAAGCTCATCGCTGGCCCCGGGGTTTACATCTGTGACGAGTGCATCGATCTGTGCAACGAGATCATCGAGGAGGAGTTCTCCTCCTCTGAGGAGGTCGGTGGCCTCGACGAGCTGCCCCGTCCTCGTGAACTGTGTGAGTTCCTTGACGCGTGGGTGATCGGGCAGGAGGAGGCCAAGCGCACCCTCTCGGTGGCTGTCTACAACCACTACAAGCGAATTCAGTCCGAGGTCGACGTGCCGCACGCCCGCCGCGCCGAGGACGATGGGGTGGAGCTCGGCAAGTCGAATATCCTCATGCTCGGGCCGACGGGTTGCGGCAAGACCTATCTCGCCCAGACGATGGCTCGTCAGCTCAACGTTCCCTTCGCGATGGCTGATGCCACGGCTCTGACCGAGGCCGGCTACGTCGGTGAGGACGTCGAGAACATCCTGCTCAAACTGCTCCAGGCCGCTGACTTCGACGTCAAGCGTGCCGAGCGGGGAATCATCTACATCGACGAGATCGACAAGGTGGCTCGCAAGTCGGAGAATCCGTCGATCACTCGTGACGTCTCTGGTGAGGGGGTCCAGCAGGCTCTGCTGAAGATCCTCGAGGGGACGGTCGCCTCGGTGCCTCCTCAAGGCGGACGCAAGCATCCCCAGCAGGACTTCATCCAGATCGACACCACCAACATCCTCTTCATCGTGGGCGGCGCCTTCGCTGGTCTGGAAGACATCATCACGAAGCGGATCGGCACCCGTCCGCTCGGGTTCAACAACGATCCAGGAGTTCGCGACGTCATCGAAGGGCCGGAGGCCTTGAGCCTGGTCCGCCCGGAGGACCTTCACGAGTTCGGGCTCATCCCGGAGTTCATCGGTCGGCTGCCCATGGTCACGGCCGTTCATCCGCTGGATCGCCACGCCTTGGTGCGTATCCTCACCGAACCGCGCAACGCCCTGACCCGTCAGTTCGAGAAGCTCTTCGAACTCGACGGCGTCGAGTTGACCTTCACCGACAGCGCCCTGGAAGCGATAGCCGACAAGGCCGTGGCCCGGGGGACCGGTGCTCGCGGTCTGCGGGCCATCATCGAGGAGACCCTCATGGACGTCATGTTCGACGTACCCTCCCGTGATGACGTCGCTCGCGTTGTCGTGACCCGCGAGGCCGTCACGGGGGAGGGGAAGTGCCAGTACCTGTCCGCACCGAGCTTGGCGCACGGGCGAGGACGGTTGTCGGCCTGACCTCAGTGCTCGTCGAGAACCTCGGCAAGCAGCTTGTCAGCCCGTTTTTGCAGGTTCGAGACGGACTTGCGGCGTTCCTTGCCGCGTTGCACCTTGACCAGCGGAATGCGGGACGCGATGTCGTTGGCCTCGTCGCGCCATTCCTGGGCCTTGGAGCTGGGCGAGCGGTCGGCATACTCCAGCACGCGATCCACGGTGAGCTGTACCCGTCCCAGCGCCGTCTTCGAGGTCGCCGACTTACGGGCCTTGTCGTAGCCTGATTTCGCCCATGCCTCGGCACGGCCGTCCGTGTTGATGGAATCCCACAGATCCTTGGCCAGCGGTGTTCCGGCGGCTATGGCCGTCTTGACGAGCTTCGACTTCGCGGACTTTCGCGTACCTGCCACGGGGGTTACTCCTCCTGTTGCTTTCCTGACAAAACGGTACCCTGACACCTATGGCAACCGGATATCTGCGATACCCCGATGTCCACGGTGACCTCGTGGTTTTCACTGCTGACAACGACTTGTGGTTGGTCCCCGTCCTTGGAGGACGGGCAAGTCGGCTCACCAGCGATCACGTCATGGTCCGTAATCCTCGTTTCAGTCCGAATGGCACGAAGATTGCGTGGACCTCTTACCTGGGTCAGCGACCCGAAGTCTTCGTCATCGACCTGGCCACGGGCGATCAGCGCCGGCTGACCTGGCTGGGAGCTGCTCGCAACCTCGTGGTGGGATGGCAGGACGACGAGCACGTGGTGTTCTCGTCTCCGCATCAGACCAATGACATCGGTCTGTCCTGGCTGTACACGGTCTCCCTGAACGGCCACGTCGAGCGTCTTGGATACGGGCCAGGAATGGACCTGGCCGTGAACTCGGACGGTGCCGTCGCCGTCGTCACCCCGAACTCCGGAGACTGCTCGCGCTGGAAGCGCTATCGCGGTGGCACTGCCGCCCAGATCTGGCTGCGTCCTGCCGGGGCGGGCAGCTTCCTGCGCGTGCTGCGGGACGGCAACGACGACCACGACGGTCGCTACGCCGCCGCTGGACGTTACGGAGTTGGCTGGGTCGACGGTCGACTCCTCTTCAGTTCCGACATGAGTGAAGACGACTGCCCGCGCTCCCAGGCCCAGATCTGGTCGGTCGACGGTCGGGGCCATGACCTGCGTCAGCACACCCATCACAGCGAGGATCAGGGTTACGTTCGCGACCCTCGTACTGATGGAAGGACGATCGTCTACCACGCTCACGGTGCGCTCTGGGCAATGACCGGCCTCGACGCCGAGCCTCAGCGTCTCGAGATCGATCTTGGTGTCGGAGCGCCCCAGCGTGTTCCACTGGACCCCACCGACCGTCTGGAGGCCGTCGTCTCCGACCACGGCGGCGACGGATCCCTGCTGGAGTGGCGGGGAGCTGCCTACTTCCTCACCCACCGTTCCGGCCCGGCTCGAGCCCTTTCGGCAGCAGACGGGGTCAGGATCCGTGAGCCGCGCGTTCTTGGCCAGACTGGTCAGGGGGTGTGGGCCAGCGACGTCGAGGGAGAGGACTGCCTCGAGATCGCCAATCTCGACGGCACCGGCGATGTCCATCGTGTGGCGCAGGGACAGATCGGTCGTGTACTGCACATGGCACCAGCCCCCGATGGTACGAAGGTCGCCCTCGTCAGCCATGACGGTCGCATCCTCATCGTCACCATGGCCGACGATGCCGTCCGCCAGATTGCGAATTCCCCGGAGGGCGAGGCCAGCGGTCTGGTGTGGTCCCCGGACTCGCGCTATCTGGTGTGGCGTTCACCGGTTGCCTCCGGAGACGCCATGATCGGTCAGATTCGTTGCTGGGACGAACAGGGGATGGGGGAGTCCTTCGCCCTCACTCGCGGTGCATTCGACGACTCATGCCCGGTCTTCACCGCCGACGGCAAGTACCTCGTCATGCTCTCGGCGCGCACCTTTGACCCGAACTACGACGGCCAGACCTTTGACCTGTCCTTCGGACACACCCAGCGTCCGTGGTTGGTTCCGCTGAGCGCCACCGAGGTGTCCCCCTTCGGTCCGTCCTCCCAGGGATGGCAGATCAGCGAGGTCCAGGACGCCAAGGCCAAGGCCACCGCTGAGGCTGGCAATGACGACGACAAGACTCCCGAGGTCGTCTGCAACCTCACCGCTGATGGCTTCGAGGAGAGGATGGTGCCCTTCCCGGTGCCCTCGGGCTCCTACCGCGGACTGGCGGCGGTCAAGGATGGCCTGGTCTGGATCGAGATCGCCGATAGCGGTGGCGAACTCGGAGCTACTCGTGCTGGTGTCAGCGGGGAAGTCCCCAGCGACGTGTTGTGGCACTACAACCTCGTCAACCGTCACCTCGACAAACTCTGCGAGCACGTCGACTCCTACTCGGTCTCCGGCGACGGGGAGCGTCTGGTGGTGCATTACAAGGATGACGTCATCGTCGTTCCCTCCTCCCACAAGGTGGACGACGACGACCCGGCGTACATTCGCGTCGACCTGTCCCGGCTGCGTCGAACCATTGATCCGCGTGCCGAGTGGCGTCAGATGTTCGACGAGAATGGCCGCCTGATGGCCAGCCACTACTGGCGTGAGGACATGAACGGCGTCGACTGGGCCGGCGTGCTGAATCGGTACCGTCCGCTCGTTGATCTGTGCCATGCCGTCGACGACCTCCACGACATCCTGTGGGAGACCGTCGCGGAGCTCAACACCTCGCACTCCTACGTCTCTGCAGCGGGGGCTTCCGGTGATCCCGACATGCGTGCGGGTCTGCTGGGCGCGGACGTCAGCAGCGAGGGCGATGGGGCCAGGGTCGTCCGCGTCGTTCCCGGCGAGTCCTCGGACCCGCGCGCCTGGTCCCCGTTGCGGGCAGCTGGGGTCGCAGTGGCCGACGGTGACGTCGTCGTCGCGGTGGATGGCCGCAAGGTTGGCGTTGACGGCACCCTTGGCGAGCTCCTGGAGGGATCCGCCGGACGGGTCGTCGAGCTGATGGTACGCCGGGGTGAGGATCAGCGGCAGGTCGCCGTCGTGCCGATGGCCGACGAGGCCCCGCTGCGCTACCACGACTGGGTGGCGTCTCGTCGCCGCTATGTCGAGGAGCGCTCGGGCGGACGACTCGGCTACCTGCACGTGCCGGACATGGTGTCCGACGGCTGGGCCGAGCTGCACCGTCAGATCAACGAGGCGACCAGCCATGAGGGCGTCATCACCGACGTGAGGTTCAACCACGGTGGTCACACCTCCCAGCTGGTCGTCGAGAGGTTGGCTCGCAAGGTCGTCGGATGGGACTTCAGCCGTTGGTGCGAGAGCCCTACCACTTATCCGCAGAACGCGGTGCGCGGACCGATCGTCATGGTCACCAACCAGTGGGCCGGGTCCGACGGTGACATCGTCTCTGCCGCGACCCAGACCATGGGATACGCCAAGGTCATTGGTGAGAGGTCGTGGGGAGGCGTCATTGGAATCGACGGCCGGTTCGATCTGGTCGACGGTACCGGTGTCACTCAGCCCAGGTACGCCGGCTGGTACGGCAACTACGGCTGGGGAGTGGAGAACCACGGCGTCGACCCCGACATCGTCGTGACCGTCTCCCCGGAGGATTGGGAGTCCGAGAAGGACGTCCAACTCGACGCGGCCATTGCCGAGTGTCTGCGGCAACTCGACGAGAAGCCGGCTTCGACGCCGCCCGAGTTCCCCGGACCGGTCTTCGGCTGATCATCTCAACGCACTTCGGCCCCCGCACTTGAGCAGGTGCGGGGGCCGAGTCGTGCTCCAGGCGTGCGAACAGGCGGTGCGTGCGGCCAGTAAGGGAACTCGCGGCAAACCTCCCGTAGTTACCGCGTTCGGATTCCGACACCCGCGATGACCGGAGGAACAGGTCAGGGGAGGCGGTGGCGGACCGCATGCCAGGATCAGGACAGGTTCGGGTCTGCCGGTCGACGCGGCTCTTGCGCACATTCGCGCCCGAGGAGGCCGTCCGGGTGACGATCGGGGCCAGACCATGCGAGAGCACCACGGCCGTGATGAGGTTCGGCATCGGAAGCCGGGGTGCTGTTCCATGGCGTCGCGGCGCAGGCCATGACGGCGCACCGGCAGATTCTGGGGCCGAGGCGCCAGTGTGGCCCTGAGACGCAAAAACGACGATCGCCGGCGCCAAGATGGCACCGGCGATCGTCCATGGGATCACTTCTTGCGCTTGGCCGGGGGCTCACCCAGCTCAGCGTCGAGACTCAACTCTTCGCCGCCCTCGACGAAGGTGAAGGACTCAGTCTTGGACACCTTGGCCAGATCCGATTTGACGGCTTCGAGGTTGGCGATGACCGACGCCGGGGCGCTGATTCGGGCCGAGAGGATCGGGGTGCGCATCGGCACCTTGTGGGTGGACTTCACACCGCGCAGCTCGATCAAGGCGGCCGAGACGTCAGTCATGAGGTCGACGTCACCGTCAGCCGGCACCTCGTCGGCGGTCGGCCAGGACGAAGTGTGCACCGATCCGTCCTTCCACCAGCTCCAGACCTCCTCGGTGACGAAGGGCAGGAACGGGGCGAACAGACGCAGCATGACGTCGAGTGCCAGACGCAGGGCCGTCCGGGCGCTCAGGGCACCGGCCTCGTCGGTCCCTTCGGAGTCGTAGGCGCGCTCCTTGACCAGCTCGAGGTAGTCGTCGCAGAAGGTCCAGAAGAACTGCTCGGACACCTCAAGGGCGGCGGTGTAGTTGAACTTGTCGAAGGCATCAGTGGCCTCCACGACGAGTTGGCGCAGCCCGGCGAGCATCGACAGGTCGGCCGGGTTGGTGATGTCGGAGACCTGACCGCCCTCACCGAATCCGAGGACGAACTTTGAAGCGTTGAGGATCTTCATGGCTAGACGGCGACCGACCTTCATCTGGGCCTTGTCGAAGGGGGAGTCCATACCGGGCCGGGCCATGGCAGCACGCCAGCGCACGGCGTCGGCACCGAACTCCTCGATGATCTCGGTCGGGACGACGGTGTTGCCCTTCGACTTCGACATCTTCTTGCGGTCAGGGTCGGTGACGAAGCCAGAGATAGCGGCACGCTTCCACGGCAGGACGCCGTTCTCCAGATGCGCGCGCACCACCCGCGAGAACACCCAGGTACGAATGATGTCGTGAGCCTCGGGCGCGAAGTCCATCGGGAAGGTCTTGGCGAACAGGTCGGCGTCGCGCTCCCAGCCAGTGACGATCTGGGGGGTCAGGGAGGAGGTGGCCCAGGTGTCCATGACGTCCGGGTCTCCGATGAAGCCGCCAGCAACGCCACGCTGGGACTCCTCGTAGCCGGCCGGTGCCTGGGAGGCCGGGTCGACTGGCAGGGCCGACTCCTCGGGCAACAGCGGGTGGTCGTAATCGGGCTCGCCGTCGGCGTTCAGCGGGTACCAGACCGGGAAAGGAACACCGAAGAAACGCTGACGGCTGATGAGCCAGTCGCCGTTGAGGCCCTCGACCCAGTTCTCGTACCGGTGACGCATGTGCTCGGGCACCCATTCGAGTTCCCGGCCACGCTCCAGCAGCGCCTCGCGCAGGCCGGCGTCACGTCCGCCGTTGCGGATGTACCACTGACGGGTGCCGATGATCTCCAGCGGCTTGTCGCCCTTCTCGTAGAAGTTCGCCTTGCGCTGGGTGGGCTTGGGCTCACCGTCCATCTCGCCAGACTCCACCAGGGCCTCGACGACGAGCTTGCGGGCGGTGAAGGTGGTCTTGCCGGCAATGGCCTCGTACCTGTCGGCGGAGCCGGCGTCGATGATCCACTGCGGGGTCTCACCGAGGACACGTCCGTCGCGACCAATGATGGTACGAGTCGGCAGCTGCAGCTCACGCCACCACTGGACGTCAGTGAGGTCACCGAAGGTACAGCACATGGCGATACCGGCGCCCTTGTCCATCTCGGCGGCGGTGTGAGCCAGGACCGGGACCTCGACCCCGTACAGCGGAGTGGTGACGGTGGTGCCGAAGAGGTGCTGGTAGCGCTCGTCATCGGGGTGGGCGATGAGGGCACAACAGGCGGCGAGCAGCTCGGGTCGGGTGGTCTCGATGAAGACGTCACCGTGACCGTCGGTGCGGTGGAAGGCCAGCCGGTGGTAGGCGCCGGGGTAGTCGCGGGCCTCGAGCTCGGCCTGGGCGACGGCCGTGGAGAAGGTGACGTCCCACAGGGTCGGGGCGTCGTTCATGTACGCCTCGCCGCGCGACAGATTGCGCAGGAAGGCCAGCTGGGCGATCCGCTGGGACTCCGGGGAAATCGTCGTGTAGAGCTGGTTCCAGTCCACCGACAGACCGACCGAACGCCACAGGTCCTGGAAGGTCTTCTCGTCGACGGCAGTCAGCTCGACGCACAGCTCGACGAAGTTCCGACGGCTGATTGCGACCTGATGCTTGGGGTCGGGCTTGGCCGGCGGAGTGAAGTCCGGGTCATAGGGGAGCGAGGGATCGCAGCGCACACCGTAGTAGTTCTGTACGCGTCGCTCGGTCGGAAGACCGTTGTCGTCCCAACCCATCGGGTAGAAGACCTTCTTGCCGCGCATCCGCTGGTAGCGGGCGACGGTGTCGGTGTGGGTGTAGGAGAAGACGTGACCCGGGTGCAGGTGTCCGGAGACGGTGGGAGGTGGGGTGTCGATCGAGAACACCTGGTCACGGGAGTCCACCGCGGTGGCGTCGAAGGCGTAAAGCTGCTGGTCCTCCCAGACCTGACCCCACTTGTTCTCGAGGCCCTCGAGGACCGGCTTGTCAGGTACGACGCCACGCGTCGGGGACGTAGCGGATGAGGGCGCAGAGGTCTGTGAGGTCATGTTCCAAACTCTAATGTTCGACTCGGACAGGTTGCCAGGCGAGCGGCGTTCGCCACCCGCCTGGATTTGGGCTGGTCAACCGGCCGCCGGGAGCCAGCGGCCGGTCACAATCAGTGGGCCTTCTTGATGGCCTTGAGGAGTTCGTCGGCAGAGGGGACGGCCTGGAAAACTCCCCAGCTCTCCCACGGCTTGCCGTCAACGAGGAAGGTCGGGGTACCAGCGCTGCCGAACTTCTGCAGCTCCTGAAGGCCCTGGTCACTGCCATTCTTGACGAATTGCTCGGTCTGCTTGTTGTCGTAGACCCGCTGGAAGGTCGTCAGATCCTTGCCGGTGATTCCGGCCTCGGAGGCGAACTCCTTGCGCAGCTGCTCGTCGGTGTAGCCGACGCCCTCCTCCTTGGGCTGATGGGAGTAGACGACGTCGTGGTAGGCCTCGTACTTACCGACGACATCGGCCGCAGCCGCCGCCATCGCGGCGCGGGACGAGGAGTCGTTGCGCAGGTTGCGATCCAGGAAGGTCAGGGTGTGGTACTGCAGCTTGATCTCGCCCTTGGAGGACAGATCATTGAGCGGCTTGCCGAGCAGATCCTCGGCTCCCTTGCAGGCCGGGCACTGGTAGTCCTGGAAGACCGTCACCGTCGGAACGCCGTCCTTCGCCTTGTCCTTGTTCAAGGTGTAGACGCCGTCCTTGGTGGCTGAGGGAGGAGTGATCTGGCCGGTGGTCGGCACGTCGTCGGACTTGTGGTTGAGCCCAAGGACGACAGCGACGACTACGGCCGCCACAATGACGACTCCAGCAATGACGCCGATGATCCGACGACGTTTCTTCGCTGATTCCTGGGCCTCTTGCTGGGCGCGCAGGGCATCCCGCTTCGAGGTGCTGGCGGTTGACTTCTTGTCAGCCATCGGTTGAGGTCCCCTCATGCAATCAATGATGTGTCGCACATGATGGTAGCCGGTCGGCCAACCACCGCCGTATCCCGCTCGCGTATCAGCTGTTGATCCAGCGGTCCACGCACAGGGCGGTGCGGGGGCGCACGACCAGCCAGACGCCGCACAGCGCAAGGCCGAGATCACGCAGGATGTCCAGGGCATAGGTGCGCTGGGTGTGGGCCCAGCTGCGTTCGACGGGCCCACCGTTTCCGAAGCAACCGCAGTCCAGGGAGATGTGGCGAGCCCACACCGACGAGATACCGATGATGAAGACGACCATGGCCAGGGTCCCGAGCAGCCCGGACCACCGCGTCGCAATGCCGAACACGAGCATCAGTCCGACGATGATCTCAAGGACCGGCATCGCCCAGCCCACGACGGGGGCGAAGTCCCACGGAACGATCTGGTACGTGCGAACTGACCAGATGGTCGAGTCGATGTCGGTCGCCTTGATGATCCCTGCGACCAGAAGAGTGCCACCGAGGATGATCCGGGCCAGAAAGCCCACCCAGTCACGGACCTTGGCGGATCGCGACGACGGCTGAGAGTCCATGGCTGCCATCCTAGTTGGGTTCCCTGGCCGCGATCTGTGGGTCATCCGCCCTGCGGACGGCGAATTGCCGTCGGCGTGGGCGATCAGATGTCCGCATTGGTACCGAAGGTCACTTGGCCGCGTCGATGGCCTTGAGGAGCTCGTCGGGAGTGGTGTTGTTGCCGAGCTGCTCCCACCCCTCCCGCAGCTTGTCGTTAACCGCGAAGGCTGGAGTTCCAGGAACATCGAGGTCTTGCATCTTGTGAAGGCCCTTGTCATTGGCCTCGTTGACGAATTGTTCGGTCTGACGGGTGTCATAGATGTGCTGGAACCGGGTGAGGTTCGCACCGGTGATTCCGGCCTCGGAGGCGAATTCCTCGCGCAACTGGTCGTCTGTGTAGCCGACGCCCTCCTCCTTGGGCTGATGGGAGTAGACGGCATCGTGGTAGGCCTCGTACTTACCGACGACGTCTGCTGCGGCGGCTGCCATCGCAGCGCGCTGAGAGTTCTCACCCTCGATTCTCTGGTCGAGGAAGGTCATGGTGTGGTATTGGAGCCTGATCTCTCCCCTGGTGGACAGCTCGTTGAGCTGCTTGCCCAACGCGTCCTCAACGGCCTTGCATTTGGGGCACTGGTAGTCTTGGTAGACCGTCACGGTGGGAGCGCCCTTCTTCACCTTGTCCGGGTTGAGGGTGTACACGCCGGTCTTGGTGGCCGAGGGTGGGGTGATCTGTGTTGACGAGGCGCTGCCGTCGGACTTGTGGTTGATGCCGAGGATGACAGCGAGAATGATGGCTGCCACGACGACGACCCCGACGATGACGGCGATGATCCGTCGACGCTTCTGGGCAGCTGCCTGAGCTTCCTGCTGGGCTCGCAGCGCAGCGCGTCTCGAAGTACTTGTCGGGGTCTTCTTGTTCGTCATCGGTCCGGGGGTCCTCTCACACATGGCCAGCTGACACCCTCGATGGTAGCCACCGCTCCCAGCGGCTGTCGGGATCGTCCCCGGGCGGGGCCAGCCAGGTGGGCGTCGGCGTCAGAGCGAGCAGTTGTACCGCGGCAACCCGATCGAGGCGTCGTGGTCGACCATCCAACTCGTCTCGATCGTGCCGTTGGCCCAGGTGGCCGGCAGGGAGTCATCCCCGGCGAAGACCTTCTCGACGGCGTCTGCCTTCTCCGACCCGCTGACGAGGAACCACACCCGCTTCGACCGATTGATGACCGGCATCGTCACCGAGAGACGGTCCGGCGGGGGCTTCGGAGCATCCGTGACGCCGACAGCCAGTGCGGTCGTCGTGGGATTGAAGGAAGGATGGCCCGGGAAGAGTGATGCGACGTGGCCGTCCGGGCCCATTCCGAGCAGACAGATGTCGAAGACCACGTCGCTGAGTTCCTGGGCGTAGGAGTAGGCGGCCTCGTCGGGATCGGCCTTGCCATCGGCGGCCGGCATGACGTGGGTCTTCGAGGGGTCCAGCCGGATGGCGGCCGACAGCAGAGGCAGGGCCTGCAGGGAGTTACGGTCGGGGTGGCCGGTGGGGATGAACCGATCGTCACCCCACCACACGTGCAACTGGTCCGGACGGATCTGGGTGCACTCGGGAACGTCACCCATCGCGGCATAGACGGTATTGGCGATCCGCCCCCCAGTCAGACACAGGTCGATGCGTTCCTGGTCGGCCTGCACCTTGACGATGGTCTGGACGAGACGGTGGGCAACGCCTTCAGCCAGTCCTTGGGCGGATCGGTATCGCATGAGTCGTCGGTTCGTCATCATTCATCCCCATCACTCGTCGACGAGACACGGCCAGCTCCGTCGTGAATCTCGGCCATGACAGCGGTGAAGACCTCATCGGAATCCAGGCGGCGAAGCTCCTCGCCGATGAGCATCTGAACCTCACGGCGGTCCAGGGCCACACCACGAGCAGGTTCACCCGGAATCCGGTAGACGGCATACCGACCGCTGCGGCGTCGAATCTCGATGTCGCCGCCGGATGTCGACATGACGATGGCCGAGATTCCGGGGGCATCCGTGGACACCCTCTCCACCGGAACACCGAGCTGGAGCCCCAACCAGGCTGCCAGCAGCATGGCCGGTGCGTTGTCGGCGGCCGATTCCACCCGGGCAGCCCTGACGGTGGCGGGATGCTGATCCAGAGCAGCGGCAGCCAGCGCTCGCCATCCCGTGGTGCGAGGCCAGCAGAGGTCAGAGTCGCCTGGCGACAGATGGGCGGCACGTCGTGCCAACGTCCTGCAGGGATCCTTGTCAGCGGCCGAATCAGTGATGCGGCGGTCAGCCAGGGCTCCGATGGGATCAGCGGCGAGATCGTCGGGACCCGAGAAGGGCCACCAAGCGATGACGGGGGAGTCCGGTAGTAGCAGCGGAAGGATGACCGAGGCCGGTCGCTTGGCCATGGCTCCGGAGAACCGCAGCACGATGACCTCTCCGGGAGTTCCCTCGCCAGCGTGTACCTCGGCGTCGAGCTTGTCCTTGCGGGAACGGGTCGTGACCACCATGAGAAGACGCGACGGGTGCTGACGAGCAGCGTCTCGGGCAGCATCGAAAGCGGCGTCGAAGTCGGAGGAATCGCAGACACAGATGAGGGTGTGAACCAATCCGGAACCGGACCCGACGGTGCGACGGGCCTCCACGATGGCGGCGCCGATCTTCGACGCGGTGGTGTCGTTGAGTGTGACGATCATGTCTCCTCCTCAGGGTCTGCGCCAGACGAAGCCGCCCCGGGCGATCATCTCGTCAGCTTCGGACGGACCCCAGCTGCCGGACGGATAGTCGCACGGGGGAGTGTCGGACCCTGCCCAGAAGTCGAGCACCGGATCGAGGATCTTCCACGCCAATTCGACCTCCTCGTGCTGGGGGAACAGCGGCGGATCGCCCAGCAGGACGTCGAGGATGAGCCGTTCGTAAGCCTCTGGGCTTGCCTCCGTGAAGGAAGATCCGTAGGCGAAGTCCATCGTGACGTCGCGGATCTCCATCTGGGTGCTCGGCACCTTGGCGCCGAAGCGCAGGGTGACTCCTTCATCGGGCTGAATTCGCAGGACGACGGCGTTGGTGCCCAGGGCCGCAGTGTCGGAGAACGGCAGGTGTGGGGCTCGTTGCAGGTTGAGGGCCACCTCGGTGACCCGTCTCGGCATCCGCTTGGCGGTGCGCAGGTAGAACGGCACTCCTGCCCACCGACGGTTGTCGATGGTCAGCCGGACGGCTGCGTAGGTCTCGGTGCGGGAGTGCGGATCGACGCCGTCCTCCTCGAGGTATCCGCGTACCCGTTCTCCTCCCTGACTACCGGCAACGTACTGCCCGCGGCAGGTCTGGGTGGCCATGTCCTCAGGGGGCTGGATGGCGGCCAGGACCTTGGTCTTCTCGGCACACAGCTGCTCGGCGTCGAAGCTCGTCGGCTCCTCCATGGCGGTCAGGGCCATGAGCTGTAGCAGGTGGTTCTGGATGACGTCACGGGCAGCCCCGATGCCGTCGTAGTACCCCGCTCGCCCCGCAATGCCGATGTCCTCAGCCATGGTGATCTGGACATGGGAGACGTAATGGTTGTTCCAGATGGGCTCGAAAATCTGGTTGGCGAACCGGAACGCCATGATGTTCTGGACGGTTTCCTTGCCCAAATAATGGTCGATGCGGAAGATCGACTCCGGGCTGAAGGCGCTCCCGGCGATCTCGTCGAGATCTCGCGCGCTTTCCAGGTCATGGCCGAAGGGCTTCTCGATGACGACCCTGCTCCAGTGGGAGGAGTCGTGGCCGGTCATGCCGTGGCGCTTGAGCTGGCTCACCACGGACTCGAAGGACTTCGGCGGGATCGACAGGTAGAAGGCATGGTTGCCGCCCGTTCCGCGTTCCTCGTCGAGCTCGCGGATCGTTCCTGCCAGTCGCTCGAAGGCTTGGTTGTCGTCGAATTCGCCGCGAACGAACCGGATTCCCTCGAGCAGTTGTTCCCACACCTCCTCGCGGAAGGGGGTACGAGCGTGCTCGGCCACCGCGTCATGAACGACCTTGGCGAAGTCCTCGTCCTCCCAGTCGCGTCGGGCGAATCCCACCAGCCCGAACCCTGGTGGCAGCAGGCCGCGGTTGGCCAGGTCGTACACGGCCGGCATGAGCTTCTTGCGTGAGAGGTCGCCGGTGACACCGAACATCACCAGGACGCACGGGCCCGCCACGCGGGGCAGCCTGCGGTCGGCTGGATCGCGTAACGGATTGATGCGATCGCCGCGCAGCCTACTGGTCGCCCTGGTGGTGCTTCCTGAAGCGTCTCGACCCGCCACCTCACCCGTCCTTCCGAAACCGGTTGTCATGATGCGGAACTGAGGTTCCACCAGCCCAACGGTAGTCGGTCGAGCTGTTCGGCTGGTTACCGTGTTCAGCGACAGGCGGACGGATATGTCCCGTTGCCGCACTCGACGATGAGGACATCCTGGGCAGGAAAGCCTAAAATCGTGAGGACGACCTTTCGCGGCACACCCTGTCTCACGGGTGTACCACGCCCAGAGGCGGTCTCAGCACATCTTCCGATTTCGAAGGACACCGTGAGCAACCAGACGACGCACGTGGCGACGGCGCCAGCCTCGCAGCGTCCCGACCCTGTCGAGACGAAGGTGGAGCAGACGCAGGAACGTACCCGACTGTCGACCCGCGACGTCGTGGGTGCTTACATTTCCTTGACCAAGCCGCGCATTATTGAGCTGCTTCTGGTGACGACCCTGCCAGTGATGTTCCTGGCGTCCCACGGGTTGCCCAAGCTCGGGCTGGCTGTCGCGACGATGCTTGGTGGTTTGCTTGCTGCGGCGAGCGCAAACGTCTTCAACTGCGTCATTGACGCCGACATCGACGAGAAGATGCGCCGGACTCGGCGTCGCCCCCTGCCGCGCCATCAGGTGCCGCGTCGGAGTGCCTTGATCTACGGAGTGGTCCTCGGTGTCGTGGCCACCCTCGTGTTGGGATTCGGTACGAACTGGTTGTCGGCCGTCCTGGCTCTGGTTGCCAACCTTTTCTATGTCTTCGTCTACTCGATGCTCCTCAAACGCCGTACCTGGCAGAACACGATCTGGGGCGGTATCGCTGGATGCTTCCCGCCTCTCATCGGCTGGACAGCCGTCACCGGACATGTTGGCTGGGAACCTCTCGTTCTGTTCCTCATCATCTTCTTCTGGACTCCGCCGCATACTTGGGCGTTGTCCTTCCGTTACCGCGAGGATTACAAGGCCGCCGGCGTGCCGATGCTCCCGGTGATCAAGGAAGCGCCCGAGGTCGCCGTCCAGATCCTCGTCTACACCGTCGCCACCGTTGCGATTTCCCTGGTGTTGTGGCCGGTGGCCCAGATGGGGTGGGTCTACGGCGGCGTCGCAGTGCTGGCCGGGGCGGTCTTCATCTTCGAGGCCATTCAGTTGCTGCGTCGTGCCAACGCTGGTCTACGTGACGCTCTGTTGAAGCCGATGCGCCTGTTCCACTGGTCGAACACCTATCTGTCCCTGCTCTTCCTGGCCATCGCGATCGATCCGCTCATCCATCTGTGACGGTCAAGGTCCTCAATTGGCCACCCCACGAGGCCATCGACGAGTACAGGAGCCGTCGGGGCCGGTGGCGTGGCATGGGAGCGTGATGGCATCCACTCAGGGTCCGAGCCTCGCTCCGGCACCACCGAGAGGAGCATATTTCGGCGCCGTCGTGCCACTGCATCCGGTAGCGTCGGATTAAGCAACGTGGCTGTGACAGCGCGTGAACACGCGACCCGAGGAGTATTTATGCCCACCATGTCAACTATTCGATAGACTCTGGGTACGAAGGTCGACCAGGCGGCCAAGCTGCTTGCCGACGGCTACCTGTTCCAGGAGAGGCTACGGGCGTCGAAGGGTCGTCAGGCCGGGGACGGCAGCCCCATTGATTTCACCTTCATGGGCAAACCGGCCACCTTGGTCCGTGGCAGCAAAGGTCTCGACCTCTTCTACGACACCAAGCGCATGATGCGCGAGGAAGCCATGCCCCTGCCCGTGCGCGGCCCGCTCTTTGGAGCTGGAGCTGTTCACGGCACCGACGACGACGTGCATCTGGCCCGCAAGGCCAACTTCGTCAAGGTGGTCTACGACGATGCTCAGATCGAGCGATTCAAGCCGATCATCGAGGACGAGATACGCAAGATGGTCCAGACGTGGGGCCGTCGAGAGGGCAACGTCTACGACGACACGGTGGTGGCCTACGGTCGCGCCGTCCTCAAGTGGGCCGGAGTTCCCGGTAGCGACGCCGATCTTGACCCGTGGGCCAAGCGCCTCGGCCAGATCGTCGAGGGCTTCGGTCACATGCCGGCCGGGCACACGCTGGCCTGGGTGAACCGTGCCCGCTGTGACAAGTGGGCCGCAGGTCTCATTGAGCAGCAGCGCAGTGGCCAGATCAACGCTCCGGAGGGCACGGCCCTGTGCGAGTGGGCTCGCTACCGCGGCACGGACGGCGAACTCCTTGACGCCAAGCTGGCCGGTATTGAGCTGCAGAACTCCACCCGTCCCGCCATCGCCGTGAGCCGTTTTGCCGCCTTCGCAGCCAGGTTCCTCGTGCTGTACCCCCAGTACCGCGAGGACATCGCTCGCGAGGTGGAGACCTCGGGGACCCTCGTCGACAACGAGCATGCCGTCGCTTTCGCCCAGGAGGTGCGCCGCCTCAGCCCCTTCGTGCCGATGCTGCCGGCCTTCGCCCGTGAGGACTTCGAATGGGAAGGTCGCCAGATCAAGGAGGGTCAGCGAGTCATCATCGACATTCTGGGCACGAATACCGACCCGAGTGAGTGGGATGAGCCACTGCGCTTCAAGCCGGAGCGTTTCCTGGGCGTCGAGCACGCCGAGGCCATCAAGGCCTTCGTCCCGCAGGGCGGTGGAGACGTCGCCACCGGTCACCGCTGCCCAGGGGAGAAGGTCGCTGTCACGGAGCTGGCTGCTACCGTCTCGGCCCTGTGCCAGCCGGGAATCAACATCGATCCGGGCGACCTGGATTACGATCCCACGATGATGCCGACGAGGCCGCGCAGTGGCGGCCGCGTGCAGAAGGACTGACGCCGAGCACGCTTGGTCGTTCGACGGGCACAGACTTGTAGTCGCACAGACAAACATGGCGGGCGGGCCAGGGAACGATTCCCTGGCCCGCCCGCCGTCGTGAGGAAGGTCGTCAGGACTTCCGGTTGAGCACCGGTGAAGGAGTGGGACGCACGCTGCACCACAAGGCTCCAACCGCCGCCGCTGAGAGCGCGACGCCCACCATGTGCCAGATCACCAGCCATGGGCTGAGGTGGGTGAAGTACTGGGAGTATCCGACGATGGCCTGGTAGACCTCGACGGCCATCAAGACAATGCTCCAGCGGCGCATCATGGCCAGCCCGCGGGTGGTGGCAATGGCCAGGCATGCGATCGTCAGGGCGACGGTGATCCACACTGAGATGCCATGCAGACGAGCGACGGTCTGAATGTCGAACCCGGTTCGTGCCGAGCCTGAGTCTCCGGCGTTGGGACCAGATCCGGTTACCACTGTTCCCAGCCACATCACGACGCACATCGTCGCCACGGTGGCTCGCACCAGCCCCATCGTCAGCCCGTCGACGGCCTCGCTCGAATGAGGACCGGCCAACCAGATCATCTTGACGTCGACAAGGATGATCGCCACTGACAGCAAGAGGTGCAGGGCTACGACAAACGGGTTGAGCTCGAGCAGCACCGAGATCCCGCCAATGACCGCCTGCAGAGCGATGGACACGAGGTTGATCCACGCCAAAGCCATGAGCTGGGCCGTGACATGAACTCGGTAGCAGCGGACGAGCAGGCCGATCGCCACCGCGACGAGGACGAAGGTCAGCAGGCGGTTGCCGAATTCGACGTAGGAGTGGATCCCCATCTCCTCGTGGGGCGTGAACGTCCCGGCGGTGCAATGCGGCCACGTGTTGCACCCCAGTCCAGAACCGGTCAGGCGCACCACCGCACCGGTGACGATGATGCCCATGTTGGTGATGAGAGCGGCGATGCACCAGCCGTACAAACGGCGATCTCGGGAGGTCATGAGATCCACTTGAACACCTTTCGTGCCAGTAGTCCGAGCAGAAGCGCCCAGATCAGCAGACTTGCCAATGGCCACCAGAGAGTCTGTCCGACGCCCCAGGCTCGCAGGGATTCCCCGAGCGCGGTCGTCGGGAGGACGGCGATGACGGGACGAATGGCCTCCGGGTAGTCAGCGAACGGCCACAGGATGGCACCGGCGACCAGGCCAACGATGTACACCAAGTTGGCCAGCCCGAGAGTGACCTCGGCCTTGAGGGAACCAGCCATCGCCAGGGCCAAGAAACTGAATGCCGACATGGCAAGGACGACGCTCACGAGGGCTGGCAGCCAGGCCAAGGCCGAACCGTGGGGACGCCATCCCAGGATCAAGGAGACGATGACGAGGAGGACCACCTGGGCAAGGCTGATGACAGAGTAGGACATCGCCTTGCCGGCCAGCAGGCCCGATCGTCCAAGGGGAGTGGCGGACAGACGTTCCATCACTCCGTATCTGCGTTCGAACCCGGTCATGATGGCTTGGGACGTGAAGCAGGTTGACCAGATGGCCAGTGCCAGGATCGATGGGGCCAGGAGGTCCATCGTCAGTCCGACTCGGTCGCCGAGGAATCGTCCGGCGACGAGGATCCCGATGGGGATGACGAGGGCCAGCAGCAGCTGTTCACCATTGCGCATCACGAGACGAATCTCTGTGCGGGCATGATTGCGGATTCGCGCAGCCGCCGGTGCCGCCTGTGGCGCGGGGTGAAGATCGAGTGTCGTCACGTCAGTGCCTCCCTGCTGCCCGGTCGCTGGTGTGTGTCAGGAACACGTCTTCCAGACTCGCCTCGGCGGTGAGTTCCGGCACGGTCCCGTGGACGGCGACCTTTCCTTGGTCGACGATCCAGACGTGGTCGGCCAGTCGCTGGGCCTCGTCCATGGCGTGGGTGGTCAGGACGACGGAGACCCCGTCGTGTCGCATCTGCTCGATGATGTCCCAGGTGTGGTGACGCGCATGGGGATCCATTCCCGACGTCGGTTCATCGAGGAAGACCAGCTGGGGACGTCCTATCATTGCGGCAGCGAGGTTGACCGCCTGCTGCTGACCACCGGAGAGACGTCGGTATGTGGTGCGTACGAAGGGCGTGATCGCCAGGGCGTCGATGAGGAGATCGGGATCGATCGGGTCGGCATGCAGACCTGCCATGTACTGCAGCAGCTCACCGGCCCGAATACCGCTCCAGGCGCCCGCGCTTTGCGGCATGAGACCAGTGGCGGCGGTGGCCTCGGGGCTGCCCGGGGCATGGCCGAGGACGTCGATACGCCCGGAGTCGGGGGAGACGAGAGAGGTGCAGCAGCGCATCATCGTCGTCTTGCCCGCACCATTGGGGCCCAGCACAGCGGTGATGGCGCCGGTGGCGGCGGACAGACTCAGCCCGTCGAGGGCCGTGACACGACCAAAGGTGACCCTCACGTCCTCGAGAATCAGAGCTTCTCTCGGAGCGTGAGGGTCACCACTCGGGGTCAAAGGGGTTCCTGGCACGACGGCCAGTGTAGAACCCTTCCACCAGTCACAGCCCGCTGCCAGCCTCCTTGGCGACGGCGCCGTACTCGTCGTTGCCGCCAGCTGAGTCAATCCGCATGCCGTAGAAGGAGCGGTAGACGAAGAAGCAGGCGACGAGGAAGAACACCGCAGCGAGGATGTAGGTGAGCGGTCCGGCACCGATCGACACTGCCAGCTCGACGGCCAGCAGACCGAAAAGGGTTGTGAACTTGATGACCGGGTTCAGGGCCACCGAGGAGGTGTCCTTGAACGGGTCACCGACGGTGTCACCAACCACGGAGGCATCATGCAACTCGGTGCCCTTGGCGTCCAGGTCAACCTCGACGATCTTCTTCGCGTTGTCCCAAGCACCGCCTGCGTTGGCCATGAAGATGGCTTGGTACAGGCCGAAGATAGCGATCGAGATCAGATACCCGATGAAGAAGTACGGATCGACGAAGGCGAATCCCAAGGCTGCGAAGAATACGCCCAGGAAGATGTTGAGCATGCCCTTCTGGGCGTACTCGGTGCAGATCTGGACGACCTTCTTGGAATCCTCGGTGGAGGCCTTCGTGGCGTTCTCATCGAGTTGCATGTTGTTCTTGATGAATTCAACGGCTCGGTAGGCGCCGGTCGTCACGGCCTGCATCGAGGCTCCGGAGAACCAGTAGATGATGGCACCGCCGGCGATCATGCCGAGCAGGAACGGAGCGTGGGTCAGACCGAGCTTGTTGACCTCAGCAGCATTCGACAGACCGTCGGTCAGCATCATGATGATCGAGAAGATCATCGTGGTGGCGCCAACGACGGCGGTACCGATGAGAACCGGCTTGGCCGTGGCCTTGAAGGTGTTACCAGCGCCGTCCTGAGCCTCCAAGATGTGCTTGGCGACATCCCACCTGGGGGTGAATCCGTACTGCTTCTCGATGTCCTCGGAGACGTTCGGGATCTCCTCGATGGTCGACAACTCGTAGACGCTCTGGGCGTTGTCAGTGACCGGGCCGTAGGAGTCGACGGCGATCGTCACCGCGCCCATGCCAAGGAAGCCGAAGGCCACCAAGCCGAAGGCGAAGACAGCCCACTTGACCTCGCTCATGGCTCCCATGTCGCCCAGACCGGATCCGGTGCCGGAGACGAGGAAGGAGACACCCATGAGAGCGACGATGATGATGCCCAGCCAGAATCCGGAGAAGTTACCGGCAACCAGACCGGACAGGATGTCCAGGGAGGCGCCGCCTTCGCGCGCACTCGTGACGACCTCACGCACGTGACGGGAATTCGTCGAGGTGAAGGCCTTGACGAGCTCTGGGATGAGGGCGCCGGCCAGGGTGCCGCAGGAAATAATGATGGACAACTTCCACCACATCGTCCCGTCGCCCATCGAGCCGAGCATCCACCAAGTGGTGATGACGGTCAGCAGGATCGACATGACCGAGGTGATCCAGACCAAGGAGCTCAGCGGCTTCTCGAAGTCCATCTCGGTGACCTTGCCGTAACGCGCCTTGGCGACCGCGTTGTTGATGAGGTACGACACGAAGGAGGCAATCAGCATGACGACGCGAACCACGAAGATCCACACCAGCAACTGAACTTGCTCGGTCTGGTCCGGGACGGCTCCCAGTACGAAGGTGATGAGGGCGACGCCGGTGACGCCGTAGGTCTCGAATCCGTCAGCGGAGGGGCCAACCGAGTCACCCGCGTTGTCACCGGTGCAGTCAGCAATGACGCCGGGGTTACGGGCGTCGTCCTCCTTGATGTGGAAGGCGATCTTCATGAGGTCGGCGCCGACGTCGGCGATCTTGGTGAAAATACCGCCAGCGATACGCAGGCAGGCCGCGCCGAGGGACTCGCCGATGGCGAATCCGATGAAGCACGGACCAGCGAGATCACCGGGCAGCACCAGCATGATGAAGAGCATGAGGGTCAGCTCGACGCTGATGAGGACCATGCCGATGCTCATGCCGGAGCGCATCGGGATGTCGAAGGTCTCCCAGGGCGAGCCACGCAGGGAGGCGTGGGCGGTACGGGAGTTGGCGAAGGTGTTGACGCGAATGCCGTACCAGGCGACTCCGAACGACCCCGCCATGCCGACGAGGCTGAACAGCAGGATGATGAGCACCTTGGCGCCCATGTGCTCCAGGAGGAGGAAGTACACGACGATGACCGCCGCGATGAACGCCCACAGCAGCATGAGGAACTTGGCCTGCTGCTTGAGGTAGGTCTTACAAGTTTCGTAGATGAGCTCGGAAACTTCGTGCATCGCCTCGTGGACGGGCAATTTCTGCAGTTTGGAGTACGTCACCAGACCGAACACCAGACCGAACAGGCAGATCACCAGTCCGATCCACAGCAGTGCCGTTCCGGAGACGTTTCCGACTTGCTCATTGAGAGGGGGCAGTTTCAGATTGGCCTCACCGCCACCTCCTTCCTTGGCCTCCCCGCTGGAGCCGCATCCGGCTAGAGCGAGGGTCGTGAGAAGTACGGGTAGTGTGCAGCCAAATAGCCGCTTCATGGGGGAGGACCCCTTGTCAATCGTGTTCACGATCCTGTCTCTTCCCTGAGAACTCTCGTGCACCTGCGTCAGTGCAGGCCTTGTTTCTAACCGTATGACTTGTTCACGGCATTGTCAGCACTCGGGGTCCCAGATGTGCAGAATGTCACCGCGCCGGGCAAGTATCGCTCACGGGTACAGCGCGGCTCGGCATGCCCGGGCGAGACGGCGCCGAAAACAGCATCCTCGATGGGCGCTCAGGGCATGTCCCCCCGAGGCTCCTCACGACGACAGATCGGACGTCGATGATCTGTGCGGATATCGCGAGATGCGTAATGCGACGACGTCGTCGGGGCAGGAGCACGCCGGTTGTGCGGATGCACCACGCCAAGGCCGAGAAGCACATCGAGGTGAAGGTTGATGGACTGTGCCGGAGGTCGCAGGGTCGCACCGTCGCACCCGGCTGCCACTCCGCAACGGCGGACTTGCGACATCGTCGGTTGGTTCGGCGCCGACTCGTGAGCCCGTCGACGAGTCTCAGGCTGCCGGCGCGAGCCGGATCGGGCCCGTCGTACCGCGCTTCACCAGTTCGGGACGCACCAGTCTCTCTCCGAGGAAAGTGGCATCACCGCGTATCAGACCCATGAGGGACTGCACGGCCATCGTCGAGATGAGCCCGACATCCTGACGCAGGCTGGTCAGTGGAGGATTGGTGTACCGCATCAGCGCCGAGTCATCGCTACCGATCACCGAGACGTCGTGCGGGACCGTCAACCCCTGGGCGCGGGCGGCGCGGATCGCTCCCAGGGCCATGAGGTCGGAGCCGCAGATGATGGCACTGACCCCTTGATCGAGCAGGTTGACCGCGGCGCGAGCCCCGCCATCGACGGAGAAGACGGTGTTGCTGACGGTCACCTTGCCACGCCCCGCGAGACGACGAGCCATGGCTGCGCGTATGCCTTGCTCCTTGCGCTGCACCGGGACGTAACGTCGCGGACCCACCGCGAGGCCGATGTGCTCATGGCCCAGAGCGACGAGGTGGGCGACCGCTTGATCCATGGCTGACATGTCGTCGTCACTGATCTGCGGGGTAGCGATGTCGGGGGCATATCCATTGACAAGCACCAAGGGCAGCCCGACGTCGACCAGTTCCCGGTAGATCGCCATGTCTGCCGTGGTGTCGGCGTGAGATCCGGAGATGACGACGATTCCGGAGACCTGACGAGACCTCAGCACCCGGATGTAGTCGTCCTCGCGCATGCCGCCGGGGGCCTGGGTACACACCGCAGTTGCATACCCTTCCTTGGCCAGCAGGGTCTCGATTGCCTGGGCGTGGCTGGCGAATATGGGGTTGGTCAGCTCCGGGACGATGAGCCCGACGAGACCGGCCGTCACGGGTTTGAGATGCATGGGCCGCTGGTAACCCAGGACGTCGAGGGCGGTGAGTACGCACTGTCGGGTGGAGTCCGAGACCCCGGGCTTGTCATTGAGGACCCGGGAGACGGTGGCTTGACTGACACCTGCCTGGTCAGCGATCTCCGCAAGGGTTGGTCCGTTCATCTCTCCTCCTCCCGGCAGTGTGTCACGTCACTTCACCGCGCCGCCGGTCAGGCCGGAGACGATGTACTTCTGCAGCCAGAGGAACAGCACCATCGGGGGAAGGGCGGCGAGCACGGCGCCGGCCGCGAAGACTCCCCAGTTGGAGCTGGTCTCGGTGGACACGTACTGGTACAGGCCGATGGCCAAGGTCGAGGTGCGCGGGTCAGCTCCGAGGATGACTGATGCCACCACGTACTCGGTGAAAGAGCCGATGAAACTCAGTAGACCGACGACCGCCAGGATTGGGGCCACCAGCGGCAGGATGAGGGTGAAGAAGATGCGGGCGTGGCCGGCGCCGTCCACCCTGGCAGCCTCGTCGAGGGATTGGGGTACGGTGTTGAAGAAGCCGTACATGAGGTAGGTGTTCGCTCCCAGGGCTCCGCCCAGGTAGACCATGATGAGGGCCAACCGGGATCCGATCCCCAGGGCGGGGTAGACGTCACCGAGCCACGTCAGCAGCAGGAAGATGGCGACCACCGTCAGGAGCTGGGGGAACATCTGCACCAGCATGAGGGCCAGCAGGCCGCCGCGACGTCCCTTGAATCGCATACGGGAGAAGCTGTAGGCAGCCAGCGCTCCCAGGAAGACGGTGAAGATCGCGGTGAGCGCGGCGATGATGATGGTGTTGAGGTACCACTGGCCGTATGGACGCACCGGATCGCTCATCAGCTTGGTGTAGTTCGAAAAGTCCACCTTCGAGAACAGTTGGTTGGATCCCGTCAGGGTGCCAGATGGCGACAGGGATGCCGAGAGGACGTAGACCAGTGGGAAGGCTGCGAAGACGACGGCGATGATGCCCAGGAGGTGACGCCACCACTGAGACTTGAACCGCTTGGAAAACGGGGTGCGACGGTTGGCTTCCTTGATGGCAGAGGACACTGTTTCGGTGCTCATCAGTTGACCTCCTCGAGGGCCTTGGTCTGGCGGAATCCGAGCCAGGAGATCACGCCGACGATGATGAAGATGATGACGGAGAAGGCGCTGGCCAGACCGTAATCACGTCCGGCACCGGAGAAGGCGACCTTGTAGACCATCGAGATGAGGATGTCGGTGGCGCCGACGTCGAGGCTGGTGTCGGTGAAGCGAGGGCCACCGAGGGTCAGCATGTAGATGAGGACGAAGTTGTTGAAGTTGAAGGCGAAGGAGCTGATGAGCAACGGCGCCAACGGCACCATGAGTAGCGGCAGCTTGATCTTCGTGAAGGTCCGCCAAGCGCTCGCGCCGTCGATTCGAGAGGCCTCCAGGATGTCGCCCGGGATGGACTGCAGAGCGCCCGTCGAGACGATGAACATGTAGGGGAACCCCAGCCACAGGTTGACGATGAGGACGGCCGCCTTGGCGATCCACGGGTCCGTCAACCACGGGATGGACGCCCCGCCCAACAGCACCTGGTTGATGAAGCCGAATTCCTGGTTGAACATGCCCGACCACACCAAGGCGGACAGGAACCCTGGGAAGGCGTAAGGCAGGAGCATGAGGATTCGATAGAGCTTCTGGCCCTTCATGGACGTGTCGTTGAACAACAGGGCAAGGGCCAGACCGAGGGCGAAAGTCGTGAGCACCGACAGCACTGCGAAGGCGAAGGTCCATGCTGTTACTCGTAGGAACGGCCCGCGGACGTCCTGGTCGGTGAGAGCCTTCTTGAAGTTCTCGAATCCGACGGTGACCTTCCATCCGGGCTCCAACGCTTTTCCTGAGGCCGAGACGAAATTGCCGTGACCGTCATCCTTGTAGACGGTGCCCTTCTTGTCGGTCATCGTCCCGGTCTTCTTGTCGTAGGTCATCGTCGAGGTGAACTCGAAAGCCTGGGAGCCGGTGGTGGTGCGAATGAACCCTGCGGACGAATCCTTGGAGACGGGGACTTGCAGCTTGGAAATCTCATCGCTGCGCTGGGAGACCTCGGAGAAGGGAAGGACGCGGTAGCCAGGCAGGGATGTGATCTTGCCCAGAGAGTTGAGTTCAGCTCCCTCTACCGGCTCCAGTGCCTGGTCGGAGGTGCCGGCCCGCACCTGCTTGGTCTGCGGATCGATGACGATGAGGGCGAGCGTACCGTCCTGCTCCGCAACGGCGGAGTCGTAGACCGGGGCGTTGGGGACGCGTTCCTGGTTGTTGCGCTGGATGGCTGCGACGGCGTCGTCGCGACTGCCGTTGTGCCCGTCACCGTAGTTTGTGAAACCCACGTAGATCGTGTAAGCCATCACGCCCACCGAGAAGATGAGCATGAAGACGATGCCCGGAGCAAGGTACTTGGCCGGCAGCATCCGGTTGGGCGGCAGGTAGATGAGGGTGATGATGACGGCAATGGCACCGACGCCGATGGCCATCAAGGTCGATCCGTGGGCGATGGCGGTCATGACGCCGTAGATGGCGATCGCGTCGAGGACGCCCAGAAGTGCGATCTTGATGATCCAGGCCCACAGCGACCTGGAGTATTTGCCGCTGGCTGCGGCGACACGCTTTTCTCGTGCCTCGTGATCGGTGGTTGACGATGACGACATGATGTGGGGTTCTCCGGTTCAATGCGGTCAGGGAGGAAACGCCATCATTGGCGTTGTGGGGGGTGGGGCGCACGACCTCGTGCGCCCCACCTGAAGGCTGAAATCAGCCCTTCTTGATCTTGTCGTTGATGGATTTGACGGCCTTGTCCCAGGTGGCCTTGGAGTCAGAGGCCTTGCCGCTGATGATCTGAGCCTCGGCGACACCCCAGTCAGCCCACACCGAGCCCATGGCGGGGACGTTCGGCATTGGGACGGCCTTCTGGCCGACGGTACCGAATGCAGCGACGTCCTTGTCGGCGTTGGCCTTCTCGAAGGCTTGCTTGTTGGCCGGCGGTCGGTTGCCGACCTTGAACAGCTCGGCCTGCACGTCCGGGTTGCCGACGTACTCGACAAGGAACTTCTGGGTAGCGACGGCGTTCTTGGTCTTGGCGCTCATCCAGAATCCCTGCACACCGACGAACGGGGTGGCGGGCTGGTCACCAGCGGAGGGAACCTCGCTGATGTCGTACTTGATGCCAGCCTTCTTGAAGCCGTCGAGGCTCCACGGCCCGGTGAGGATGAAAGCAGCCTGTCCCTTACCGAACAGGTCCTTGGAGATGTCCTGGGAAATGTTGAGGTTGAGGTTCTTCGCCTTGCCCTGCTCGGCCAACCAGGCAGCGAATTTCTCGCCGTTGGCACCGCCCATGGTGACCTTGCTGGCGTCGAAGCCGTTGTCCTTGAGTTCGAAGACGGGGGCGCCGAAGGAAGCTTGGAACGGGTACAGGTGGTACGGATCGGCCTGCTTGGGATCAAGGCCGACGAGGAAGGGGTACTTCGCACCGGACTTCTTGCCCATCTCGATCATCTCGTCGAAGGTCTTCGGGGCGTCCTTGACGAACTTGGTGTTTCGAACCAGGGCAATGTTCTCGGTGGCGTATGGAACGCCGTAGATCTTGCCGTTGACGGTGAAGGCCTGGATGGCGACATCCTGGTAAGCAGAGGTGTCACCGAGCTCCAGCGGGGCGACGACACCGTTCTGGACCATGCGGCCGGTGCCGTCGTGGGCTGCGATGGCGGCGTCCGGACCCTTTCCGGTCGGAACCTGAGTGATGAAGTCGTCGGGAATCTTGGCGATGTCCTTGACGGCCAGGTTGACGGTGACGCCGGTGTCGTTCTTGAACTGCTCGGCGACCTTCCGAATGACGGGCTCACGGTTGGAGTCGGTCCACACGAGGATGGAGCCGGCGGCAGCGGCAGGGGAGGACTTGCCGGCGGCAGAGGGCGACGACTTCTCGGCGGAGTCATCATTGGCGCCACATGCGGACAGGACGCCGACGGCGGTAACGCCGAGGCTTCCAAGAAGCATTGAGCGACGGCTGATGTTGGACATGGGGTCACACCTTTCGGGGCAGCTCGACGCTCATCGTCGAGCATGGGTTGCGCATCGGGAGGACATCTCGTTGTCATTCCCTTGCAAGCTGCTGCAATTCTTGCAAAGTTTTTCATCGCTGCCCAGTGGCGCGGCCGGGTTTGTGACCTTTTCCACAGGATCGTGCGGTTGCCGCGGGCGGGGAGCGGCCCGCTCATGGTGACCCCGGGATAACGTAGGGTGTCCTAAGTTGCGTCGGAGTATCTTTAGGCAACAATGAAGTTGTGAAAAATTCGACCGACACCGAGATGGCCGCCGCAGGTCGCGACGTCGTCGGCGAGCACAAGCAGGGGAACATGGACAGCTCCACGAGGGATCGTGTGATGTCGTCCATCCTGCACAATGGCCCGTCGACGGCCAGCGAGTTGGCTGATCGTCTCGGTCTGACAGCAGCGGCAGTGCGCCGCCATCTCAGTTCCCTCGTCAATGAGGGCCTCGTCGATTCCCGTGAGAAGAGGATCTTCGGGGCCAGGGGGCGAGGCCGTCCCTCGCGCGTCTTCTTCCTCACTGATCATGGGAGGGCTGATTACTACACCGCCTATGACGACCTGGCGATCTCGGCTCTACGGCAACTTGCCGACGCCGTCGGACCGTCGGCACTCGATGCGGTGGCCAAGGCCCGAGTCGATGACATTGAGTCGCGGTATCGCGCCCTGCGGGAGAAATGTCCCGACGAGGTTCCTGCCCAGTTGTTGGCCGAGGCCCTGTCGGCAGACGGGTACGTGGCGACCACTCAGCCGGCGGGTGCCGGGCAGCAGATCTGCCAGCACAACTGCCCGGTTGCCGAGGTGGCCAAGGTCTTTCCGCAGCTGTGCGAGGTCGAGACCCAGTTGTTCTCCGAACTCCTCGGGTCGCACGTCCAGCGGTTGGCAACGATCGCTCACGGTGACGGGGTGTGCACCACCCACATTCCCGTCGACGTCGAGATCACCCGTCGGGCACTCTCCGAGCCGTCCAAGCGTCCATCCATCCGAAAGGATCACTCATGACCCAGGTTGACACCCCCACAAGCCTCCCGGGCACCGGCGCCAGCCAGGACGAACACCTGGCTGCCCTCAGCGGCTACAAATATGGCTGGCACGACTCCGATGCCTACGCAGCAGCTTCTCAGCGCGGACTGTCCGAGGATGTCGTGCGCGGCATCTCGGCCATGAAGCACGAGCCGCAGTGGATGCTTGACATGCGTCTCAAGGCCCTCAAGCTCTTCGGGCGCAAGCCGATGCCGACCTGGGGCGTCGACATCAGCACGATCGACTTCGACCAGATCAAGTACTTCGTGCGCGCTCAGGAGCGTCAGGCCCAGTCCTGGGAGGACCTTCCGACCGACATCAAAAACACCTACGACCGTCTGGGCATCCCGGAGGCCGAGAAGGATCGTCTGGTTGCCGGTGTGGCCGCCCAGTACGAGTCCGAGGTCGTCTATCACAAGATCAACGAGGAGCTCGGCAAGCAGGGAGTGCTGTTCCTCGACACCGACACCGCCCTCAGGGAGGAGCCCGAGCTCTTCCGTGAGCACTTCGCCAGCGCCGTCCCGCTCGGCGACAACAAGTTCTCCGCGCTGAACTCCGCCGTGTGGTCCGGTGGTTCCTTCATCTACGTACCGAAGGGCGTCCACTGCACCATCCCGCTGCAGGCATACTTCCGCATGAACACCGAGAACCTCGGCCAGTTCGAGCGGACCCTGATCATCGTCGACGAGGGTGCCTACGTGCACTACGTCGAGGGCTGCACCGCCCCGATCTACAAGTCGGACTCGCTGCACGCGGCCGTCGTCGAGATCATCGTCAAGAAGAACGCCCGTTGCCGTTACACGACCATCCAGAACTGGTCGAACAACGTGTACAACCTCGTCACCCAGCGTGCTTACGTCGAAGAGGGCGGCACGATGGAGTGGATCGACGGCAACATCGGTTCCAAGGCCAACATGAAGTACCCGGCCTGCTACCTTATGGGCCCGCACGCCAAGGGCGAGGCACTGTCGGTCGCTTTCGCCGCCGAGGGACAGCACCAGGACACCGGCGCGAAGATGGTCCACAACGCCCCGTACACGTCCTCGACGATCGTCTCCAAGTCGATCTCCCAGGGTGGCGGACGCTCGGCTTACCGCGGCCTCGTCGCCGTCGGCAAGGATGCCCATCACTCCTCCTCGGCAGTGCGCTGTGACGCTCTGCTGGTCGACGACATCTCCCGCTCGGACACCTACCCCTACAACGACATCCGTACCGATGAGGTGTCCATGGCCCACGAGGCCACCGTCTCCAAGGTCAGTGAGGACCAGCTGTTCTACCTCATGCAGCGTGGTCTGACCGAGGAGGAGGCCATGGCCATGATCGTGCGCGGATTCATTGAGCCGATCGCCAAGGAGTTGCCGATGGAGTACGCCCTGGAGCTCAACCGGCTCATCGAGCTGCAGATGGAAGGTGCGGTCGGCTGATCCGGCCCCGCCCCGACGAACCCCACTTTTCCCAGAAAGAGAGACACCGCGTTGAGCGCACCAGCCGCTGCGCCCCGAAAGGGCCACAACGTCGCCATCGAGAACGACGTCGAATCCCATCTGCACCCCACCCCGTCGTGGGAGGTCGCCGATCACCCCATGCCCACCGGGCGTGAGGAGATCTGGCGGTTCACTCCGATCAAGACCTTCACCCCGATCCTTTCCGAGCTCGCTCTCGAGTCGAGCCAGGAGGCCGGCGTCATCGACGTCGACGTCAGGGGGGCCGAGGGCATCACCGTCACCGACCTGGCCGCCAGCGAGCTGAATGGCCTGGCCGAGACCCCGCAGGACCGTCTGTCGGCTCTGGCCGCAGCCGACCCGCACGCCGTCAACCATCGTCTGGTCATCCCGGCCGAGGCCGAGCTCAAGGTCCCGGTCGAGATCACCGTCAATGGTCACAACGACGAGATCTCCTGCCACCACAACGTGGTCGTCGAGATCGGCAACCATGCCCAGGCCACCGTCATCGTTCGTCACCGTGGTGTGGCCCGTCTCGGTGAGAACTGGACCTTCCGCGTCGGTGACGGTGCCCAGGTGACCGTCCTCTTCGTCCAGGAGTGGGACGACACCGCCATTCACGGTGCCCAGATCTCCTTCGAGATCGGTCGTGACGCCACCGTCCGCACTGCCCAGGCCAGCTTTGGCGGCAAGGCCGTGCGCATTTCCCAGACCGCCTCCTACAACGGTCCCGGTGGCAACCTGACCCAGCTCGGTGCCTACTTCGCCGATGCCGGCCAGCACATCGAGCACCGCCTGTTCGTCGACCACAATGCCCCCAGCACCGAGTCCCACGTGGACTTCCGTGGTTGTCTGCAGGGCAAGGACGCGCACTCGGTGTGGATCGGTGACGTCCTCATCCGTCCGGTGGCCGAGGACATTGAGACCTACGAGTCCAACAAGAACCTCGTCCTCACCGAGGGCTGCCGTGCCGACGCCGTGCCGAACCTGGAGATCCAGACCGGCAATATCCGTGGCGCCGGACACTCCGCCTCCACCGGACGCTTCGACGCCGAGCAGCTGTTCTACCTGCAGTCGCGTGGCGTCGAGGAGGCCGAGGCCCGTCGTCTCGTCGTGCATGGCTTCTTCACCGACATCGTCCGCAGGATCGGCGTGCCAGAGATCTCCGAAGAGCTCGTCGCCCGCATCGAGGCCGAGCTCGTCGAAAACCTCGGCGCCTCCACCACGGTGGAGGAGGGCTGATGCCGGTCGTCACCAGTTTCTCGGCCCTCGAGGAGGATTCCCCGCAGGAGTTCGAGGTCGACGGCACCGAGATCGTCCTGGTACGCACCGAGGGTGAGGTCCACGCCATCGGAGCCATCTGCACCCATGCTCAGGTGCCGATGGCTGACGGTGACGTCGAGGACTGTGGCCTCGAGTGCTACATGCACGGGTCGATCTTCGACCTGCGCACCGGCAAACCCCGCAACCTTCCGGCCACCGAGCCGCTTCCCGTCTATCCCGTGACCATCGACGGCGACGACGTCCTCGTCGACGTCGCCAACCCCATCACGAAGGAGTCCTGAACCACCATGGCAACCCTGCAGATCAATGACCTTCACGTCGACGTCGAGACCGAGGCCGGTCCCAAGCAGATCCTCAAGGGAGTCGACCTGACCATCAACTCCGGAGAGGTCCACGCCATCATGGGCCCCAACGGTTCCGGCAAGTCGACCCTGGCCTACACCCTGGCCGGTCACCCCAAGTACACCGTCACCGGTGGTTCCGTCACCCTTGACGGTGAGGACCTGCTGGCGATGACCGTCGACGAGCGTGCCCGCGCCGGTCTGTTCCTGTCGATGCAGTACCCGGTCGAGGTGCCCGGCGTCTCCGTCGCCAACTTCCTGCGTACCGCTCGTACCGCCACCGACGGTCAGGCCCCGAAGCTGCGCACCTGGGTCAAGGAGGTCAATGAGGCCCTGACCCGTCAGGAGCTCGACCTCGACTTCGCCGAGCGGTCCGTCAACGAGGGATTCTCCGGTGGTGAGAAGAAGCGTTCCGAGATGGCCCAGCTCGAGCTGCTTCACCCGAGGTTCGCGATCCTCGACGAGACCGACTCCGGCCTGGACATCGATGCCCTCAAGGTCGTCGCCAACACCGTCAACCGGTACATGACCGACCCTGAGCACGGGCTCATGCTCATCACCCACTACACCCGAATCCTGCGTTACGTTAAGCCCACCCAGGTTCACGTCTACGTCGATGGCCGGGTGGCCGCCACCGGTGGTCCGGAGCTGGGCGAGGAGCTCGAGGCCGAGGGCTACGAGAAGTACGTGTCCGCTGTCAAGGCCAACTCCTGATCATGAGCTACGACGTCGAGAAGATCAGGAAGGATTTCCCCATCCTGTCCACCAGGGTGGGGGAGTACCCGCTGACGTACCTCGACTCGGCCAACACCTCCCAGAAACCGCAGGTCGTCATCGACGCCCTGAGTGAGCACTACGCCCGACACAACGCCAACGTTGCTCGGGCCATGCACCAGCTCGGGTTGGAGTCCACCCAGGCATACGAGGGCGGGCGTGAACGCATCGCGCGGTTCATCGGGGCGTCTCGTCCCGAGGAAGTGGTGGCCCTGTCGAACGCCTCGGAGGCTCTCAACCTGTGTGCCCACACCTTGGGTGAGCGTCTCGGACCCGGCGACGAGGTCGTCATCTCGGTGATGGAGCATCACTCCAACCTGGTGCCATGGCAGCTCGTGTGTCAGCGCACTGGAGCCACCCTGCGGTGGTTCGACATCACCGATGAGGGCCGTCTCGACCTCGAGAAGGCCGAGGCGGAGGGCCTCATCAACGAGCACACCAAGGTCGTCTCCCTGACCTTGGCCTCCAACGTGCTCGGCACGATCAACCCAATCGGGATGATCGCCGAGCAGGCCCATGCCGTCGGTGCCGTCATGGTGGTCGACGCATCCCAGGCCGTCCCACAGATGCCTGTTGATGTGTCGGCCCTGGGAGCTGACCTGGTGGCCTTCACCGGCCACAAGATGTGCGGCCCGACCGGTATTGGCATTCTCTGGGGGCGCTACGACCTACTCGCCGAGCTCCCGCCCTTCCTCGGCGGTGGCGAGATGATCGAGGTCGTGCGCATGGAGGGATCGACCTACGCCGAGCCCCCGCATCGTTTCGAGGCCGGCACCCCGCCGATCGCTCAGCTCGCCGCCCTCGGCGTGGCCGCTGACTATCTGGATGGCATCGGGATGGAGGCCATTGCCGAGCACGAGCACGAGCTCGCTGCCCGGATGCTCGAGGGTCTGCAGACCGTCAAGGGGGTGCACATCCTCGGACCGATCGACGCCACCGCCCGTACCGGCACGGTGTCCTTCACCATCGAGGGAGTACATCCGCACGACGCCATGAGCCTCATGGACGGTCACGGGGTCGCGGTGCGCGGTGGCCACCACTGTGCCAGGCCGTTGCACGAGTGGCTGGGAATACAGTCGTCCCTTCGTGCGTCGTCATACCTGTATTCCACCGCGGACGAGGTGGATCGGCTCGTCGAGTCCGTCGAGTACGCTCGGAGCTTCTTTGCCGGAGGTGTCGCATGAACGTCGAGGAGATGTATCAGCAGATCATCCTGGATCACTACCGGGAGAAGCACCACAGTGGTCTGCGCGAGGACTACGACGCCGAGGTGACCCAGGTCAACCCGTCCTGTGGCGACGAGTTGCTGCTGCGGGTTCACCTGGATGGCGACGTCATCTCCGACGTGTCCTATGACGCGGTGGGGTGCTCCATCTCCCAGGCGTCGACCTCGGTCATGACCGATCTCGTCATCGGCAAGACCATCGACGAGGCCCAGGAGCTCTACCGCGGCTTCCAGGAGATGATGCGCTCTCGCGGCACCATCGAGCTCGACGAGGACACCTACGAGGACGCCATTGCCTTCGAGGGAGTCGCCAAGCTCATGGCGCGAGTCAAGTGCGCGATGCTCGGCTGGTCAGCACTGGAGGACGGTCTGCTCAAGGCGACCGAGAAGGCTCCGGCCACTGCCGACGCGATCGCTGAGAAGAACGAGACGAAGGAGGAGGGCTGATGAGCGATGACAACGCCGTGCCCGCCCAGGAAGTGACGCTGACGGCCATGCCGACCGTCGACGACGTCATTGAGGCGATGAAGGACGTCATCGACCCCGAACTCATGGTCAACGTCGTTGACCTCGGCCTCGTCTACGGGGTCAACATCGACGACGAGGGCAATGTCACCATCGACATGACGCTGACCAGCCCCACCTGCCCGCTGACGGATCGGCTGGAGTACGACACCCAGACGGTGCTGGAGGGGATCGTCAAGTCCGCGACGATCAACTGGGTGTGGCTGCCGCCGTGGGGTCTGGAGCGCATCACCGATGATGGCCGGGCGCAGCTCCAGGCGATCGGCTTCAACGTCTGAGTCTGTCGTCACGCCCCTGTGCCCGCAGGGACTGACGGGAGGGGCCGGGGAAGACCCAGCCCCTCCCCGGGCACTCAAATACTGGAGGCCACCTCGTAGGCGTCCCAGATCGCGTACATGATATTGGCAGGCTTGCGGGCGTCCCCGATGATGTTGAACGGCAATCCGGTCGCCTCGACGGCGCCACGCAGGTCCTGCTCGGGCAGGTAGCCGATGGCGGCGACGACCGAGTCGGCGGGCAGTTCCTTCTCGTGGCCGTTGACCTCGACCATGAGCCCCTTCGGCGTGGTGTGCAGGGCCTTGGCATCAGCCATCACCTCGATCCCACGGAAGGGAACCAGGCGACGCAGCATGTCCTCATTGGCAGCGCACAGCGGGGCATTTCGGGTGAGAATGTCGGGTTCGGCCTCGACGATCGTCACCTCGGCCTCGGCTTCCCGCATTGCCAGAGCCAGCTCGCAACCCGTCAGGCCGCCGCCGATGATGACGATCCTCTTACCCAGTGAGTCACGATGGAGCAGGGCGTCGGTGGCGTCGACGACCGTGGTGTCATCACCCAGATCGAGTCGACGTGGTGTCGACCCGGTGGCCAGGATGATGTGATCGGCCCGGAAGGACGCGATGAGGTCGGCGGTTGCCGAGGTGTTGAGACGGATCTCCACGCCCAGCTCCTCCAGGGTCGTTCGGTACCAGTCGAGCAGGGCCAGGTCGTCCTCCTTGAAGGAGGGTTGGCCACCAGCGAGTACGACACCGCCGATGTGGTCGCTGGCCTCGACGATGACGGCCTCATGTCCGCGTTCGCTGAGGACTCGCGCTGCCTCCATGCCCGCCAGACCAGCACCGATGATGAGCACCCTCTTGGCGTGGTGCGGCAACACCGGATGCAGATGGGTGTCGGCCTCGCGTCCGGCCTCCGGGTTCACCGAGCAGTTCAGCACGGTGAACTTGCCGATACGACCGATGCAGCCCTCCTGGCAGGAGATGCAGGGACGTACTCGTTCCGGATGGTCGGTCTGCAACTTGATGACGATGTCCGGGTCCGCCAGGGTTGGTCGGGCCAAGGACACCATGTCGACGATCCCGTCGGAGACCGCATTGGCGGCAAGGTCAGGATCGTCCATCCGCCCTGCGACGATGAGCGGGATGTCCGGCAGAGCCTCCTTGAGTTCAGAGGCATAGGGCAGGTAGAGCCCCTTCTCCTGGTACATCGGCGGATGGTTCCAGAACCAGGCGTCGTAGCAGCCGACGTCGATGTCGAGGGCCTCGTATCCATAGGAGTGCAGCAGGCGAGCGGCCTCGATGCCCTCAGGCATGTCACGACCGACTTCCTCGAACTCCTCGTCGGGAAGGGCACCGACGTTCCAGTCCTTCATCATGGACTTCGGCGAGAAGCGGATCTGGACCGGGAAATCGTCCCCGACCGGCTCGTGGATGGCCTCGACGATCTCGCGCGGGAACCTCAATCGGTTCTCCAGCGAGCCGCCGTATTCGTCGGTGCGGTGGTTGAACCTCTCGATGGCGAACTGGTCAATGAGGTAGCCCTCATGGCAGGCATGCACCTGGATGCCGTCGAAGCCAGCTTCATAGGCAACCTTCGCGGCGATCCGGAACTGGGCGACGATCTGGTGGATCTCGTCCTTGGTGATCTCGCGGCAGGTGATCCTCGGATTCCACATGTAGGGGATTTCCGACGGGGCGGCCGGCTTCTCACCGGGACGCAGCACGACAGGCATGATGACTCGTCCGAACCCGGCGCCGACCTGCAGGACGATGCGGGAGTCATGGGCGTGGACCCGTTCCGTCATCTCCCGTGATGTCCGCAGGAAGCAGGCAGGAGACAGTGTCGGATTGGGCAACGTGCCGCTGGGCAGGTGTTCGATCGGGTTCGTCACCTGGCAGACGCCGGTGATGATGAGGCCGATACCGCCGGCAGCTCGCCGGACGTAGTAGTCGATTCCTCGTTGGTTCCAGCCGCCCTCAGCGGTGGACATGCCCAGTGGGCCCATCGGGCCCATGGCGTAGCGGTTCTTGACGTGGATGGAGCCGATGGTCGTCGGCTCGAACAGAATTCGATGGATCTCGCTCACAACAACCTCCCCCGGCCGGCGTCATCGATGACGCACTGAATTGGATGCCGTGTGCGTCCCTATTGTATTCGCTGGATGCGAACGCGGCGTCTGAATCCATTCAGACGCCGCGTCGGGGGCTGTAGGTCAGGTCGTGTGAGCCGACGGCTCACACGTCACCCCAGGTCATTGGTGGAGAAGGTGTCGCACTGGGCCGGGTCGCCGGTGTCGAAGCCGCGCTGGGCCCAGTGGACTCGCATCCCCGACGAGCCGTGGGTCCACTTGTCGGGCTGCACGCCGCCACCGTACTGACGCTGGATGTGGTCATCACCGACTGCTCGAGCGGCCTCGACGACCTTGGCCAGGTCGTCACGGGTGACATTGTCGATGACGTCGGCCTTGTTCTTCGAGGTCCACTTGAGATAGGTGCCGGCATAGCAGTCGGCCTGCAACTCCAGGCGTACTGACGCCGACTTCGGGCCGGTCTGGTTACCCGATGCGTGAGCCTCGGACAATGTCCCCAGCAGGTCCTGGGCGTGATGACCGTACTCGTGGGCCATGATGTAGGCCTCGGCAGCGGTGGAGGACTGAGTACCAAGCTGCTGCAACAAGGTGTCGAGGAAGTTCGTGTCAAGGTAGACCATCTTGTCCGGCGGGCAGTAGAAGGGCCCAGTCTGGGCGTCGGCGTGACCACACCCGGTGCGCGCCGAACGGCTGAACGGAGTCGTTTTGGCCTTGGTGTAGCCCTCGATCTGGGTTTCCCAGTACTCGTTGATGCTGGTGGCGTAGGCCGCCCAGCGGCAGTTGGGGTCCCTTTTGACGTCGGCTCCGCTGCGGCAGTGCGACACCGCGGCCGTCGAGTTGGCCGGGACGGTTTGTGATTGATCGTTCTGACCGAGCAGATCGCCAGGATTGACGCCCAGCAAAACCGCAATGAGAAGGACGACGACCCCGGCACCTCCTCCGATGGCGACACGTCCACCGCCGCCACCGCCACTGGGGGAGCCGATGGAACCGGGATCAATACCTGCGTCGTCCTTGAAATCCATGACGCCCCGTTTCAGACGGCGAACCAGCAGATGACGCCAGCGACGACCAGCACGGCTGGAATGACGATGGCCAACAGGTGCCACCACCGTTTCTCCAACCAGATCTGCGTCAGGACGCCAATGATGAGGCCAAGAACGCCCAGGGCGACCACCGAGCACCAGTAGGTGACGGGTTCACCACGCTGGCACACGTCGGCGGCCTGGTCGCAGAGGGACCACCACGCGAGATATCCGAATATCCCCAATCCAAGCACGGCGACGACAACACCGCAGATGACGAGAATCAGGTACCGGCGCCATGAACGGACGACGTCCTCAAGGTCGTCGTCATCCTCTGGTGCTGCTCGGCGTGGCGTACTCATGTCTGACATTCTGTCAAGATGTGGGGCATGATGTCTCCTTTCGCGCGGGGAAATGAACCCAACGTCGCCCGGAAAGACCCTGGAAAAGGCGTTGTCACCCTTCATCACGATCACGCCACGCGGATGGACGCCACCACCCTCTACGAATGTCTGTGGCTGCGCAGCGCAGTGTTCAACGGGGAGCAACAGTGCACTGAGCCGGACCTGGACGGACGAGAACTCGAACCCACCACGGTCCTGGTGTGGGCCTCGGTCGATGGGCATCCAGTTGGAACCCTGCGCATCCTTGACGACGACCACATCGTCATCGGGCGAGTCGTCGTCGACGACGACCACCGCGGCCTCCATATTGGCCGGCGCATGATGGATCTGGCCCTTGAACTTGCGCGCGCAGCCGACAAGGAGATCACCTTGCACGCTCAGTCGTACCTGGAGAACTGGTACGGCGATTTCGGTTTCGTCGTCACCGGGCCGCACTTCGACGAGGCAGGTATCGATCACGTCCCCATGACCTTGGGACGCTGATTCCTCCAGACTCCCCATTTGGTCCAAGGCGTCAGGACGGGGGAAGATGGGCCGGTGCTGCAGGTCAAGGATGTGGAGGTGCGAGTCGGAGCCAGACTCCTGCTCAACCCAGTGAGTTTCCAGGTCACCGCTGGGGACAAGATCGGTTTGGTGGGTCGAAACGGTGCCGGCAAGACGACCCTGACCCGCATCCTGGCGGGTGAGGGGCTACCCGCCGCAGGTTCGGTGAGACGTACCGGGGAACTCGGCTACCTGCCTCAGGACCCCCGCGATCCTGACATGGAGACCATCGCCCGAGCACGAATCCTCTCGGCCCGTGGCCTGGACCACATGCTCGAACGGATGCGTACCCTGGAGCACCAGATGGCCAACGGCTCCGACGAGGAGCGGGCGGTCGCGATGGACAAGTACTCCAAGGCGGAGGACCGTCTCATCGCCGCTGGCGGTTACGGAGCCTCTGCCGAGGCTGCTCGGATCGCGTCGAACCTGGGACTTGACGATCGCGTGCTGTCCCAGCCACTCAAGAACCTTTCTGGTGGTCAGCGTCGTCGAGTCGAGCTGGCGCGCATCCTGTTTTCCGGGGCAGACACCCTCCTCCTGGACGAGCCGACCAACCACCTGGACGCCGACTCCATCGTCTGGCTGCGCAGCTTTCTGCAGTCCTACTCGGGCGGGGTTCTCATGATCTCCCACGACACCGGTCTGGTGGAGGCCACCGTCAACAAGGTCTTCCACCTCGACGCCAACCGCGCCACCCTCGACATCTACTCCATGGGGTGGAAGCTCTATCTGGAGCAGCGGGCTGCTGACGAGAAGCGTCGTCACAAGGAGAGGATCAACGCCGAGCGCAAGGCTGCTGCCCTGCAGGTTCAGGCTGACAAGCTGCATGCCAAGGCGACGAAGGCCGTTGCCGCCCAGCAGATGGCCCGGCGCGCCGAGAAGCTGCTTGCCGGGGTAGAGGGAGAGAGAGCTGTCGACAAGGTGGCCGCCATCCGCTTCCCCGACCCGGCCCCCTGTGGCAAGACGCCTCTGATGGCCCGCAACCTCACCAAGACCTACGGTTCCCTGGAGGTCTTCACTGGGGTGGACCTGGCCATTGACCGGGGATCCCAGGTCGTCGTCCTGGGGCTCAATGGTGCCGGAAAGACAACCCTGCTTCGGATCCTGGCCGGCAAGGAGACCCCCGACACCGGCGAGGTCATCGCCGGGCATGGCCTCAAACTGGGCTATTTCGCCCAGGAGCACGACCTGCTGGACATGGATCGCACTGTGCTGGAGAACATGGCCAGCGCAGCGGCTGATCTCGACGAGACCGAGATGCGCAAAGTGCTGGGCTCCTTCCTCTTCACTGGCGACGACGTCCACAAACCGGCTGGGGTGCTCTCCGGCGGCGAGAAGACCCGTCTTGCCCTGGCCACCCTCGTCGTCTCCTCGGCCAATGTGCTGCTGCTCGACGAGCCGACCAACAACCTTGACCCGGCCAGCCGAGAGCAGGTCCTCGACGCCATTGGCCACTTCGGTGGGGCGATCATTCTCGTCACCCACGACGAGGGAGCCGTCCATGCCCTCGACCCTGATCGGGTGCTTGTGTTGCCCGACGGCACTGAGGACATGTGGAGCGCTGACTACGCCGAGCTCATCAGTCTGGCCTGATATTGCAGTCCTGACGACCATGACATGCCGTAGCATGAGGGCGCACAGGACGTTGTCGAGGAGGGTTGATGGTCACACGTGCGCCCAGACTGGTTGGAGAGGCCAGACAGGCGATGGCCGAGGAATTGGCGGGTCGATACAACCAAGGTGCGTCCATCCGGTCGCTGGCACGCGAGTCCGGACGGTCCTACGGACTGGTGCAGAAGCTCTTGCGGGAAGCTGGGGTTGAGTTTCGTCCTCGTGGTGGTGCGGACCCGGCGTCGCCTGAGACCAAGGCCGAGCGTGAGACCGTGCAGCAGGAACAGGCAGATGATCAGCCCGACGTCGAGGCCCTCCGCCTGGCCGTCGAGACCGCAGTGGCCCGTGCGGAGAAGGCCGACCGCAAGGCACGCAAGGCTGAGAAGGCATTGCGCAAACTGCGTCGCAAGGGAGCCGGGAAGTCCCGCCGCAAGGCGGCCAAGGCGACCCTCAACAAGCATCGTGCCAAGGCCGAGAAGGCCGACCGCAAGGTGCGCAAGGCTCGTCGTCGCCTCGACGAGGTCGAACACGCAGCAGAGCCTCGTCAGTTCTGAGGGTCGTACGCGTCGACCGTGATCAGCGCGGGACCAGGGTGGTGATCTCCACCGCTGAGGTGACTTCCACCGCATCCACATGAATGTCCTGGACGTGGTGGGCGCTGGGCCCCATCGCGACGACGTCTGAGGCCGTCGGCCCGTCGAGGCCGACGACGGTGCTGATCTCCTCATGTCCGGCGACCTCGAACTGTGATTCCAGACCGGCCACGAGTTCGTCATGCTTGTGGGGCTGGATACCGATCATCCCGGTTGTCTCGCGCAACTGGTGCAGATGCTTGGGCAGGGGAGTGACGACGACGAGGAGGCCGTCGGGACGCAGTATGCGCTTGAACTCGTCGCGGTTGCGCGGCGCGAAAACGCACAACACGGCGTCCATGCACCCGGTGCGGATCGGTAGACCGGCCCAGGTGTCGGCGACGACAGCTGCCATCCGAGGATGGGCTCTCGCTGCCTTGCGAATGGCTGCTGATGAGACATCGGTGGCCAGACCGTGGGCAGTTGCGTGACCTTCGAGGACCTGTGCCAGATGATGTCCCGTTCCAGCCCCGACCTCGACGATGCTCCTGCGTTCGGCGAGGATCTCGGTGAGACGCCCGTCGAGGTCGTGGAAGAGACCGGCGTCAAGTACCCGCTGACGTGACGTGAGCATCGCGGAGGTGTCAGCGTTCGCCCCGGCTGGGGAGGTCGTCATCGTCACATGGCCCTGTTTGGCGATGTCGAGACAATGGCCTTCCTCGCAGCGCAGGGACCTCCCATCGAGGTCCATGGGTCTTTCGTGGCCACGGCGTTGACAGGTCGGGCACACCAGCCACGGCAGGGCCAGGGACAAGGTCGGCGTCACTTGGTGGTCGTCCTCGTCTCGGTAGTCTCGGACTCCTTGGGCGCCGAGATCCTGTTGGCCTTGGCCCGGCGCTTCTGACGATCCTTGACATCACCTCGGATGAGCACGAAGAGACCGATCACCGCGATGGCGGTGAAGCAGAACCACTGGATGGCATAGGACAGGTGCGGGCCATCATCGAGTTCTGGAAGTTCCAGGGGAACCAGACCCCTCTGGGCCGGCGCCATCGAGGTGGCCGTGATGTAACCGTTGACGTAGGTAATCCCCTGCGCCTTGCCGATGGCGTCGGAGTTGATGAGCCTGACCTTGCCCCGTACCGGGTCGGTGGCGGTGGGCTTGCCGTGTTCATTGCCCTTGACCCGCCCGGTGATCGTCACGGTTCCAGAAGGCGCTGGTGGCAAGGCCTGATTGTCACCGGTGGTGGAGGATCGCTTGAGGAAGCCGCGATCGATGAGAACGTGCTGACCATCCTTGGTGACGATGGGGGTGACGACCTCGGACCCTTCGTCATCGCCATTGCTGCGATAACGCACCTGAAGCTCGTGAGCCGTGTCGAAGGTGCCGGTGATGGTGGCCGGGCGCCACTGTTCCTGCGCGGTCACCGGGTGCTGACCCATGAGGGTCGACCACTCGACCGGTCGCTTGTTCTCGTTGGTACGGATGATCTCATTGGCTTCGCGGCGGCCCGACAGTCGGTGCAGTTGCCATTCGCCGAGGCGTACCATGACCAGGCCCAGCACAATGACCAGGAGGGTCAGGGCCACCCATCGAACCCACAGCTTCTTCACGTCCTCGAGCCTAGTTGGTCCTGCCACGTTGGCTGCCAACAGGTCTCAGGCATCCGATCCATGCCCAGGATTCAGTTCTCGTCGACCTCTCCATGGATCGTCACGGCCGGGTTCAGCTCCCCGCGAGTTTCCTCAGCGTGCTGGGAGGGCAAGGTGTCAGTGGTGCGTCGGTCCGCCGCATTGCCGAGGACGACAGCGATGGCAGGGATGACGGCAGCCCCCAGCAGGAAGGTCCACCGCCAGGGGCTAGGGGTGATGACGAGCCCGATGAAGCACAAGGTTCGCACCAGCATTGACCACAGATAGCGACGCTGACGCATCTCCAGGTCCTGGCTGGCAGATCTCTTGGCGGACGTGATGGAGTGCCGGGAGTCATGGTTCCCCCTGTGCCACCGAACACGTGCAGCGTCACTCACCCGTCCAGCCTAGGTCTGTGACGCCAATCAGGTCGAACCGTCCGAGCTCTTGGTGGTGGCCTGCGATAGGTTCATTCCATGAGTCCAGACACCCCGGGCCGCGTTGCCCTCGTCACAGGTGGATCGCGCGGTATCGGTGCTGCGATCGCCGCAGATCTGCACGCACAGGGATACCGAGTGGCTGCCACGAGTCGCTCGGCCACCGCACCTGAGGGGGTGCTGCCGGTCGCCTGCGATGTCACCGACGCGGACTCTGTCGACGCAGCATTCAGCCAGGTGGAGAAGGAGTTCGGCCCGGTTGAGGTGCTCATCGCCAACGCAGGCATCACTCGGGACGGACTCCTCGCCCGTATGAAGGAAGAGGACTTCACCGACGTTCTCGACACCAATCTCACTGGTACCTACCGCGTCATTCGTCGCGCCGCCAGGGCGATGACTCGCGCCCGGTTCGGGCGCATCGTCCTGACCTCCTCAGTGGTCGGCCTGCTCGGTTCGCCTGGCCAGGTCAACTATGCCGCGTCGAAGGCCGGCATGGTCGGTATCGCCCGGTCCGTAACCCGCGAGCTCGGTTCCCGTGGCATCACCTGCAACCTCGTCGCTCCCGGTTTCATCTCCACCGACATGACTGACGAACTGCCCGAGAAGGTCGTCGACGACTATCTGGAGCGTATCCCGGCCAAGCGGTTGGGAACGGTTGACGATGTCGTCGCCGCTGTCCGGTTCCTCGTCTCCGACCCCGCCGGGTACATCTCTGGTGCTGTGATCCCCGTCGACGGCGGGCTCGGCATGGGCCACTGACACCACGTACATCCATCCCCATCGACTGGAAGGACATCACCATGGGGCTTCTTGAAGGACGCACCATCCTCGTCACCGGCGTGACGATGCACACCTCGATTGCGTTCAAGGTGGCTCAGATCGCCCAGGAGCAGGGTGCACGGGTCATCGTCTCCAACCTGCCTCGGGCGGTCGGGGTCACTCGTCGCGCAGTGCGCAAGCTCGATCCGGTGCCGGAGGTGCTGGAGCTTGACGTCACCGACGACGACCAGCTCGCCGCCCTGCCCCAGCAACTGCGCGACCTCGGGGTGGAGAAGCTCGACGGCGTCGTCCATGCCATCGCCTTCGCCAACCCGAAGACGGCCCTGGGCGGCAAGTTCCTCGAGACCGAGTGGGAGGACGTCTCGGTAGCGGTGCACACTTCCACCTACTCCTACGTCTCCCTCATCACCGCCCTCGACGGGATGCTCGCCGAGAATGCCTCCGTCGTCGGTCTGACCTTCGACGCCACCGTCTCCTGGCCCTTCTATGACTGGATGGGAGTTGCCAAGGCTGGGCTGGAGTCAGCCAACCGTTACCTGGCTCGCTACATGGGTCCCAAGGGAGTGCGCTGTAACCTCGTCTCGGCCGGCCCGTTGGACACCATGGCCAAGACGGCCATTCCCGGCGCCGACGCCTTCAACGACCTGTGGGGAGAGCGTGCCCCGCTCGGCTGGGACACCAAGGACACCACTCCTGCCGCCAAGGGGATCGTTGCCCTGCTGTCCGACTGGTTCCCCGCCACCACCGGCGAGATGATCCACGTCGACGGAGGCATGGGTTCGACCGGAGCCTGATCAGGTCAGCGGCCACGAGGTGGCTGCTGTGATCGCTTGGGAGGCGGCGTTGCGCAACTGGCGCAACGCCGCCTCCCGCGTGTGCGCGCTGTGGGCCGTGATCAGCTGGTGGGTGGAGGCGAGTCCGGCGTCACAGGCGGTCAACACGGTCCATGCCGAGTCGAGGAGCCTCTGGTCGGAGGGGCGGTGACCGGTTAGATGAGGGGCAATGGCTTCAGGACGTTCCCCGGCAACCATGCCCAGATCACTGAGCCGGGATGCCGTGGCCGTCATCGCTGAACGAAGCAGGGGAGCCGCATCGGTGGGAGTTAACGGGGGCGGCGGAGCTACTGCTCGAGCGATAGCCCACTGCATGGCAGAACCGACAGGCTGGGGGATCCACGCCGTACCGGCGGGCACGGCAGCTGAGCCTTGATGACAGATGATGACAGCCCCGGCGTCGAGAGCCGCGTGATTGACCCGAGCTGGACCGCGCAGACCGGCGAGCTGGCCGGGAGCGGGCAACAGGAGGCCCCAGAACACCGGGGAGTCGTGGGGGGCGTGGGAGATCCGGGCCAGGGCCATCCGTATCGGGACCGAGGACAGCGGATCGTGCTCGGACAGGCCGAGGACTTCCTCAGGATCATGAACGTGGTGGGCCGCCGCCATCCCCAACAGCTCCGCCTCGGCATGGGGAGCGGTCGTGCGACCGGTACACAGCTCGTTGAGCAGACAGGTGAGACGGCAGCAGATCTCGAGCACCTGCCCAGATTAGACGCCCTGAGATGACATCGAAGGCCGCAGTTCCCGGCAACACCACGCCGACCTCGTCGCGCCAGCCAGTGAATGTCGCCGACACAAGGTAAGTTCATACTCATGAGTGCAGTGGCGCAGTTGGCAGGCGTGGGAGTCCGACGCGGGGAGCGATGGATCCTCGACAATGTCGACCTCGACGTCGAAGAAGGCCAGCGTTGGGTGCTGGTTGGTCCCAATGGGGCGGGAAAGACGACCCTTCTGCAGGTCTTGGGAGCTGAGCTTCATCCCACTGAGGGATTGGTCGAAATCCTCGACGAGATCCTTGGAGCCGTCGATGTCTTTGAGCTGCGCCCACGTATCGGCATGGCCTCCTCGGCCCTGGCACACCGCATCCCGGCCCAGGAGAAGGTCGGGAACATCGTTGTCTCGGCTGCCTGGGCTGTCGTCGGACGCTGGCGTGAAGCCTATGACGAGCAGGATGTCACCCGCGCCGATGATCTGCTGGAGCGTATGGGTCTAGTCGGCATGGTTGATCGCACCTGGGGCACCCTCAGCGAGGGGGAGCGTAAGCGGGTCGAGATTGCCCGAGCACTCATGACTGATCCTGAGCTGCTGCTCCTGGACGAGCCCGCGGCGGGCCTCGATCTCGCCGGTCGTGAGCAGTTGGTTGACGTGCTCTCGTCCGTCTTCACCGATCCTGATGCTCCTGCCTCAGTGCTCGTCACCCATCACCTGGAGGAGATCCCGGCTGGCGTCACCCATGCCCTGATCATGGCTGACGGCCGCATCGTGGCTGCTGGGCCGGTTGAGACGACCCTGACCTCCGAGGTTCTCTCGGGTGCCTTCGGAATGCCGCTGACCGTCAGCCATGTCGATGGCCGATGGAATGCTCGCGCCGCTCACTGATATCTGACGACGGGAGAACGCCGTGATGGAGCCCTTCGAGGACTGGCCGTGGCTGGTCTGGCTGGTCGGCTCGGCGGTGCTGGCCTGCACTGAGATGCTCACCGGTGATTTCACCCTGCTCATGTTGGCTGGTGGAGCGGTTGCTGGTGCCTTCACAGCTTTCTTCCTGCCGGGGATGATCCTGGTCCAGGCGATCGTGGCCGTGGCCGTCGCTATCCTCATGCTGGCGGTGCTGCGTCCCACCCTGTTGCGACGGGTGCGAGAGGCTCCCGGATACCGTTCGTCCTTGGACAAGTTGGTTGGCTCCAACGGCGTCGCGACCAGTGAGATCACCGATGGGCACGGACAGGTCAAGGTTGACGGGGAGGAGTGGTCGGCTCGGTCGGTCGAGCCCGGCATGACAATTGCCTCAGGCGAGAAGGTCGAGGTCTTCGAAGTGGACGGGACGACCCTCGTCGTATATCCAGTTTTCAAGAGCCTCGGTCCGTGATCTGGAGATTTGCCCCTGATCTGGGATGATGTAGACGGTGCCGGGTTGTGACCGGCACGGTCCAAGATCCCTTGCAGGAGTTTCCATGCCCCAGTTCATCGTGGTTCTGGTGGTCATTGCGCTGCTCGTCGCCTTCCTGGCCTCGAGCATCAAGATCATCCACCAGCAGAAGATTGGCTTGGTCGAGCGGCTCGGAAAGTTCAACCGACGACTCACCCCCGGCCCCCACCTGGTCATCCCCATCATCGATCGCGTGCAGTACAACCTCGACATGCGTGAGCAGGTCGTCCCCTTCCCGCCGCAGGGAGTCATCACCGAGGACAACCTGATGGTGAACATCGACTCGGTCATCTACTTCCAGATCGTTGACCCCGAGCGCGCCGCTTACGAGGCCCAGTCCTACAAGACAGCCATCGAGCAGCTCACCATGACGACGCTGCGAAACATCATCGGTGGCATGGACATGGAGGCCGCCCTCACCAGCCGCGAGGAGATCAACCAGAAGCTTCGGTCGGTCCTCGATGAGGCCACCGGAAAGTGGGGTATCAAGGTCAATCGCGTGGAGTTGCGGGCTATCGAGCCACCGCCCACCATCCGCGACGCGATGGAGAAGGGTGCGCGGGCCGAGCGTGACAAGCGGGCCGCCATTCTGTTGGCGGAAGGCCAGCGTCAGTCTCAGATCCTGTCGGCCGGTGGTGACCGGGAGTCTGCCATCCTGCGTGCCCAGGGTGATCGCGAGGCTGCCGTGCTGCGAGCCCAGGCCGACCGTCAGGCCCAGATGCTGCGGGCCGAGGGCGAGGCCCAGGCCATCACGACGGTGTTCAATGCCATCCATGCCGGCCAGCCCGACCAAGGTCTGTTGGCCTACCAGTACATGCAGATGCTGCCGACCCTGGCTCGCGGCGACTCCAACAAGGTCTGGGTCGTACCGTCCGAGCTCAATGACGCCCTCAAGGGGTTGGGATCGATGGCCGGCGGTGCACCTCAGGGGTCCGACGAGGGCGGGTTCTCGGTCGCCGATCCGAGCCGGTTCACCGCGCCGGAGAAGGTTGACGTCTTCGCCGAGATTGAGGCTCAGAAGGCTGAGGAGAAGGAGGCTTCCGAGGCCACCGTCCAACAGGCCATTCAGGAAGCTGCCAAGCTGGAGAATCCGGGGCTGTCAGGCAAACGTCACAAGGAGCCGAGCCAGGTTCTTGGCGCCTCGGCCCCTGTCCAGGTTGAAGCTCAGTCCGAGTCGACTGCTGCTGATCAGGGGCGACAGGGAGCTCCTGGAGACCAGGTTGATCAACCGGCCAACACCCAGTACGTCGGTGATCAGCACTTTGGAGGGCAGCGGCCTTCACAGGATCAGTGAGGTAGTTGGGCCGGGGCCATGATGGCCTCGGCCTCTCTGCTATCAGCGGACGGGGCGCCGATACGCGGCACGCTACGACGATGGGGTCCATTGACACCGTGCATGTTTTCTTGCATGATTATCGTGCAGGAAAACATGCACAGTTGTCGTATCCGTGTTGAGGAGTCCCTATGTCCCCGTCTCGAACATATGTCCATCCTGACGCGTCGGAGATTCTCCTTCCTCGGGTTCTCTATGCGTTGAGTGATCCGATTCGTCTTGAGATGGTGCGCCGCCTGTCGCTGGTCGAGGAGGCAGACAGTCTTGACTTGGCGGATGATCTGCCGCGCTCAACCTTGACGTATCACACCCGTATCCTTCGGGAGAACGGGATCACCTTTACCCGCTCTCAAGGCAGGTCTTGCCTGATTTCGCTGCGTGCCCGAGACCTCGAAGACCGTTTTCCAGGTTTACTCGACTCGGTCCTTGCTGGCTTGGTGGCCGACGCCTCCCGTGAGGACTCAGCCTCGTGATTGGCAGGTTGTGGCCTTATTTTGTGGGAACCGTCGCCCTCGGTCTCGATGCTTATGTCATTGCAGGCATGTTGCCCGAGATCGCATCGGATCTCGGCAGCGGTCCGGGCACGGTCGGGCTGGGTGTTGCTGCCTTCACAGCTGCCTACGCGATATCCGGGCCTCTTCTCGCAGGTGTTGCGGCCGGTGTTTACTCTCCACTGTCGTCTGCGGTGGCCGCACACAGTGTTTCGGCTGACCGGAGGGGACGCGCGTTGTCCTATCCTTGCGGGTTTGGCATGCGGCACTGTGTTTGGGGTTCCTCTTGGGCTGATGGTGGCTGACTGGGCCTCGTGGAGGTGGACCTTTGGCCTCATCGTCGGGGTCGGGCTATGCGCGATGCTGGGAATAGGTCTGCTTGGTCGTGGCCGGATAGCGAATGTGGAAACCCCCTCTGCGGGTGCACGCTTTGCGACTCTCGGCAAGGGGTCAAACGTGGTTACCATGCTGGTGACTCTATGTACCGGGATCGCTTCGCTGGGGTTGTACACCTATTTCATACCTCTGCTTGATGGCCTGGGCCTGAGTTCGGCCCGTGTATGGCTGATATGGGTGTGGGGGATTGGTGGTGCCATAGGTGCATTGTTTGTAGGTCGCGTGGTTGACGCGGTGCAACGTTCGACTGTCGTGACGGCCATGATCACCGCATTGCTCCTACTCTCATTCCTGATGCTGGCCTGGAATCCATCGGTCATTGTTGTGGTCATGAGCATTTTGTGCTGGGGGATGTTGGGGTGGGCTTCACTTGCCCCTCAGCAGCACACCCTTATGGCGGACAATCCCCATGATGGTACAACTGCTGTTGCCGCAAACGCGTCGGCAAATTATTTGGGATCGGCGATTGGATCGATGGCTGGTGCGGCCCTGGTTGACCAAGGTCTCGTCGGTGAAAGTTTGGCATGTGTCGCCGCACTCCCGGTCATTGTTGCGTTCCTGCTTCAGCTTGTGCGAATTCGCATGTCGACATGACGCGTCATCGTGTGGTTTCCCACTGGCGGGCATAACGTCCCGCCAGCACCCCGCAAGCGATGAGCTGGGCCAGGTGGAAGATCATGAGAGGCAGCACGATGAGACCGACCGGCTGTCCCGCGAACAGCACCGTCGCCATCGGTAGACCGGTGGCCAGCGATTTCTTGGTGCCGCAAAACTGTATGGCGATGCGGTCGTCACGGTCGAAGCCGAGCCATCCGGCTCCTGCCCAGGTCAACCACAGCATGAAGAACAACAGGACCAGGCATATGAGGGTCAGGACGATCATCGATGCGGGTGATACCAAGGCCCACATGTGTTCGCGCATACCTTCTGAAAATGCCGAATAGACGACGAGGATGATTGACCCCTGGTCGACAAATTTGAGTGGCTTACGTTGCCTCGTGACGAAATCTGCGGTCCACCGACGTGACAGCTGGCCCAACACAAACGGCAGCAGCAGTTGAATGATGACATCAAGAAAGCTCGACGCCTGAATCGTCAGCCCACCGCTCGTCGACATCATGAGGAGGGCCAGGACGGGGGTGAGGAAGGTCCCCAAGAGATTCGACGTGGTTGCTGCAACGATGGCCCCTGCGACGTTGCCGTGGGCGATCGAGGTGAAGTTGATCGACGACTGCACCGTCGAGGGCACCAGGCAAATCCACAACATGCCGACGTACAGGGTTTTGGGTATCGCCCAAGGCACTAGGCCGTGCATTGCCAGTCCGACGAGCGGAAAGACGACGAAGGTAGCGACCAGGATCGCTCCCTGTAACTTCCAATTCTTGAGACCGTCGAGAGTTTCGCGGGGTTCCAGCCGGGCACCATAGAGGAAGAACAGGATAAAGATAAGGACAGTGACGCCGTGATCGACGACGAGTACAGCCGGCCCCGTGGCAGGAAGGATCGACCCAATGATGGCCGTCACGACGATGGCGATGACGAATCCGTCGATGGGCAGCTTGCGGCGTGGCTTGGCGGAACTCACCTGCCCACGATAGCCACCGGTAGGTTGGAGCGGTGGCAACGTTCATAGACATCGACGATCCGGCCGATTCGCGCCTGGCCGACTACGTCAGCTTGCGCGACGTCAACTTGCGAAAGTCCTTGGAGGCTGAGCAAGGGCTCTTCATCGCGGAGGGGGCCAAGGTCATCCGGCGCGCTTGTGAGGCGGGGTACCCGCCCAGATCATTCCTGCTGGCTCCTCGCTGGATCGACGGTCTGCGCGATCTCTTCGACGACCTTGACGTCGAGGTCTACGTCGTCTCCGAGACCCTGGCCGAGCAGGTGACCGGTTTCCACGTCCACCGTGGTGCTCTGGCGTCGATGTGTCGACAGACCCGCTGGAGCGCCGCCGATCTCACGGATGCTCGCCGGTTGGTGGTGTGCGAGGACATCGTGGACCACACCAATGTCGGCGCGATCATCCGGTGCGCCGCAGGCATCGGGTGGGACGGTGTCCTGTTGGCCCCCCGCGCCGCCGATCCGCTCTACCGTCGAGCCATCAAGACGTCGATGGGAACCGTCTTCCAGCTGCCCTGGGCCAGGCTCGAGGACTGGTCAGGTGGTCTCGACGAGCTGCGAAACCATGGCTTCACGGTGGCGGCAATGGCCCTGAGTGACGACTCGGTCACCCTGGACGGATTCTCCGCGGACCTGCGAGCCAAACCTCGGAAGGTTGCCCTGCTCATGGGCACCGAGGGGGCGGGTCTGTCGGCTCACTGGATCAGTCAGGCCGACGTCGTGGTGCGTATCCCGATGGCCGGAGGAGTTGACTCCCTCAACGTCGCAGCAGCCGCAGCGGTGGCTTGCTACGAGTTGCGGGACGTCACGCCCTCACGAATCAACCCTTCGGGGTGAGCGGCCAGTCGTCGGGGTAGAGATGGGCCACCTTGTCGTGCTGCTCGTCGAGCTTGCGACGTGAACGCTTGGACAGCCGATCCCCGAAGACGACGCCGTTGCAGTGGTCGGTCTCGTGCTGCAGACAGCGGGCGAAGAAACCGGTTCCGGTGACGGTGATGTCGTTGCCCCAGGGATCCTGGCCGGTACAGGTGGCCAGGTCGGGGCGGGCCAGGGACTGGAATCCGCCGGGCCAGGAGAGGCAGCCTTCGTCAGCAGCCTCGAGGCGACGATCGCGTCCCTCCGGCAGGGTGACGACCGGGTTGCAGAAGGCACCGTGGTGGACGATGCTGTCGGAGTCCGGGCAGATGTAGACGAACAGAGACAGGTCAACCCCCACCTGGGTTGCGGCCAGACCCACACCGTCGGCGGCGTCCATGGTGGTGAACATGTCACGAATGAGGGTCGTCAGGTCCTCGTCGAACTCGGTGACGGAGCGGGTCTGGGCGTGGAGAACAGGCTCCCCCCACCGGGTGACCCGGCGCAGGGACCCACCTTTGAACAGATCCTCCCAACGGGGGTCGTCATTGGGGGTGTGCTTGCGCATGGCTGATCTCCTGAGGTTGATGAATGTCCGGGGGTGATTGTCTCACGAGTGGGCAGGTGCCCGTGATCACCCGATGGTTGGGCCAACGAGCACCCGCATGACCCCGGGTTGGTCAATGGTGGTTTCGACCTGCCACTCGCCGGTCTGGTCGTCGCGGCAATGAACCGCGATGTGGCCCTCTTCCGGCAGTGCGGCCCAGACTCGGGTGCCGCTTTGCGTAGTCACGGTGATGTCACGCGGATTGGCCCCAGTGCTGTCGAATTCGTCAACCAGTTCGAGTCGTCCGAACCGGCCTTCCAACACCCCGACACTTCCCACCAGACGGTTGGCGACGAAGTGTTGGCCATCCGGGGAGGACACGATTGCAGACGGCTGGGCAGGTGCTTGGGAGAGATGGCCTCTCCGAGTAGGAACCTTTGACCAGCGCGATGACGGCGTCTCGGTGACGAATCGCCATTCTCGAGCCCACATGTCGTGTCCGGTGGGCCGGGACCAAGTGCTGACCGTTCCGGACAATTCTCCGGCGACGGTCAGGATCTGCTTGCGGCCGTTCTCGGTGAGGGTGAGGTGACGAGGGCCCATACCGGCAGGGGTCTTGAGAGAGCCAATGATCTCAGGACCAGCCTCGCTCCAGCGCAGGAAACAGACACGGTCGGCCCCCAGGTCGGTGACGGCGAGGTGAGCGCGATCCAACCAGGTCACCTGGTGGGCGTGAGGCCCTTCCTGACGGTCAGGCAGCGGGCCGGGGAAGGTGCGGTCCTTGCCCAGATCCAGGACGTGACGAACCATCGGCCGGGTCAGGTCCGACAGATCCACGAACTCAACCTGGCCGGAGGCGTAGTCGGCGATCGCCATGAGTCGACCGGTGGGATCGACGGCACCGTGACAGGGCGATTGGCCTTCCAGCTCGATGGTTCCGACAACCTGGAACTGGCGTCCGGGGTGGACGAGCCACAGGGTGTTGTCACGTTCGCAGAGCACGGCGACCACGTTGTACAGCGGTGTCGCCCAGGACGCGTCCCCGAGCTGGCAGCTACCGACGATCTCGGTGTGGATCCCGTCGGAATCATCGGTCAGCTGCCACGCGGTGATACCTCCGACCGAGACATCGGTGGTGCGATGGCAGGCAAGAACTGGGGTGACAGCCATGATTGGCAGCCTACTCACGATGAGCCTTCCACAAGGCCACATGATGCAGGACGGGGATTATCCACAAGCAATGACATCCAATGTCATGTGGTTGTCCACAGGACAGAAAATGATGGCGGATTTCGCGGGCTCGGACGACAACTGAAGATGTGAGGAGATCTGTCTGTATCAGTGTGTTGATCATCGTCATCGGGACGTGCCTGTTGGTTTTTCCTGCCCCTACGCGCAGCGTTGCGGCGCCGTCCGCGAAAGCTCTGTCGTGGCGAGCCCGACCGATGGGTGACCTTGGCGTGCCGGCCCGGAGGCGTCCTCCCGTGCCCGGTCGCGTCGTCAAGGGGTTCGATCCTCCGGCCAAGCCGTGGTTGCCCGGTAGCCGTGGGGTGGAGTTCGCGGCATCGCCGGGGGAGCCGGTGAGGACCGTCACCGCTGGGGTCGTCGTCTTCGCCGGACAGGTCGCCGGCACTGGGGCGGTCAGCATCATGTTGCCCGACGGACGGCGGACCACCCACATGCCGGTGGTTCCTGTCGTGGCAGTCGGTGACGTCGTCATTCCCGGTCAGGTCATTGGGCTGGTGGGCGTGGGACCGCCATGTTCCCGGACTTGTCTGCACTGGGGACTCAAGAAAGGAACCGAGTATCAGAATCCGATGACCCTGTTGGACACCGGGGTACGTCTCCTGCCAATGCAGGGGCGAGCTCGGGTGGTGTCGGTCAGACGGGGCCTTCGCCATCCCTTGGAGCTTCCCGGCGCGAAACCTCGTATGAGGTCTGCCGGCACGTTGATGCCGCCATGGCTGGGAGCCGGTCGTGATGGGGTGATCCTCGTCGACGAGCAGGTGGCTCGGGCCGTGGCCCGGAAGGGGTCACGCCCTGGGGTGAGCCTGACGAAAAGCCGTCCGTAGTCTCTCGGTGGACACGTGTGTGTAGATCTGAGTGGTGGCCAGTGACTCATGTCCCAGCATGTCCTGGACGGTTCGTAGGTCAGCTCCGCCCTCCAGAAGGTGCGTCGCCATGGCGTGACGCAGTCCGTGGGGCCCCAGGTCGGGGGAGTCCGGCTCGGCTCGCAGATGGGTGTGAACGATGCGTCTCACCACTCGTTGGTCGATCCGACCACCACGGGTGCCGAGGAAGAGTGCTCTTCCAGAGGTGGGGCAGACCCATTCCTGACGACGCCCCAGCCATTCGTCGACAGCGCGCAGCGCGGGCCCTCCCATCGGCACGGTGCGTTGCTTGTTTCCCTTGCCGGTCACTCGTACTGTCTGGCGAGAGTGGTCGACGTCACCCAAGTCCAGGCCACACAGCTCACCGACGCGCAGGCCACCTCCGTAGAGCACTTCCAGGATGGCGGCATCACGGGCACCCTGCGGTGACTCATCGCTGCGCGCCTTGGCAATCGCATCGTCAAGAATGTGGCGCGCCTGTTCGACGCTAAGGGTGGCCGGCAGACGTTTTGGAACCTTGGCCGAGGACAGGGCGGCCGTCGGGTCTCCGTCGATGAGCCCCTCGTTGGATGCCCATCGGAAGAAGACCCGCGCCGCTGACCAGCGGCGCTGCATGGTGGCCGCCGTTGCGCCAGCCAGCCTGGTGTCGGCCAGCCAGGCCCGCACGCGGGCTGTATCGATGTGTCCGATCGAGTTGACGCCGTGGTCGTGCACGTGCTCCATGAGGTCGGTGAGGTCAGCTCGGTAGCCACGAATGGTGTTGGGGGAGCGATGCAGGGTTGCGAGATGATCGGAGAAGTCCTCGATGGGCACCGAGAGCGCACTCGGAAGGCGCGGGGAGTCAGGGCGAGGATTCATCCTTCCCACTGTGGCCTGCCGCTGTCGGGATGGCGAGGTGGACACGCGGAGAGGAATGGTGATCTGAGAGGGAGGAGCACAGCTACGAGGAGGACGCCGGCGATTGGCTTGATCACCACTTCATGTCATAAACTGGCCGGGCAGTCCGGACTCTTTCGGGCTGACTTCGCATGCATCGACGTCATCGACACCGGACGTCCACGGTCCTGCCACGGCAGGCGGGCGAACGGTGATGCATCAGGAGGTGACGCAATCCCGCGTCGCCGCACAACCGTTTGGCACACCCGTGGTGTGCCCTGATGAGGAAGGACACGGTCATGGCCGTCGTCACCACTCGCCAGCTCCTCGAGAGCGGCGTTCACTTCGGACACCAGACCCGTCGCTGGAACCCGAAGATGAAGCGTTTCATCTTCACCGAGCGCAACGGCATCTACATCATCGACCTGCACCAGTCGTTGACCTACATCGACAAGGCTTACGCCTTCGTCAAGGAGACTGTCGCCAAGGGTGGCCAGATTCTCTTCGTCGGCACCAAGAAGCAGGCTCAGGAGTCCATCGTCGAGCAGGCCAGCCGCGTTGGCATGCCCTACGTCAACCAGCGTTGGCTCGGCGGAATGCTCACTAACTTCCAGACCATCTCGAAGCGCATCGCCCGACTCAAGGAGCTCGAGGCCATGGACTTCGACAAGGTCTCCGGCTCCGGTCTGACGAAGAAGGAGCTGCTCATGCTCTCCCGTGAGAAGGACAAGCTGGCCAAGGACCTCGGTGGCATCCGCGACATGCCGAAGACTCCTCAGGCTATCTGGGTTGTCGACACCAAGAAGGAGCACCTCGCCATCGACGAGGCTCGCAAGCTCAAGATCCCGGTTGTCGCCATCCTCGACACGAACTGCGACCCGGACGAGGTAGACTACCCGATCCCGGGCAATGACGACGCCATCCGTTCGGTGTCCCTGCTGACCCGCATCATCGCCGACGCCGTCGCCGAGGGCCTCATGGCTCGCTCCTCCGGCAAGTCCGGTGACCAGGCTGCCGAGGCTGAGCCCATGCCTGACTGGGAGCGTGAGCTCCTCCAGGGGGGCGACGCCAAGGCTGAGAACAAGACCGAGGCCAAGGCCGAGGAGCCGAAGGCCGACGCCCCCAAGGCCGACGAGGCCGAGAAGTCCAACTGAAGTTCGCCCACGTCTAGACAGGACTGAGATTACCCATGGCTATCACTGCTGCTGAGGTCAAGAAGCTGCGCGACGCCACCGGCGCCGGCATGATGGACGCCAAGAAGGCACTCACGGAGGCCGACGGCGACTTCGACAAGGCCGTTGACATCCTGCGCGTTTCCGGCGCCGCCAAGGCTGCCAAGCGTTCCGACCGCGAGGCCAGCAACGGCCTGGTCGCCGCTGCCGGTACTTCTCTGGTGCACATCGGCTCCGAGACCGACTTCGTCGCCAAGAACGAGGAGTTCATCGCCACTGCCAAGGAGATCGCCGAGGCCGTCGAGAAGGCTGGAGCCGACTCCAAGGACGCGGCCAACGCCGCCACCCTGGACGACGGCACCACCATCGCCGACAAGCTCGGTGAGCTCGCCGCCAAGATCGGCGAGAAGATCGAGCTCGCCAACGCCGCCCACGTCGACGGCAACGCCCACGTCTACCTTCACCGTCGTTCCCAGGACCTGCCCCCGCAGGTCGGCGTGATGGTCGAGTACGAGGGTGACGACAAGGAGGCCGTGCACGGCGTCTGCCTGCAGATCGCCGCCATGAACCCGCGCTGGCTGTCTCGTGACGAGGTCCCCGCCGACGTCGTCGAGCACGAGCGCACCGTCGCCGGTGACATCGCCCGCGAGGAGGGCAAGCCCGAGAAGATCATCGACCGCATCGTCGAAGGTCGTCTCAACGGCTTCTACAAGGAGAACTGCCTGCTCGACCAGCCGGCCATCTCCGACGACAAGATGTCCGTCGCCCAGACCCTTGAGGCCGCTGACGTCACCATCAAGCGCTTCGTGCGCTTCTCCGCTGGAGAGTGACTCCTTCCCGGTGTGAACCGGGGATGACTGACACGAACGGTCCCACCACGTGGTGGGACCGTTCGTCGTTCTCGGACTCGAGGGTTCGCTGGAGTTCAGAGGTCCCGGGCCATCCATGACGGGATCCCCGGGTAGTGAATGCCGGTCAAGACCACGGTGAACTGCGGCGGTAGCCATCCTCGGGCTAAGCTGAAGTGACGCATCCCGCGTCAATGTCCGCCGACCAGGAGAGATGATGCCAGAGCGCTACAACCGAGTTCTTCTCAAATTGTCCGGAGAGGTTTTCGGAGGGGGAGGAATCGGTGTCGACGCCGATGTCGTGGCCGCCAAGGCCCGCGAGATCGCCGATATCGCCAACAGCGGCGTCCAGGTGGCCGTCGTCGTCGGAGGTGGGAACTTCTTCCGTGGAGCTGAGCTTCAGCAACGCGGCATGCAGCGTGACCGCGCTGATTACATGGGCATGCTCGGCACTGTCATGAACTGCCTCGCCCTGCAGGATTTCTGTGAGAAGGCCGGAGTCGACACCCGCGTCCAGACCGCCATCACCATGGGCCAGGTCGCCGAACCGTACATTCCCCGCAAGGCTGAGCGTCACATGGAGAAGGGACGAGTTGTCATCTTCGGCGCTGGGTCTGGGATGCCGTACTTCTCGACCGACACCGTTGCCGCCCAGCGAGCCCTCGAGATCGGCGCGGATGCCCTGCTCATGGGCAAGCAGGGGGTGGACGGCGTCTATGACAGCGATCCCAAGACCAACCCGAACGCCCACAAGTTCGATGAACTGACCTACGACGAGTTCCTGTCACGTGACCTCAAGGTCGCCGACGCCACCGCCGTCGCCATGGCCAGGGACAACGATCTGACGATGATCTTCTTCAACCTCGAGACCCCGGGCAACATCGCCCGTGTCATCAATGGTGAGGAGATCGGCACCACCGTCCATCGCTGAACCATCGAAGACATACCAAGGAAGGACTACACAGTGAGCGACATCATCAAGGACGCCGAGAAGAAGATGGGGTCAGCGGTCGACCATGCCCGCGAGGAGTTCGCGGCCATTCGCACCGGACGTGCCAATCCCGCCATGTTCAACAAGATCATGGTCGATTACTACGGCGCCCCCACCCCCCTGCAGCAGCTCGCCAGCTTCCAGGTTCCGGAGGCTCGCACCGTCCTCATCGCCCCGTTCGACAAGAGCTGCGTCAACGAGGTCGAGAAGGCCGTCCGCGACTCGGATCTGGGGGTCAACCCCTCCAACGACGGCAACGTCGTGCGTTGTGTCCTGCCGGCCCTCACCGAGGAGCGCCGCAAGGAATACATCAAGATGGCCAAGGCGAAGGCTGAGGAAGGCCGTATCGCCGTCCGCAACGTCCGTCGCGCAAGCAACGACATCGTCAAGAAGCAGGAGAAGGACAAGGAGATCTCCGAGGACGAGATGACTCGTCTGGAGAAGGAGCTCGACCAGGTCACACGCAAGTACGTCGAACAGATCGACGAGCTCCTGAAGTCCAAGGAGAGCGAGCTCCTCGAGATCTGATCGGATTCAGGATGGACAACTCGCAGCAGAAGGCCACGGCCACACGTACCCCACGTGCTGGCCGTGATCTTCCTGCCGCCATCACCACGGGTGTGGTGCTGTGCGGGGCCGTCATCGGCACCGTCGGGTGGTGGCACTGGGGGTTCGTCCTGCTGATGGCCCTTGCTCTGGTGGCCGGAGCCATCGAGCTTCATCGAGCAATGGCTCGGCTGGGCATGGATTCTGCAGTTGTGCCGATCTGTGTTGGCACCGTGATGATGGTCGTCGGGGCCTACGCGGCCTCGACGATGGACCTCCACATCCTGCCCAACACCTTCCTCATTGCCACCCTCGGGGCGACGACGGTCGCGGCGATGGCATGGCGTCTGCCGCGCGGTTCCGACGGATTCGTCGAGGATGTCGCAGCGAGTCTGTTCACCATCGCCTACCTGCCGCTGTTGGGCTGCTTCGTCCCACTCATGATGGGAGACGACGGAGGCAGTCGGCGCATCGCCACCTGGATCCTCAGTGTCGTCGCCTCCGACACTGGCGGCTATGCCATCGGGGTGCTTTTCGGCAAGCATAAGATGGCCCCGATGATCAGCCCCAAGAAGAGCTGGGAGGGATTCGCCGGATCCGTCATCACGGCGGCCCTCGTCGGATGGGCCTGTCTGGGCGGCCTGCTCTCAGCTCCGGCATGGGCCGGTTTGCTCCTCGGCGTGGTTCTCGCGTTCACTGGGACTGCGGGAGATCTCGTCGAGTCGATGATCAAACGCGATGCCGGTATCAAGGACATGTCGAACTTTCTGCCCGGCCACGGTGGAGTGATGGACCGGCTGGACTCGGTGCTGTTCTCAGCACCCTTCGCATGGCTCGTCATGTCCCTGGTGCTGTGACCGTAGTCGCGGGGTCACTCCGCTATGAGCTTGACCAAGGTCCGATGATGTACTATTTACTGAGTAGTAGCTATTAGATATAGATGGGGGCGGAGATGGACATTATTATCATGGTCCTCATCGCCGTGTTGGTGCTGACAATGATACTACGTGGTGTCAGGAAGTCGGTATTCATTGTTTCCGTCATGGTCATCGCAGCGCTTTGCGTGATTCTGTTGTCGCTGCATGCGACGAGTGATCTGGGGCTGTCATGGTAAGGAACGACGACATCGAAGTCGAAAGTCAAACGGTGTCAGATGCGGAACGAATCCCGACTGGAGCAGGGCGGGTGTTTCCTACCGTGGGCTTCTGGGGAGCGAACCTCTTCCTGCTGGCCTACATTGGGGTTCTAGCGGGTGGATTCATCGTGCAATTCGGGTTGCATGAATACCCATGTCCACTGTGCATGCTTCAGAGGTATTCGATGATGCTTGCTTCTTTGGGGCCTCTTTACATCATTGTACGCACTCGGCGCGGGTCCGTGATGATGGCTGATTTTTGCCTGGGCTATGGCGTATCGATCCTCTCGGCGGTCCTTGGCGCAGCGGAATCGGCACGTCACATCCTGTTGCATATTCAGCCCGGGGATCCTGGGTATGGTTCCAAAGCTTTCGGGTTGAGCACCTACACTTGGGCCTTCATCACCTTTGCCATCGTCATAACATTCTGTGGCGTCATGATGATCTTCGCTCCATGGCTTACCCCTCGTGGTGTCAAGGCCCACGCCATATCCGCTGTCATCATGTGGCTATTTGCCCTCATCGTCGTGGCGAACCTCGCCATGATCGTCTTTCTTGAGGGATTCCACTTCCTCCTGCCCGGTGATCCGGCCTGCTACGAGCTGGTGCAGAACTGTTCGCCGAGATGACGTCGCGGAACCGTACTTAGCAGACGTCGACTCGTGTGGTCGGATGGTGGGAGCTGGGGATAATGGGGGCATGATGTCATCGACCGGAAGTCCCGTCAGCACGTCAGGTCTTGTTCTCCCCTCCACGCCGCTCGCCGAGCCGGGCAAGGAAGTGCCACTCGTGGTGAATACCCCGAGTCGTGCGAAACCTCCTCTTCACTGGATCGATCTGAGCGTCGAGGAGAGGGTGCAGGCAGTCAAGGATCTCGGTCTGCCGGCCTTCCGCGCGCGCCAGATTTCCACCCACGTCTTCGACCGTTGGGAGGTTGACCCCACCGAGTGGACCGACCTGCCCAAGTCAGCCCGTCAGGAAGTCGCCGACGCCTGGTTCCCGACCCTGTTGACCCAGGTCTCCCGGCAGTCCTGCGACCGTGGCATGACCGTGAAGACTCTGTGGCGGCTACATGGCGGGGCGCTGGTGGAGTCGGTTCTCATGCATTACCCAGCCACCCGTCATTCTGCGGCTCGCACCACCTTGTGCATCTCCTCCCAGGCCGGCTGCGGCATGGCCTGCCCGTTCTGCGCGACCGGGCAGGGCGGTATCCAGCGCAACATGTCCACCGCTGAGATCGTGAGCCAGGTGCTGGCGGCCAACCGTCTCATCGAGGCTGGAGAGGTTCCCGGGGCCAGCGGCCGGGTTCACAACATCGTCTTCATGGGTATGGGCGAGCCGATGGCCAATTACCGTTCGGTGCTCACTGCGATTCGCACCTTGACCGCTGAGGGGCCCGACGGGGTTGGCATGAGTGCCCGGGCCCTGACGATCTCTACCGTTGGTCTCGTGCCGCGTATCAAGGCGCTGACTGAGGAGGGGATACCCGTCACCCTGGCCGTCTCCCTGCATGCCCCCGACGATGAGTTGCGTGATGAACTCATCCCGGTCAACCGTCGTTGGAAGGTCGACGAGCTCCTCGATGCAGCCTGGCAGTACGCCGAGAAGACCAAGCGTCGGGTCTCGATCGAGTACGCCCTCATGAAGGACATCAACGACCAGGCTGACCGGGCCGCCGTGCTGGCTCGCCAGATCCGTCGTCGTGGCGACTGGACCTGGGCTCACGTCAACCTCATCCCGCTCAACCCGACCCCGGGTTCGCGCTGGACGGCGTCACGCCCGGAGGATCAGGACGCCTTTGTCGAGACCCTGGAGCGCTGGAAGATTCCGGTCACGGTGCGCGACACCCGAGGCTCCGAAATTGATGGCGCATGTGGTCAGTTGGCTGCTGTGGGACGCTCGGAAGGTTTGGGCAACTAGTCCATTGGGCGAGCCAGGGGGATGGCTCGGGGCGATGTGGTGCGAAAATCATCCGAAGGACGTCTGCACATGAAGGAGGTCGCTGGATGGACAGCCAGCTCGAGGACGCCTACGAGGCAGTGCTGAAGCGCAATTCGGGAGAGGCCGAGTTCCACCAGGCCGTGCGGGAGATCTTCGAGTCCCTCGGCCCGGTGCTCGAGAAGAACCCGCAGTACGTCGAGGCAGCAGTCCTGTCGCGTATCTGCGAACCGGAGCGTCAGATCATCTTCCGGGTCCCGTGGGTCGATGACAAGGGCAAGGTGCGCATCAACCGTGGCTTCCGTGTCGAGTACTCGTCGGTACTGGGGCCGTACAAGGGCGGACTGCGATTCCACCCCTCGGTGTACCTGGGAACCATCAAGTTCCTCGGTTTCGAGCAGGTCTTCAAGAATGCGCTGACCGGTATGCCGATTGGTGGTGCCAAGGGCGGCTCGGACTTCGATCCGCACGACGCCTCCGAAGGTGAGGTCATGAGGTTCTGCCAGTCGTTCATGACCGAGCTCTACCGCCATCTCGGTGAGCACACCGACGTCCCTGCCGGTGACATCGGCGTTGGTGGCCGTGAGATTGGTTTCCTCTTCGGCCAGTACAAGCGGATCACCAACCGTCACGAGTCCGGGGTTCTCACCGGAAAGGGACTCACCTGGGGTGGTTCCTTGGTGCGCACCGAGGCCACCGGCTACGGTGCGGTCTTCTTCGTCCAGCGCATGCTGGCGACCAATGGGAGGTCCTTGGACGGCCTGCGAGTCACCGTCTCCGGGTCGGGCAACGTCGCCATATACGCCATCGAGAAGGCCCAGGACCTCGGTGCGACCGTCGTCGCGTGCTCGGACTCCAACGGGTACGTCGTGGATGAGAAGGGGATTGACGTCGCCCTGCTCAAGCAGGTCAAGGAGGTCGAGCGGGCACGCATCAGCGAGTACGCCGCTCGCCGCGACTCGGCCACCTTCCGCACGGACGGCTCGATCTGGGACACCACGGTTGACGTAGCCCTGCCCTGCGCGACCCAGAACGAGCTCAACGGTCAGGCGGCCGCCACGCTCATCCGGAATGGTGTGGTTGCCGTGGCCGAAGGTGCCAACATGCCATGTACCCCCGAGGCTGTGCACGCCTTCCATGACGCCGGTGTCCTCTTCGCTCCCGGCAAGGCCTCCAATGCTGGTGGTGTGGCCACCTCGGCCCTGGAGATGCAGCAAAATGCCGCGCGCGACTCCTGGGACTTCGACGCCACAGAGGCCCGCCTGCAGCAGATCATGGCTGACATCCATGATCGCTGCATTGAGACAGCTGACGCCTATGGCCACCCAGGCGACTATGTCATGGGTGCCAACATCGCCGGATTCACCAAGGTGGCGGACGCCGTCATCGCGATGGGTGTCGTCTGAGCTCCTCCATCCCACCTGGTCCGCCGCCGGTGGCAGCGAGATGATGGACGTCAGCAAGGGTGGCACACTCGGTCAGATTGGCCCCTTCACGAGTCCGGACGGATCCGGTGCTGTCTGCTCCGGCTGCTCGACCATCTCGATCTCGATGTGGGACGGGCTCATCGATGCGGCTCTGGGTGGACCAAACCAAATAGACCGCGGGGATCGAGGGGGACACAATCCCACTGGATCGTCGTGGAACCCGGCGACATCCGCACAGTCAGGCCGTGGGGACTGGAGATGACGTCAAGTTTCGCGATGAAGGTCTCGCCCTGCCAACCACCGCTTGCCGCGATGTCTATGGAACCCTCACCGACACGGCAGTGACACGTCAGCCACTCGTCATGGCCGACGACGAGGTCGAGGGCGGCGTCGAAGATGCCGAACTGGGGTTGGGCGCAGTGCCAGGACATCGCCCAGCCGTCACCGTCACCGCGAGGGGACACGACAATGTGAGAACCATCGACGATTCCCTGCACCGAGCGCGCCGGGTCGAACTTCCCGGAGACCGTGGGCAGGGTGCGGACAATTTCCTCGGGCTTGGGATCGATCCCCTCCACCAGCGCCGGAACGAGATGATCCCAGACGATCTGCAGAATCGCCTGTTTGTCCCCGGGGCCCTCGCCGACCTCATTGGTCATGACGACGACAGCGTCGACCTCGGGGATGACGAGGGCGAACTGGCCGAAGGCGCCGTCAAGACGGTAGCCGTGGCTCGAGATCCAGGTCTGCCAGCCATAACCCAGTCCCCACTCGGGGCCGGTGAGGCCATCGGATCCGACATGCTTGACGCGGTGCTGCTCGATCCATTCCCGGGGGAGCAGACGCTTGCCGTCATGGATGCCGTCGTCGAGGAGGAGCTGGGCGAACCGACCCATGTCCTCGGCGTCGATGTGCAGGCCACTGAACCCCAACGGAATGCCATCCATGTCGCCGGCCCAGCTGTGTGGCCCACAACCCAGCGGTTCCAGTACCTCTCGGGTGATGATGGCGTCGACATCCACCCCGGTGTGTCGACGCACGATCCGAGAGAGCAGCCAGGTGCCGAGATTGTTGTAGGCGAAGTCGGCCCCGGGACGTCCGGCAGGTTCGGTCGCCAACCACAGCTGAGCGGTCTCGGTGCTGGGAATTCGCAGTACGCCCAGGGGAGGCTCGGTGAGTTGTTCGGGGGAGTGGCCACTCGCCATCGCCAGGACGTCACGGACCCTGATGGATCTGGCTATCGGGCCGGTCTCACCGGTGCAGGAGGTGGGCAACAGGTTGGCCAGGGTGTCGTCGTACCCGAAGGCGCCACGGTCCACTGCGATGCCGACGGCAGCAGAGGTGAAGGTCTTCGAGCAGGAATAGACGAGGCCGGGGACGTCGGGGCTCCAGGGTGCCCAGCGACGCCGCCCGACGACCTGTCCGTGCTGACGGACGATGAGTCGATGGGGGTGGGCCCCGGCTTCTTCGAGGGCATCCGCGGTGATGTCGAGGACACTGTCGATCATGAATCCACTGTAGGGCCGCTGACCAGGGCATTGAGACGACGATTGAACGGATTCTCCCTCGAATCGGCCCTTCGGAATGGTCGTGACAGACTGGCAGGGTGAAGAAGGTCATCATTCTCGGCTCCACTGGATCGATCGGAACGCAGACCCTGGAGGTCATTGCGTCACGCCGTGACCAATTCGAGGTCGCCGGCATATCGGCAGGTGGTTCAGACGTTGGCCTGCTGGCCCAGCAGGTACTCGACTTCTCCATTCCCGTGGTGGCGATCGCACGGGAGGACGCAGCCGAGGAACTCATGAGAGCACTGGCTGTCCAGGCCGGGTCCCGCGATGTCCCGGTGCCCGATCCTCAGATCCTGGCTGGTCCGGAGGCTTCGACTCAGCTGGCCGGGATGCCCGCTGACGTCGTCTGCAATGCCATCACCGGAGCTGCCGGTCTGCGCCCGACCCTGGCAACCCTTGCTGCCGGGACGACCCTGGCCCTGGCCAACAAGGAGTCCCTGGTCATCGGTGGCAGGCTCGTCACTCAGGCGGCCGCTCCCGGACAGATCGTCGCGGTCGACTCGGAGCACTCCGCCTTTGCCCAGTGTCTGCGCGGAGGTGGACGCAATGAGGTGCGCCGTCTCGTCCTGACGGCCTCCGGTGGTCCGTTCCGCGGCCGTGACAGGGAGTCCCTGGCTGACGTCACCGCCTCCGACGCCATGAAGCACCCCACCTGGAACATGGGCCGCGTCATCACGATCAACTCCTCGACCTTGGTCAACAAGGGCTTGGAACTGCTCGAGGCCGCCCTGCTCTATGACGTCGACCTCGACGACATCACCGTCGTCGTCCATCCCCAGTCCGTCGTCCACTCCATGGTGGAGTTCTGGGACGGTGCCACCATCGCCCAGGCATCTCCACCCGACATGAGGCTGCCGATCGCCCTGGGTCTGTCGTGGCCCGATCGCATCCCTGACGCCGCGGCTGGTTGTGACTGGTCGACGGCCACCCAGTGGACCTTTGAGCCGCTGGACAACGAGACCTTCGGGGCTGTCGAACTGGCGCGTTGCTCGGGTAAGGCGTCCGGCACCGCTCCGGCCGTCTTCAATGCCGCCAACGAGTCCTGTGTCGACGCCTTCTGCGAGGGCCGCATCGGATTCCTCGACATCACTGACACCATCGCCACCGTCCTCGACGAGCATCTGTCCGGTGACGGCAATGGCGCGCCTGGCGCTCGTCACATCGGTGACGAAGCCCTCAGCCTCGACGCCGTGCTGGCGGCCGACTCGTGGGGCCGCCGCCGCGCCGCCGAGCTGTGCGCACGGGGACGCGGCCAGTGACCGTACTGGTCGAGGTGCTGGCGGGGATCCTCTTCTTCGCCCTCATCATCCTTTCGGTTCTGCTGCACGAGTGTGGCCACTTCATCCCGGCCAAGATCTTCGGGGTCAAGGTCACCGAGTTCTTCGCCGGATTCGGGCCCAAGATGTGGTCGGTCGAACGCGGCGAGACCGAGTACGGGTTCAAGTGGATACCGCTCGGCGGCTACGTGCGCCTGGTCGGGATGTATCCCGCCGAGGTGCATCACCGTCATGCCAACAAGCTGACGAAGCTGGCCGACGAGGCCAGGGCGGCCGAGGCCGAGGAGATCACTGACGCGGACTGCGGACGTCTCTTCAGCGACAAGCCCGTCTGGCAGCGTCTCATCATCATGAGTGGCGGAATCCTCACCAACCTGCTGCTGGCCTTCCTGTTGTTCTGGGGAGTGTTCGGCATCTACGGCCGGCCCGCCGAGACGACCACGGTGGCCGCGGTGACTCCGTGTGTCCAGATGGCCAGGACACAGGAGTGCTCGTCGGACGACCCGCCGGCCCCGGCAGCGAGAGCCGGGCTGCAGCCGGGGGACCGCATTGTCTCCTTCAACGGCGAACAGGTCGAGTCCTGGTCCCAGTTGCAAGAACTCATCCGTGACAACGGGGACGGGGGAGTCCGTCTGGAGGTGGAGCGGGACGGTCACCCGGTGGCTCTGAAACCGACTCGGACCATCCTCAATGAGATGCCAGACATCAACAACCCTGGCCGCAGCGTCAAGGTGGGATATCTGGGATTCAGCCCGACGATGGTGATCGTTCATTCCGGGCCGGGGGACACCGTCTCCCAGATGTGGGTGATGTCGCAGCAGTCGTTGAGCGCCCTGGCCAGACTCCCCGTGCTGACCTGGAATGTCGCCTCCGACATGGTCACCGGCAAGACTCGTGATGTCAACAGCCCGATGAGCATCGTGGGAGCGTCGCGAGTTGCCGGAGACATCGCAGGCAATGGGCAACTGACTTTCGGGGACAAGGTTGCCTCGGGAACGAGCTTGCTCGGTGGCCTCAATCTCTTCCTCTTCTGGTTCAACGTGGTGCCCCTGCCACCCATGGATGGCGGACATATCGCCGGAGCCATCTACGAGGCGTGCAAACGGCGGATCTTCCGGCTTGCGGGAAAGCCTGATCCGGGCCCGGCCGATACCGCGATGATGCTGCCCGTGGCATGGGTCATCGGCGTCCTCATGCTTGCCATGGGGCTCATCCTCGTCGTCGCTGACGTCGTTTCCCCAGTCAAGATCTTCTGACTCTCCGGCAATCCTGTGAATTAGCCGTGAGATGCCGGGTTGCCACGGAATGATGGGGGAAAGTTCGGTGAATTGTCGGTGACAACCGTTTCTGCCGTCGTATCTACCGTGGCAAGGTGGCGCGCGAACGTTCCCTGCCACGAGATGGGATTTCTCATGACCACAATGTCCAGACGCGTCCTGGCAGGCCTCTCTGCATTGTCGTGCGGCGCCGCCACTGTCGTCGCGGTCCAGCCGGCCCATGCCGATCCGACAGCAGCCAGCCACGTCGTCATCAATGAGGTCTACGGAGGTGGCGGTAACTCCGGTGCCACCTGGACCCACGACTTCGTCGAATTGCTCAACCCCACCTCCACGGACGTCTCCGTCAAGGGGTGGAAGCTGGAATACCTCACTGGCAAGGGCAAGGTGGCCAACACCTGCAGCCTGACCGGCACCGTCAAGGCTGGTGGCCACTTCCTGGTCCAGGAGGCCAGGGGAGACAGCGGCAGCAAGGCCCTCCCGACTCCCGACGCCGAGTGCTCGGCATTCATGAGTGCCACCAAGGGTTCGGTACGTATTACTGACGCATCTGGGGCCACCGTTGACCTGGTTGGTTATGGTGCTGCATCGGTGGCTGAGAAGAAGGCAGCTCCCGCTCCGTCGAACACCACCTCGATCGAGCGTCGTCATGGTGCCGACACCGACGACAACTCGGTTGACTTCGAGGTCGGAGATCCTACTCCGACGAATTCTGGTTCGGCCCCGGCACCCACCCCGGCCCCGGCACCCACCCCGGCGCCGACGCCCACCCCGACTCCCGTCCCGGACCCGACCGAGACCCCGATTTCCACGATCCAGGGCAATGGCCCGGCCAGCCCACTGGTCGACAAGACCGTCACCACGGTGGGCGTCGTCACCGCTGCCTATCCGACCGGCGGATTCAACGGCATCTACATCCAGACCCCGGGAACCGGTGGCACCCCGAAGAAGGCCACGGACGCCTCGGACGGTGTCTTCGTGTACTCGAAGTGGGCCGCCGCCAACGTCAAGGTCGGCGACTGCGTGACCGTCAAGGGCACCGTCATGGAGTACAACGACCTCACCGAGATCGGTGGCAGCACCCGAGTCGACCGCAAGTCCGGTTGCGCCCCCGTCAAGGCCACTGAGCTGACCTCCCTGCCGGCCACTGACGCTGACCGGGAAGCCTACGAGGGCATGCTCGTCAAGCCCACCAGCGGCTACACCGTCACCAACAATTACGGCCTCAATCAGTACGGCCAGATTGGCCTGGCCGATGGCGACAAGCCCCTCTACCAAGGCACCGAGATTGCCCTTCCGGGCAAGCATGCCGAGGCCGTCGAGGCTGCCAACAAGGACAAGTACATCAACCTTGACGACGGTTCGTCATGGAACTTCATGACGAACGCCGACGCCAAGAACTCCCCGCTGCCATACCTGTCCCAGGACACCCCGATACGCACCGGCACCCACGTCGACTTCACCTCGCTGGTCATCATGGACCAGCGGTTCGGCTGGAACTTCCAGCCCACCGGTCAGGTCGTCGGCGCGGACTCCAAGCTCTCCCCGATCAAGGTCGGCAACAACCGCCCGACCACCCCGCCGGCGGTCGGCGGCAACGTCAAGCTGGCCAGCTTCAACGTACTGAGCTACTTCACCGACCTGGGCCAGGACGAGCCGAACTGCAAGGCCTATGTTGATCGTGACGGCAACCCGGTCTCGGCAAACTACTGCCTGGTGCGTGGCGCCTACACCCCGAAGACCTTCGCCGACCAGCAGGCCAAGATTGTCACCGCGATCAACGGTCTGGGTGCCGATGTCGTCTCCCTCGAGGAGGTCGAGAACTCCGCTCAGATCACCTGGCATCCGGGACAGTCCCGCGACGCCTCCCTGGCCAATCTTGTTGCCGCCCTCAACAAGGCCGCCGGTGAGAAGGTGTGGGCCTTCGTGCCCAGCCCGACCGTCGTTCCGCCGAACGAGGACGTCATCCGCTCGGCCTTCATCTACAAGATCGGCAAGGTCTCCCCGGTTGGCGCCTCGCAGATCTTGACCGACCCGGCCTTCGCCAATGCCCGTCAGCCGCTGGCCCAGCGCTTCCAGCCGGAGGGTTCCAGGCGAACCTTCGTGGCGGTCGTCAACCACTTCAAGTCCAAGGGCTCGGGTGAGGACGACGGCACCGGCCAGGGCAAGTCGAACCCCAGCCGCGTCTCCCAGGCCAAGGCTCTGACAGAATGGGTGAACGCGACCTTCAAGGATGACCCGGTCTTCATGCTCGGTGATTTCAACGCCTACGCCATGGAAGATCCGATTCGCGCCATCAAGGACGCCGGATTCAGCGAGGTCGTCGAGGAACACGATCCGGGTGCTGCCAGCTACCAGTACTCCGGCCGTGTTGGTTCGCTCGACCACATCTTCACCAATGCCAAGGCCCATGAGCTGGTCTCCGGTGCCGGTATCTGGGACATCAATGGCTCCGAGTCGGTGGCCATGCAGTACTCGCGTCGTAACTACAACGTGACTGACTTCTACACCACCAGCCAGTTCGGTGCCTCGGACCATTCCCCGGCACTGGTCGGCTTCTCGATGCAGGCTCCGTCCCCGACTCCGTCGATGACGCCGACGACTGCCCCTGTGACGACTGTCCCGACGGCGACTCCGTCGGTGACCGTCCCGGCACCGACCACTGCCCCCAGCACGACGGTCGCCCCGGCTCCCGAGTATGTGCCGGGACCCCGCCCCGGTCTGCCTCACACCGGAGTCTGACGAACCCTCGCAGCACCCGCCCCGTCACCACGACGGGGCGGGTGCTCGCTGTCAGCGTCACCACACTGGTGGACGTAGGTGACACAATGGAAATGACAATCCACGATTTCAGGAGTGACACGTCAATGACCGTGAACCTGGGTATGCCCACCCCTCCCGTTCCGACCCTGGCGCCGCGTCGCAAGACGCACCAGATCAAGGTGGGAGATGTGCTGGTCGGTGGGGATGCACCCATTTCGGTGCAGTCCATGACGACAACCAAGACTCATGACATCGGTGCCACCCTGCAGCAGATCGCCGCCCTGACCGCGGCCGGCTGCGACATCGTCCGCGTCGCCTGCCCGACCGACAAGGACGCCGAGGCGCTGCCGATCATCGCCAAGCAATCCCAGATCCCGGTGATCGCCGACATCCACTTCCAGCCCAAGTACGTCTTCCAGGCGATTGAGGCCGGCTGCGGTGCGGTGCGCGTCAACCCGGGCAACATTCGCAAGTTCGACGACCAGATCGAGGCGATCTGCAAGTCTGCCACCGAGCACGGCACCAGCATCCGCATCGGCGTCAATGCTGGCTCCCTCGACAAGCGTCTGCTCGACAAGTACGGCGCCCCGACTGCCGAGGCCATGGTGGAATCGGCGCTGTGGGAGGCGAGCCTCTTCGAGCAGTACGGGTTCCGCGACTTCAAGATCTCGGTCAAGCACCACGACCCTGTCGTCATGATCCGCGCCTATCAACAGCTCGCCGAGAAGTGCGACTACCCGCTGCACCTGGGGGTCACCGAAGCCGGACCCGCCTTCCAGGGCACCATCAAGTCCGCGGTCGCCTTCGGGCACCTGCTCGCCGAGGGCATCGGTGACACCATCCGCGTCTCGCTGTCGGCCGACCCGGTCGAGGAGGTCAAGGTCGGCATCAAGATCCTGGAGTCCCTCAACCTGCGCCCCCGCGGCCTGGAGATCGTCTCCTGCCCCTCCTGCGGACGCTGCCAGGTCGATGTCCTGTCCCTGGCCAACGACGTCACTGACGCTCTCGAGGGAATCGACGCCCCGCTGCGCGTGGCCGTCATGGGATGTGTCGTCAACGGTCTGGGCGAGGGTCGTGAGGCCGACCTTGGTGTTGCTGCCGGCAATGGCAAGGGCAAGATCTTCAAGCACGGCGAGGTCATCCGTACCGTCCCCGAGAGCGAGATCGTCCAGACCCTCGTCGACGAGGCGAACCGGATGGCCGAGACCATGAACGAGACCGGGGAACCGGAAGTCGCGGTCTCCTGACGTGTTCACCAGGATCAGGGTCCTCGACGACACCGACGTTGGTCAGGTCACTGAATTCCTGCAGCAGGACCCGGTGGGAAATCTTTTTCTCTTGTCGCGCATCCAGGCCAACGGCTTGGATCGCGGCAGGCTCGGGTGCCCTGTCGTCGGGGTGGTGCATTCCCGAGAATTGCAGGGGGTGCTCCATCTGGGCGCCAACGTCGTACCGGTGGCCTCCGACGAGTCAACGATCGAGGAGCTGTCCTCCAAAGTTGGTCCGTGGCGGACGTCCTCGTCCATGATGGGCCGTTCCGCTCCGGTGATGGCTCTGCAACGCATCCTGTCGCAGCGCTACCCGCGCGCCTGGGGGAGACCCCGCGAGGTCCGTGCCAGCCAGCCGTTGTTGGAGCTGCAGGAACCGTCCCGCGTCGCTCCAGATCCCCGTGTCACGGCTGCGACGATGGGTCATTTCCAGGCCTATTTCCAGGCTGCGGTGGCGATGTACACCGAGGAGGTCGGCGTCAGTCCGATCGAAAGCTCCGGCGGGTACATGCGACACATGCGCGCTCTCGTCCAGAAGGGACACTGCTTTGCCATTGTCGATGACGACGGAACCGTGCGATGGAAGTCGGACATCGGCGTTGGCTGGCGGTCGCACTGTCAGATTCAGGGAGTCTGGCTGGATCCGGCGTGGCGAGGCAAGGGCCTTGCGGATGCTGCCATGACTGCCGTGGCACACCTGTGCCAGCGACGCTACGAGTCGGTGTCCCTCTACGTCAATGACTTCAACATCCGAGCCCTGGCGATGTATGACACCGTCGGTTTCCGTCAGGTGGGAGAAATGGCCACCGTGCTTTACTGAGGGCCCGCTGCTACCAGGGTGTAAAAGCGGATGAACAGGGTCAGCGTTCATGTCAGTGACCGTGCCCCGCGTCGCAGACACCAAGTGAACGCTCTCAACAGCGGGGCCTTTCGACGCTGTCTCTGGAGATCGGTGTGTGACAATGCCATCGGTGGTGAGTAACCCGGGGCACATGGTCGCTTACCAAGGACGTACATGGGTGCTTCAGCTGGGCGATTTCCGCTGTCGGGAATTTTGTTCACCTGAACCCATCGATCCCTCGTTTCGCTCAGAGATGCGCTGTCACGCGTGCCTTTGAGCCCGAGAAGGAGAAATGGATCCTTCCAATGGGTATGCACGCTCACGGTTCTAGTGGCGCCCCAGATCTTGAATCGTCGGCAGTGATGTGTTTTCCGGAGACCGTCGGCTCTGATTCCATGGAACTCCACGGTGCTCCAACAGACCAATCGGAGGTGCCCCCTGCCCGTGGAATGATCGGCTCCACATGGTGAGCGGTGTACGGCAGGGGGCGGGATAGGGAGGAAACAGGACCGCCTCAGGCGACCCGGCGCCGCATCCCCCCGAGCAGCCCGCGTGGCGCGAGGACCCAGCACAGGAGGAACACCGCCGTCGCGACGAGGACGATCGTCCCGCCGGCCGGAAGGTCGATCGACCACGACAGGTACAGGCCCACCAGGGCACTGAGGCCGCCGATCACCGGCGCCAGGACCATCATTCGACCCAGCCGATCGGTGAACAGGCGGGCGGTGGCGGCCGGGGTCACCAACAGGGCCAGGACGAGGACGTTGCCGATGACCTGCACAGAGATGACGACGGTCATCGTCACCAGCACGTAGAGCAGCAGGTCGAGGGCGAAGACCGGAAGGTTGGAGGCCCGCGCAGTCTCCCGGTCCAGGCCGACGGTCACCAGCTCCTTGTGGACGGCGCGTTCCAGGAGCAGCACGATGGCCCCGGCCACGCACACGACGACGATGTCGTCGTTGGTGATACCCGTGATGGATCCGAAGAGGAACTGTTGCAGGGAACCCGAGTACCCAGGAGCTCTGGAGATGATGACGATTCCCAACGCGAAGGCACCCGCAAAGAGGATTCCGATGACGGAGTCCTCCTTGAGGCGTCGGTTCTGGGAGACGATGGCCACCAGGACGGCAGTGACGAGACCGGCCACAGCACCACCGACGAGCAGCGATCCCTGGAGTAGGAAGGCCACCGCCAAACCGGGGAAGACCGAGTGGGCCACCGCGTCGCCGATGAAGGCCATGCCTCTCAGCACGACATGGGAACCGATGACGCCGGCAACCATCGAGCAGACCACGGCAACGAGCAGGGCCTTCGGTAGGAAGACCAGCAGGGGATTGGTGAGATCAGTGAAGAACTCCCATGGAGTGAGCATTGATGGTTCCTTGTCAGACGGGGGTGTGGACGGGTTCAGCAGCCCCGACCATGGTCAGCAGCGGGGAGTTCGCGGTGACCCCGAAGGCCTTCATCCACATCGCCGGATCACGCAGTTCCTCCGGGGTGGAGTCGGCGATGACGGTGCGGTTGATGAGGCACACCCGGTCAGCGGTGGCCATGGCCTGGGCGAGGTCGTGGGTCGTCATGACCAGTGTGGTGCCGTCGGCTGCCAAGCGGCAGAACAGCTCGGTGAGCATCTCTTGGGTCGGCATGTCGACCCCGGTGAACGGCTCGTCCAGAAGCAGCACGGAGGGACGCGTGGCCAGGGCTCGGGCAATGAGAACACGCTGACGCTGACCGCCGGAGAGTTCTCCCACGGTGCGATTTGCTAAGTCCGCCATGCCGGCGATCCGCAGGGCGTCGCGCACCGCGATGTGGTCATCCTTGCCAGGACGACGCAGCCACCCGATGTGGCGGGTTCGTCCGCTCATGACGACGTCGGCGACGCTGATGGGGAAGTCCCAGGCAAATTCGTGACGCTGGGGGACGTAACCGATGTGACGCCATCCCTTGCCGGGAGCGGACCCAGCGACCTCAACACTGCCCTTGGCCGGTTTCACCAAGCCGAGCATGCTGCGCAGAATGGTCGTCTTGCCGGCGCCGTTGGGGCCCAGAAGTGCCAGCAGGTCACCCCTGCTGGCTGACAGGTTGACGTCGTGGAGCACGCGGAGGCCGCCCAGGTTGACGGCCATGTCAGTGATCTTGATGGATCCGAGGTCACTCATGTGAACTCGTTCCGCTGTCGGAGGTCTTGGCCGATGTTGCGTCGGTACCCTCGTCCTTCCACACCTCGTCGTGCATCTTCCTGATCTTCGAGCGTCCCACCAGAGCAGCGATGATGAGGGCGATGATGACGACTCCGGCGATGATCGCGATGATCATTCCCCACGGGGTGCCATGGTCGGAATTATCAGTGGAGTTGGTGGTAGCTGTTGACGGGGATGCCTTCGCAGGGGCCGAGGCAGCGGCGGAGCCGCTCGTTGAGGCCATGCCGGACGCCGAGGGATCCGATGCCGTGGCAGCCTGGGAGGATGCCGAGGCAGAGGCCCCCATGGTTCGAGCCTCGTCGGCCGAGCCCTTGTCACCGACGACGAATCTCAGCTTGGTCGAGTAGGAGTGCTTGGCGCCCTTGGCGTCGGTGCCGCGGACATCGACGGAGATGGTCTGCGCTCCCGGATCGGAGAACACCCAGTTGGCGTGCACATGGGTGTTGGTCTCCATGTGCACTAACTGCTCACCGGACTTGGTGGAGCCATACAGCGGTGTCGGGGCGTCGAAACCGTTCTCGATGAACATGTGGGCCTGGCCTGGGCCCTCGTGCCCGGTGAAGACGAGTTCGGCGCCACGAGGGAAGTTCTTGACGATCTCCGGGGCCTGGGTGTTCCAACCGAGCCACACGACCTTCTGGTCCTGGGTCTGCGGAATGACATATGCCTTCTTGCCACGCATGTCGCCGAGGAAAGAGTAGGTCTCGTCGTTCGGCACATCGATACGGGACGCATCGACCACGCGTAGCACGGCGTCATCGGTGCTGCGCCACACCGGCGGGTTGGCGGTGTCGTCGCGGGCCATGAGGGTGAACTTGCCGTCAACGATGCGAGGGCCGACGTCGACGTGTCCTCGCCTGATCTCGGCGGGTTCCTTGGCCACCTTCTCGTTGTCGGTCACCGTCTGCTTGAGGGCAGGATCTGGTGGCGGGGTAGGGGAGGCATGAGCTGGCTGCGAGAGTGCGAAACCAGTACTGAGCGCGATGAACATGGCAGACAGGGATGCCAACCGACGGTGTTTCGTAATCATGGATTCCTCCGCAGGAGCCTCATCCCAGGCACTTGGCCAGGGAGTCGGCGTCGAATTTCATAAGGTCGATGTAGTTCGTGACTCGGTCGTCGAAGGTGTCGCCGTAAATGGGGCACACCTGGACACCGTTCTCGGTGGCAATGGCCGCGAGCACTGAGGAGCCACGCAGCACATTGGGTTCCAGGAACACGGCCGGCACCTTGAGGTCGGCGATGGTCTGGTTGAGTTTGCGTCGTTGTGCCATGGACGGCTCGACACCGGGATTGGCGGTCACGAATCCGGCCACGTGCATGCCGTGGGCCTGAGCGAGGTAGCCGTAGGCGTCGTGGCTCGTGATGAGCTGACGCCGCCCCTTGGGAATGTTGGCGATCTTGCGATCGACGTAGTGCGAGGTCTCTTCCAGCCTCGCCAGGTATGTCTTGGCGTTCTCTCGGTAGGGCTGGGCGCCGTCGGGGTCGGCCTTGATGAGAGCGTCACGGATGACCTGCACGTAGGCCTTGGTGTTCTTGATGCTCATCCACAGATGGGGGTCGATCTCACCATGAACGTGCGCGCCGAGAACGGCCTGGGGCAGCTGGTGGATCGAGTCACCAGGGTGGCCCAGGAATCGAAACGCCGGAGTCGGTGGGATTTCGGTGAGTGCCTTCGGGGGCACCCACACCACGGACTTGTCGGGGCTCAGACGCTTCTGGGTGCGGACGCCACCGCCAGTCGGATCGGACAGGATGATCATCTTGCCCTCGTCGATGTCAGCGGAGAGGTCCGCGTGGCCCTTGTCGATGACCGTCCGATTGGCGAGTCCGGGGATCGTGCGTGGATCAGCTCCGACGGCAATCGTCAGGGTCTGGGTGCCGATGGGGGTGTTTCCCTTGGCCGTGGACAGGGTGGCCGCGAAGGTCGCCTTGTAGATGCCAGGCTTGCTGAACGCCCACGACATGTGGGTGTGGGCGTCAGCGGGAAGCTCGACGTCATCACGCTCGTCGACGCCGTCAGTCGTCGAGTAGTAGATCTGCGGACGACCAAAGGTGCCGGTGATGTAGGCGGTGAGATCGCCAGGACCGTCGACGGATTTCAATTGGAGATGGACCGAGGACGAACGGTCGGCCCCTCGAGCAGTGCCCTTGCCGATGACCCGCAGGCCCAGCCAGACGGTGTCCAGGTTGGCATTCTCGACGAGCGGGATGACCTCAGCGCCATACTTCTGTGCCTCCTCAGCCAGAGAGACGTTGATCGATCCGGCAGGCAGGGAGGCGTCGATGGTCTTGATGACCGAATGGGGTTCGAGCATGAGGTAGTTCGACAGCGCGACCTTCGAGTACACGACGGTCCGGACATCACGCAGCGACGGCTCGTAGGTGTGGGGGTCTGCGCCGGAGGGCACCATCGAGGTGACGGTGGCACGATCGCCGGCGACGTTGCGCGTCAGGTCAGCGAGGATGGGCGTGGTCGTCACCACGGAAAGCTTGTCGTTCTGGGAAGCGGGCGCGTGGCCGCACCCAGCCAGAAGGCTGAGTGCGGCCACGACGCACACCAGGCGTTTTCTCACCCGCGTCGTCTCCTCGCCACGAGGAGAGCGCCGGTCAGACCGATAACCGCGAGGGCTCCGGCCACCAGACCCTGGTTGGTCTGGGAGGCGATACCGGAATCGCCGAAGGTGCCGTTCTCACCGGAGCGTGGCAGCCCGTTGAGATCGCAGGGCTTGCCATCGGGGGTGCGGCCCACGATGGTGTAACTCGGCTCGGTGTTCTGGTCGGCACCGGTGGAGGCCGACACCTTGCCGATGGAGGCGGCGACCGACTTGGGATCGATACCCACTGCGAAGTGGAGGGTGCCGGTGGCGCTGACCTTCTTGCCGGCCTTGGTGGTGGCCGTCTGGGTGACGGTCACGGCGTAGTGGCCGGGGGCGGTGAACACCCAGTTCGGGTGAGCATGGGTGTTGGCCGGGACGGTGTAGCTGGTGGGTCCGCCGACGTTGTCAAAGACCCGCTGGCCCACTCCACCACCGAAGGTGCCGGACATGAACACGGCCATTTTGCCGGGGCCGCTGACCTTGTCCAGGTGCATCTGGACCGGGCCGGTGGTGCCGTTGACGATGGACTCGTGCATGGTGTTGACGCCGAGCCACGGCACGCCGGGAACCTGGGTCGCACCGATGTGCCACACCTTGCTGCCGCCCTTGGCAATGAACTCCATGCCGGCGGGAGCGGTGGTGTTGGCCTTGTCACCGACAGCCATCACGATGCTTGACGGCGCAACCCACTTCGCCGGAGCGGAGCGGTCGTCCTTGAGAGTGGAGATGAGCTTGCCGGACTGCAGCTGGACGCCCCAGTCGAAGTGCCCCTCGGTGGCGATGGACGCAGGATGGGTGGCAGGCTGAGCCGTCTTCTTCACGGCAGCGGCAGCCTTGTTGGGGATCTTCACCGGACGGCAGATCTCCTTCTGGGCCGAGGCGCCGCTGGTAGCAGTTCCCTCGGTCGATCCGTTCGAGTCGGAGTTTCCGCCAACCTCGTTGGTCGGCGTGGTGCCGACAATACCGAGATCATCGAAGGGCTTGTCGGAACCGCCCTTGGTGCTGTCATTGCCGTGGTCACCGGTGGGGCAGGTGTTGGCAGCGGCGATGGCCTTGGAACCGACCACCCAGGTGTAGGTGTGGGCTCCGGTGCTGACGGTCTTGCCATTGCGAACGGCGGTGGCGTCAACAGTCATCTGGTAGCGGCCGGGCTTGGTGAACACCCAGTTGGCGTGCACGTGAGACGGCTGCTTGACGGTGATGGTGCCCGGGAGGGTCTTGGAGCCACCGTCGAGAAGGGCCTTGACTCCGCCGAAGGAGCTCTGCGAGAACAGGTGCACTTGGCCGGGGCCCTTGACGTTGCGGACGTTGATCTTGACCTCGTTGAAGCCATTGCGATTGACGTCAAAGGTCTCCCAGCCTGGCCACAGCAGATCCTGGTTCTGCGTGATGGGCAGCAGGTAACCCCTGGGGGCACCGGGGTACCCGCTCGGGATGGTGGTCAGGGCAGAGTCCTTGACGGCAAGCAGGACGTTCTCCGGGGTGTGAAGCACGCCCTCGCCGGTCACGTCCTCCTTGATCTGCAGGTCAAGACCGTTCTTGGCGGCCGAGCCGACGCGGAAGACGTCGGAATGACCGTGGTCAAGAACGAGCTTCTTGTGGCAGGGCTCCTTGCCGTTGCTCGGTTTCGGGGCCGGGGTCACAGACGACTTCGGGGTGGCCGAGGGCTTCGGGGTCGGCGTCACGGACGGGGTAGGTGTCGGCATGGGGGTCGGCTTGCCCCACGGGGCCGGAAGGGCCGTCTGGTCGCCAACCACCCAGGTATAGGTGTGTGGCTTGGTCTGGAAGGTCTTTCCGGACTTCTCGGCCAAGGCCTGGACGGTCATGGTGTAGAGACCTGGCTTGCTGAACACCCAGTTGGCATGCACGTGGGACGGATGATGAACCGTGATCGTGCCCGGCAGGGTGTTGGAGCCACCGTCGAGCAGTGCCTGAAGGTCTCCGAAGGACCCCTGCGAGAACAGGTTGACCTTGCCCGGTCCCTTGACGTTGCTGATGTTGATCTTGACGGCGCTGAAGTCATTGCGCTTGACGTCGAAGGTCTCCCAACCCGGCCACAGAACCTCCGGGTTCTGGGTGAGGGGGAGGACATATCCCCTGGGAACTCCCGGCAGACCTGCCGGGATGTCCATGAGCGCAGCGTCCTTGATCTTGAGAAGCACGTTCTCCGGGGCGTGCAGGATGCCCTCTCCGGTCACGTCCTCTTTGAGCTTGAGGTCGAGTCCGCCATTGTCGGTCGATCCGACGCGGAAGATGTCAGTGTGACCATGGTCGAGGACCATAGGCTTGTCGCTACCCGGGTCGGCATCCGATCCAACTTGGGCGTAGACGTTGTTGGGATCCCTGAGGTCATCACTGCCCCAGAGACCCTTGATGATCGGCCTGTCGCTGCCCGTACCCCACTCGACGTGGGCGGTGTCGACAAGGCCGTTGTGCAGGAGCTCCCGGCTCGGCGCTGCTGCGTTCGCTGAGGATGGGTTGATCATCAGGAACGTCAGCAGGACGGCAAGGAGCGATGCGAACCGTTTCACGGTGGCCTCCATTGTCTTCCTGTGATTTCCGACTAACTGTATAATGAGAACAGTTATCACCGCTACCGGGGCCTGATATGGGTTCTTGATAGAGAACCGTGTTGCGACAGGCAATCCTCGGGTTGTCGACGTCAAGAATTCATCTTGCCGATGAGCCCTCCTTGGCTTCATGTGGCTGTGAAATGTGATGTTTAACACTCCCCACCGGGGTCGTGTTTGCTTGCTGGTGACCCTGGCCGTGGTATAGGTCATGGATCGACGGCGCGAATCGGGGCCATGGAGATCACACCTGGCTGCATTCTGAGGCCGCACGAGATTACTTGCGTAGAGGGATCGGTCGGAGTCGATACACGCGCTGCGCGTGACCTGTTGAGAGTCCGACGGACTGTCGAGGGTGAGCTGGCGAAGTCGGCCACCGTCCTCCCTGCCGCTAGGATTCAACGTGGTCGTGGCCGGTCACGTCGAAGGGCGGCGGAGGGTCGAGCGCGGCCGGGAAGGTACACGTCGTGTTGACGCGCATGTCACAGCTCTTCGTCCGAACCCTGCGAGAGGATCCGGCCGACGCCGAGGTTCCCAGCCATCGTTGGCTGGTGCGGGCCGGGTACATCCGTCGGGTTGCTCCCGGCATCTACTCATGGCTGCCACTGGGCCTCCGGGTGATGCGCAAGATCGAGGCCATCTGTCGCGAGGAGATGGCTGGAATTGGAGCTCAGGAGGTGTGCTTCCCCGCACTCCTCGCCTCCGATCCTTACAAGGAGACTGGTCGCTGGGTTGAGTACGGCGACAACCTCTTCCGTCTCAAGGATCGCAAGGGGGCGGAGATGTTGCTTGGCCCGACCCACGAGGAGATGTTCACCCTCATGGTCAAGGACCTGTACTCCTCGTACAAGGACCTGCCACTGTGTCTCTACCAGATCCAGAACAAGTACCGAGACGAGGCTCGTCCGCGCGCTGGCATCCTGCGTGGCCGCGAGTTCGTCATGATGGACGCTTACTCCTTCGACGTCGCCCCGGTGGGCCTCGACGAGGCCTACCAGGCCCAGCGCGACGCCTACATCCGCATCTTCAACCGTCTCGGTCTCGACTATGCCATCGTCAAGGCGATGTCCGGTCCGATGGGTGGTTCCCGCTCCGAGGAGTTCCTGGCCATTGCCGCCAATGGTGAGGACACCTTCGTGCGTTCTCCCGGTGGCTATGCGGCCAATGTCGAGGCGGTCCGGATGACTGCCCCGGACCCGCTGTCGATCGAGGGATTGCCGGATGCGGAGGTCGTCGACACCCCCGAGGTTCCCACCATCGAGTCCCTGGTCCGGATGGCCAACGAGGTGCGTCCTCGCGAGGATCGTCCTTGGACCGGGGCTGACACCCTCAAGAACATCGTCTTCATGGTGACCCATCCTGACGGCAAGCGTGAGCCACTGGCCATCGGTCTGCCAGGAGATCGCGAGGTCGACGAGAAGCGGCTCGAGGCCGCCCTCGAGCCGGCCGTGGCTGAGCCCTTCACGGAAGAGGACTTCGCTGCCAACCCACAGTTGGTCAAGGGGTACATCGGCCCGGGGTCCCTGGGCGAGGAGAACTCCTCAAAGGTGCGCTATCTCGTCGATCCCCGTGTCGTCACCGGCACGTCCTGGATCACCGGTGCCGACCAGACGGATCGTCACGTCTTCAACATGGTGGCAGGACGAGACTTCACCCCCGACGGAGTCATCGACGTCGCCGAGATCCGTGAGGGCGATCCCGCTCCCGACGGCAGTGGTGAGCTGCACCTGTCCCGCGGTATCGAGATTGGCCATATCTTCCAGCTCGGCAAGAAGTACGCCGACGCCCTGGGGCTCAAGGTGCTCGACCAGAATGGCAAGCTCGTGACCGTCACCATGGGTTCCTACGGTCTGGGTGTTTCGCGCGCGGTGGCCGCCATCGCCGAGAGTACCTGTGACGACAAGGGTCTGGCCTGGCCTCGCGAGGTCGCTCCCTTTGACGTCCAGGTGCTCGCCACCGGCAAGGGTGCTGAGGTTCTCGAGGAGGCGACCAGGATTGCCAGTGAGCTGGCCGAGGCCGGACTCGATGTGCTCCTGGACGACCGCAAGGCGTCCCCGGGCGTGAAATTCGCCGACAGTGAGATCCTCGGTATGCCGACCTCGGTGGTCGTCGGTCGGGGGCTCAAGGACGGGCTCGTTGAAGTTCGCGATCGTGCCACGGGTGAGAATCGTGAGGTCAGTGTGGCCGAGGCGGTATCCGCCGTCCTTGAGGAAGTGCGCGGCTGAGCGCTGATTCGGAGGTGATCGTTTAACCGGCCGACATCCGCACGTGGCTGTATCGTCGTCAACTGTTCTCGAAATCTGGCGCGCAAGTGACCCAATGCCCCTATGACAATGGGTTTCGTACGTCGGGCCGAATGGCCCCTCGACCTTGCGAAAGGTAAATTGATGCCAGAGGACGAAGACAAATTGACCAGAATTGACGACAACGTGGCCCGGAACACGCTGGGACGACGGAGCTTTCTCGGCGGTATGACCCTGGTTGCTGCGGCAGCGGTGACCGGCACGGCCCCGGCATTGGCTCATGCGTCGAAGCGTCTCCATTCTACGGCCGGAACCACCCTCGAGCAGGTGGGCCTGCGGGATCCGGGCAGCGGATACCGCAGACTCAAGGCACAGCGCGGGTACCCGCTCGTTGTGCGCGAGGAACTTGCCAGGGGCAAGAGCGGGCGTGACGACCGACGCCACGGCTTGGCGTCGGTCGTTCAGCTCACTGACCTGCACGTGACCGATGTGCAGTCGCCGATGCGGGTCGAGTTCCTGCACCTGCTAGCTGGCCCGGCCTTCCGCCCGCACGAGGCCTTGGGCCCACTTGCCACGGCCTCCTTGGTGCGTCGCGTCAATTCCCTCCGGGGCGGTCCGGCCACCGGACGGGCTTTCGACGCTCTCGTCAGCACGGGTGACAACACCGACAACCATGAGCACGTCGAACTCGACTGGTACCTCACCTTGTTGGCCGGGGGAACGATCGTCCCGAATACTGGTGCTCGTGATCGCTGGGAGAGTGTGCAAACCTTCGGGGATCCGCTGTTTTACAATCCTGAAGCGCATCACGACGACATGTACAAACGTGCCGGCTTTCCTCAGATCGACGGCTACTTCCGTCGCGTCATGGCCCCGGTGTCGTCCTCGGGTGTGAAGATCCCGTGGTATGCGGTGTTCGGAAACCACGACGACTCAGTCCAAGGCACGCTGCCTGCTGATTGGGAATTTCTGAAGGCGATGTACACCAGCGATCGAAAGATCACCGGTTTCGCCAGTGACAGGGACGCCAAGGCTTACGTCCAGGCAGCCCAAGGCGGCGGACCGGTCGCGCTGTCCAATGATGCCGTCTCGCTGACTCGGCGGGTCACTGCGGATGAGCGGCGCGTACCCTTCACTCCTTTTGAGTTCATCCAGGCTCACTTGCGTGAGGGTGCTGATGGTGCGGGTCCGCATGGTCACGGTTTCAGCGAAAATGACCTCAACGCGGTACGCGGTTACTACACCTTCCCGATCGCAGAAGGCGTGACCGGTATCAGCCTGGACTCCACCAACCGGGCCGGCTACACCAATGGTTCCATCGACGACCGTCAGTGGAAGTGGTTGAAGTCCGTGCTGCGCGCCGGTAGCAGTGTGTACTACGACGATCTGGGTGTGCGGCATCATCACGACGCCAGCGACACCATGTTCGTCCTTTTCAGCCACCATGACTCGAAGACGATGAACAACCCCGTCCTCCCCGGTGACGGCACCGGTATTCGTCATCTCGGCCCTGAACTGGTGTCCCTGCTCTCGCACTACCCGAATGTGGTCGCGTGGGTCAACGGCCATGTGCATGCCAACAACATCACCGCTCACCGGCACGCTCTCGACGCCCGCCGTAGCTGGTGGGAGATCAACACGGCGTCGCACGTCGACTTTCCCCAGATGGCCCGTGTCATCGAGCTTGCCGACAATCACGACGGTACCGTGAGCATCTTCACGACCTTGATCGAGTCCAATGCTCCTTATCAGGCCGACTACGACACCACGGACCCGGATGGTCTGGCCAGTCTGTACCGAGAGTTCGGGGCAAACGACATCCATACGATGGCACGTAGGCTTGGTACATCGGTCGATCACAACACGGAGTTGCTACTGGCGCATCCGTGGGCCTGAGGCACCTCCAGACCGAGAACGTGTCGGGCCCCGCCTTTTCAGGAGGTGGGGCCCCTAATTTGTTGGTGTCATACGGAAGGTTGACACGTGACGTCGTGGGTCTTTGCTGGTCTTGTCCTCGCCGCCTTCATGGCAGGGTGGGTCAACGCCGTCGTGGGTGGGGGCGGACTCATCATGCTGCCGTCCTTGTTGGTTGGCTTGCCGACCGAGACGCCGGTGGCGACGATCGTCGGGACGAATAAGACGGCCCAAGTCGTCGGGAACCTCACCGCTGGAGTGGGGTACTTGCGCAAGCAACGACCGGACTGGCGGATGTTTCTCTCAGCGGCCGGCATGGCCGTCATCGGCGCGGTGATCGGGGCTCGGATCGTCACTTACATGTCCCGAGCGGTCTACACGCCCATCCTGCTCATCGTCCTCGTGGTCATAGGGATTTACACCTGGAGACGACCAGCCCTGGGCGTGAGCTCGCACGGAGAGGGCGGGAAACACCCCCTTCTGGTTCCGATCATCGGCCTCTTCCTGGGGTGTTACGACGGGGCCATCGGACCGGGGGTCGGGACCTTCTGGGTACTCACCTATGTCGCCGTGGGCGGCTATTCCTTCCTCAAGGCCTCCGGGATGGCCAAGATCTGCAACACGGTGACGAACCTCGTCACGATCACGACGCTGGCCATTCACGGTCACGTCTGGTGGCACGTCGCCTGGCCGCTCGTCATCGCCAACGTCGTTGGTGGGTTCATCGGCGCTCGGACCGCCATGAAACATGGCAATGGTTTCGTCCGGACGATGTTCCTCATCATCACCAGCGTGCTGGCAGTACGGATGCTGGTTCAGCTGATCTGGGGAGTCTGAGTCGTGTTGCCGCCGGGTCGCGGCTTCCTGCTCACACCCAGCCGGGCCAGGTCGTCACCCCAGTGCCCAGATGGGCAAGGACCTCAGTCTGGCTGGCCATAGCGGCGACGGCGTGCGGACGTGCTGGCGCCGGGCTCGCGGCTGTCACCCGGCCCCAGCCAGACAGCACGTTGTCTTCCAAGTCGGACCACAGTGAACGGGTCGCTGCCGCATTGGCAGGAGGTGTCGACATGGGGTAGCCAGGCAGATCAGGGGTCGGGGTGGCAGAGGCATCGCGGATTCCCCGACGGACCTCGGCGCGCTGGGCGATGACCTGGTCGCGTCGCCGCCATCCCCAGGCGCGAAGCGGGTCTCCCTCGGCAAGGCGACCGATACCCCATTCCAGGCCTGCCACGAGGGCATTGAGATGGGTCAGGAGCGCCTGCTGGGCATTGACGAGAGGTTCCTGTCCGACGGAGACCGGGACAACCTTGGGCGTGGGACGTGGAGCGGGGGCGTCGGGGTCGAAAGCTGAGCAGAACACCGAGAGACTGGCCCACACCAGGGATTCCGAGGGGTCACCTGCGGCTCGGCAATTCGACAGATATTGGGTAGCGGCAGCCTTTTCGTGACGCTGCAGCAAGGCAACTGGCGATCCCTGTCCGGCGGTCAACGGTGAAGGTGAGACCGAGGGGGATGGAGAGCCTGTGTTTCCGGAGAAGGGGTCAGTCTGGCTCAGCACCTGACAATGCCGATGATGGGCAGCGGCGACGCGCTGGTACATCACCTTCCGGCTGCCACCGACGGTACTCGCGGCTTTCGTCGCCAACTGCGCCAGAAGGGCTTCCTGGGACACGGCATCGCGACGTTGTGGGGCTGCGCTGGCAATGGTTGAGCGCACCGGGATCGTCCTCTTGCCGGACTCATGATCGCAACCTGCCAGCCCGACGGCGACGAGACTGGCTCCACTGGCAAGAAGGGTTCTCCGAGCGATCATGTGCTCACCCTATCCATACTGAAGCTATACCTCCGACCTGACACCAGGGATCACCCAGGTGGGGAGGCGATGACATCCAGGTGACAGGACTGAGCGGCTAGACTCGGTGCGGACAATTTGCAACGACAACAGGATGAGACACAGATGAATGCAGAGAGGCTCACCAGCCTGCTGGAACCGGTCGTGTCCCAGCTCGGGCTCGAACTCGATCGCGTCGAGGCCGTGCCTGCCGGACGACGTCGCCTGGTACGAGTGACGGTCGACGGGGATGGCCCTGACGGCCACGGACCCAGCCTTGACGAGATCTCCGAGGCCACTGCCGAGATTTCCCGCTGCCTCGATGATGCCGATGCCATGGGGGAGTCGCCGTACACCCTCGAGGTGTCTTCGCGTGGTGTCTCCACTCCGTTGACCCAGCCACGTCACTACCGACGCAACGTCGGACGCTTGGTGCGGTTCACCCTCAACCCAGGCGAGGGGCAGAAATCCGGGGAGACCTTCGATGGCCGCATCATCGCGGCCACGGAGGAGAAGGTCACCCTCGAGGTCGAGGCAGAGAACTCGAAGCCTCACAAGCCCGTGTACACCACCCGCGAGGTCCAGCTGGCTGACGTGGCGAAGGCCATCGTGCAGGTGGAGCTCAATCGTCGCGACGCACAGGCGTCGGAGGAGGAGAACTGAGATGGACATCGACCTGTCGACCCTGCGCATGATCGAGCGGGACAAGGACATCCCGCTCGATTACCTGCTGACGACCTTGGAGGATGCTCTCCTCAATGCCTACGACAAGACGGATGCTCCTGCGAAGGGTGCCAAGGTCCAGCTCGACCGCAAGACCGGGAACGTCGCCGTCATGATCCCGGAGAAGGACGAGGAGGGGGAGATCGTCGGCTGGTACGACGGCACCCCCGATGACTTCGGGCGCGTGGCTGCCTCGACGGCTCGCCAGGTGATCTTCCAGCGTCTGCGCGAGGCCGAGGACGAGCAGAAGTACGGCCATTTTGCGGCGGTCGAGGGTGACGTCATCACTGGCGTGGTCCAGCAGTCCTACCGCGACACCCGCACGGTTCGCGTCGATCTGGGCGCCCTCGAGGGCATCATGCCCCCGGCTGAGCAGGTTCCCGGTGAGGACTACTCGCATGGCCGTCGTATTCGTGTCTACGTCGTGGCAGTGCGGAAGGAGGCCCGCGGCCCGCAGGTGATCGTCTCACGCACCCACCCGAACCTGGTGCGCAAGCTCTTCGCCATGGAGGTACCGGAGATCGAACAGGGTGTCGTCGAGATCAAGGCCCTGGCTCGTGAGGCCGGTCACCGCTCCAAGATCGCCGTCGTTTCCCACAATCCCGACGTCTCGGCCAAGGGCGCCTGCATCGGACCGATGGGTCAGCGAGTGCGCGCCGTCATGCATGAGTTGGGCGAGGAGAAGATCGACATCATCGACTGGTCGGAGGATCCCGGCGAGTTCGTGGGTGCGGCTCTCTCGCCTGCCAAGGTGGCGTCGGTGACGGTCATCGATCCCAAGGCCAAGGCTGCCAGGGCCGTTGTCCCGGACTACCAGCTCTCCCTGGCCATTGGACGTGAGGGCCAGAACGCCCGTCTGGCAGCTCGTCTCACCGGGTGGCGTATTGACATCCGTCCTGACAACCAGGTCTGAGACCGCTTGAGGTAGCCGACGACGTCCGACCTTCCCCGCGAAGGTCGGGCGTCGTGCCTTTGTCCCTCCCTCTGGCCTAGGGTTGTCGGGTGATCAGACGACCCCAACGCACCTGCGTCGGATGCCGACGCGTCGACGATCCAGCCCACATGAGGCGTTATGTGCTGATTGACGGGGTCGTCGTGGCAGACCTGACTGGCAGTGCAGCTGGAAGGGGAGCTCACGTCCATCTTGACGATGAGTGCTGGAAGCGCGCCGTGGCCGGGGGATTCGCGCGATCCTTTCGTCAGCGGGTGACCGTCGACCAGATTGGTGGGTGCAAGTGACCAACGCGGTGAATTGGGCTCAACAGGACAGTTTCGGTAAAGTTGTTCCTGCATGTCCGCCGGGAGGTCCGGCGGCCTCACCGAATCGTGTCCCTGGACGGTCGGTCATTCTGGCTCGAAGGGACTGAATAGGAAGTGGGCACAAGCTCATGAACACTCGATGAGTTCGCACCAATGAGGATTCACAACAACTAGGCCCAGGTCCACCGCGGCCGGGCCCGAAGGAGAGTAGTGGCCAAGGTCCGCGTCTATGAGCTCGCGAAGGAGCTCGGACTGTCAAGCAAGCAGCTTCTGGGGAAGCTCAACGACATGGGCGAGTTCGTCCGTTCGGCTTCCTCAACCATTGAGGCACCAGTTGTGCGGCGACTGCGTGACCAGATCGGTTCGGCTGAACCGACTGGCGACGCCAAGCCCGCGAAGCCTGCGGCTCGCAAGTCGCAGGCAGCATCCAAGGGAAAGTCCAAGGAGACCCCGTCGGCCAAGCCGACTCCCGGTCCCAAGCCGGGCCCCGCGCCGAAGCCGGCGCCTGGTCCCCGTCCCGGTTCCAGCGGAGGCCCGAAGCCTGGGCGCAGCTCTGCAGCTCGCACCAGTGCGACTCCGCGTCCGGGTCTCATGAAGTCTTCCGGTGGCTCCAAGAAGCAGGAGACCCCGGCACCGAAGAGCGACGCCAAGCCGGCTCCCAAGCCTGGTCAGAACGCCGCCAAGCCCCATGCACCGACCCCCGGCCCCAAGCCTGGTGGGTCGGCCAAGCCTGCCACCCCGAAGCCGGGTGCCCGTCCGGGCCCGCGCCCGGGGGGATCCGGCGGGCTGCCGTCGGGTGCTCGCCTCGGTCCGCGTCCGGGTGCTGGTCGTCGTGCCGGAACCCCGCGTCCCGGGAACAACCCGTTCGCCTCCAGCCAGGGAATGGGCCAGTCCCGTCATCGCCCTGAGGGCGGGCGGCGCTCCGGTGGAGCTCCTCGTTCAGGTCAGGGCGAGCGTATGCCGCGTCCGGGCGGCAGCCAGGGATCGCGTGGCGGTTCCGGTATGCCTCGTCCGAACCCGGCCATGATGCCGAAGCACCAGTCCTCCCAGATTGGTCAGGCAAGTACTGGTCGTGGTGGACGCGGCGGTGGCCGTGGTCGCGGTGGATCCCGTGGCGGCGGTTTCGGCGGTGGCTTCGGCGGAGGACCTCGCGGTCCCGTCGGCGGTGGTCGCGGTGGTCGCGGTGGTCGCGGCACCCAGGGTGCCTTTGGCCGTGGTGGTTCCCGTCGTGGTCGCAAGTCCCGCAAGCAGCGCAGGCAAGAGTTCGACGAGATGCAGGCGCCGCTGGTCGGCGGTGTGCGCGTCCGCAAGGGCAATGGTGAGACCATCCGACTGCGTCGTGGTGCCTCGCTGACCGATCTCGCCGAGAAGGTCAATGCCGAGCCGGCGCAGCTCGTGCAGGTGCTGTTCAACCTTGGCGAGATGGTGACTGCCACCCAGTCGGTGTCCGACGACACCCTGGAGATCCTGGGCGGCGAGCTCAACTATGACATTCAGGTCGTGTCCCCGGAGGACGAGGATCGCGAGCTGCTGGAGTCCTTCGACCTTGAGTTCGGCGAGAACGAGGGCGATGAGGAGGATCTCGTCGCACGTCCACCGGTCGTCACCGTGATGGGCCACGTCGACCACGGCAAGACGAAGCTGCTGGACGCCCTGCGTCACACTCATGTGGTGGAGGGCGAGGCCGGTGGCATCACCCAGGCCATCGGTGCTTACCAGGTCGAGACCGAGGTCGACGACGTCGAGCGCGCCATCACCTTCATCGACACCCCGGGTCACGAGGCCTTCACGGCCATGCGTGCTCGTGGCGCCAAGTCCACCGACATCGCGGTGCTGGTTGTTGCTGCTGATGACGGCGTCATGCCGCAGACCGTTGAGGCGTTGAACCACGCCAAGGCTGCCGATGTGCCGATCGTCGTGGCCGTCAACAAGATCGACAAGCCGGAATCCGATCCGGACAAGGTGCGCGGACAGCTCACCGAGTACGGCTTGGTTCCTGAGGAGTACGGCGGTGACACGATGTTCGTCAACGTCTCCGCTCGTACCCACGAGGGTCTTGACGACCTCCTCGAGGCCATCGTCCTGACCGCTGACGCGGCGCTGGACCTGCGTGCCAACCCGGACATGGCTGCTCAGGGTGTTGCCATCGAGGCCCACCTTGACAAGGGTCGTGGCCCGGTGGCCACCGCCCTCATCCAGCGCGGAACCCTGCACATCGGTGATTCCATCGTTGCCGGGTCTGCCTACGGACGTGTGCGCGCCATGATCAACGATCAGGGCGAGAGCGTCGACGAGGCTGCGCCGGCCGCCCCGGTGCAGGTGCTCGGCCTCACCTCGGTGCCGGGCGCCGGCGACAACTTCCTGGTCGTCGACGATGACCGGATGGCTCGCCAGATCGCCGAGAAGCGTGAGGCTCGGATGCGTGCTGCCCAGCAGGCCAAGTCGTCGCGTCGCAAGACCCTCGACCAGCTGTTCGAGCAGCTCGAGAAGGGCGAGACCGAGGAGCTGCTGCTCATCCTCAAGGGTGACGGCGCCGGCTCGGTCGAGGCGTTGGAGGATGCCCTGGCCAAGATCGACGTGGGCGACGAGGTCGACCTGCGCGTCATCGACCGTGGTGTCGGTGCCATCACCGAGACCAACGTCTCGCTGGCTGCCGCCTCCAACGCCGTCATCGTGGGCTTCAACGTTCGCCCGACCGCTCATGCCCAGCGCATGGCCGACGAGGAGAACGTCGACATTCGGTACTACTCGGTCATCTACGACGCCATCGACGAGATCGAGGCCGCCCTGCGAGGCATGCTCAAGCCGATCTACGAGGAGAAGGCAATGGGCACCGCGGAGATCCGCCAGATCTTCCGCTCCTCGAAGGTTGGAACGATCGCGGGCTGCATGATCACCGACGGCACCATCCGTCGTCATGCCAAGGCCCGTCTCGTCCGCGACGGCGTGGTGATCCAGGAGACCGAGATCAACACGCTGCAGCGCGAGAAGGATGCCGTCACCGAGGTGCGTGAGGGTTACGAGTGTGGTCTGACCCTGACCAACTACTCCGACATCCGCGTCGGCGACGAGGTCCAGTGCTACGAGATGGTGGAGAAGCCTCGCGACTGAGCTTGGTCACTGTCCTGAACGGGGCGTCCACGTGGAAGCGTGGTCGCCCCGTTCGTGTGTTCCCGACTACTTGACCCATCGTCACCCGAATGATAAAATTCCCCTGCTCGGTCGGCAAAGAGGCTGGCCTTGCCCTCTTGCGTATTCTTTTGGATGGATGGTTGATGAATGTACAAAAAGAGCCGAATTGTAGTTATGTTTGCATTTGCCGAGTCTGTCTTTGGCTTGTGTTCTGCTGCGCCGGGACTTGCTGATACTATCAGAGCGACTCCTGTGACATCGTGGAAGAGTCTTTCTGTCACAGGAGGATCGGCGAAAGCATCAGGAAAAACCCAAGGACATAAGAAAGCCTACATGTCATCAGATGGTGTCTGGCATTCTCAGGCTAATTACATTTTCACTGTCGCGGGTCACAAGAAAACTGACAGGGGCGGTTACGGAAAGGTCGACGCATCCGTTCTTTATTACAAATGCCAGCCCATGCCGGGTGGAAACTGTATACCGAAAGTCTTAAGAACCGGGGCATCAGGCAGCACTGGGCGTTTGGTTGGTGGAAAGGCGTACAGATGGGATGCTGACGCCAAGATCCGCCTTGGTCGTAATCAAAGAGGCGGTTGGCAACGTTCTTCTAAGATTTGTATCGACCTAGTGGCTCGACGTGATAAGTGCAGCGATGGGTTGAATTGGTGAGTTCTGACACGATTGAACTTGACGAGGTGGTCGTTCGATACCGGTCGGGTTGGCAACTGGGGCCGGTATCGGCCACCTTTCCGGTGGGGGTGAGTGCCCTTGTCGGCCCCAATGGTGCGGGCAAGACGACGATGCTTGCTGTGCTCACCGGAATCAAACGACCGAGGGCCGGGACGCTACGTCGTGACGGGCAACCCGTGAGGAGACGACGGGAGGGCTCTGGGTACCGGGCCCACATCGGGTACGTTCCGCAGGAATGCACCTGGTCACCGTCGTGGCCGGTCGAAGACTTTCTCGCCTTCTGTGCGCGCATGTATCGAGTACCGTCCACGCAGGTCAGGCACAGGTGCCAAGGCGTCATGTCCGATCTGAACGTCGGTCAATTCGCCCACCAGCCCATCGGTACTCTGTCGGGCGGTCAAAAGCGTCGGGTCTTCCTCGCGGCGGCACTGGTTCACGACCCCGAGGTGCTCATTCTTGATGAGCCGACCGTGGGCCTGGATCCGGGGGAGCGGATCTCGTTTCGCCGCCACGTCGTCGAGCAGGCGGCCTCACGGGTCGTCGTGCTGTCCACCCATCTCATGGATGACGTCGCCTTGTCCGCAGACCAGGTGCATCTGGTCGATGGGGGACACATTACCTGGAGCGGCACGCTGCCCGAATTGATGGCTGCAGCAGGAGAATCTGATTCACAGGACCACGTGTCAGTGGCTGAGCAAGGTTACCTGCACCTGATGCAAGGTCGCGCAGAATCCGAGCTCCTTGAGGGGGACCGATGAAAGCCTGTCTTCGGCAGGCCGTCTGGTCTGGGCTGGGGCTTGCCGTGTTGTGGGTCGCCACGAGCGTTGGCCTGATGCACATGTATCCCCGCGTGTGGAAGTCCTTCGCCTTGACGACGGGGAGTGTCTCGGTGGACACGGTCATCCTGTCTCCAGTGTGCTGCGGAGTCGGGGTGGCGTACGGCGCCCGTCTTCGCCGCACCGGGGTCACGCGTACATCCCGAGCCTGGCCGCGCAGCGCCACCGCCGCCATCGTCACCACCTGGCTGATGGGTGTCGGAGCCGTTCTGCTTCTGGCTGTGGGGGTAACGACCGCAATCCTCGCATTGGTGGCTTCCGGTGACGCCGATCCGCGACTCGTGATGGGTTCGGTCCTCACCGCCATGGCCGCCACGGCATTCCTGGCCCTGGGGGCCGTCCTTGGAGTGGCGGCTGGTTCCTATCTGCTCGCCGCTGTCGCTGCCATCGCGGTCTACTTGGTGGCGGGGGCCGTTCCTGAGGCCTATGACCTGCTCATCGGATGGTCTGGTCCTGCGGCCATCGACGGCGCCCCTTCGCATCTCACCTGGCACGCCATCGCGTTGTGGGCTGGACTCGATTGTGCCGCCATCGTCGTCTCCTTGGTGCTCGTGGCCGTGATCACGACACCCGGTGGTGGGCCTTGGTGGCGGTGGCTCACGGCGACGATTCTGGTGGCAGCGGTCATCGTTGACGCCGCAGCGACGATTCGGTTGGAGGAGGTGTGGGAATCCACGGATGATTGGCGGTGTCGTGAGGTCGGCAAGCACGGATCCATGGCATGCGTCTCCGGTGACCTGTCCTGGCGGCTGGAGGAGTACGCGACGGCGATGGGCCGCGTCGATGACCTGTTGATGGCCAGCGGGGTCCAGAGACGCATTGTCTACGCCCCCGAGGGAGGGCCAGGGAAGGCCGGTTACCTGCCGGTGCGGACGCACGTGTCGACCTCCTCCACAGCGAGAGAATGGGCCGGGGATCTCAACGCACCCCTGCTGGGTGACAACCTGTTGGGAGTCGAGGATTCCACGTCCTCACAGTGTGACGGGACGGTCGAAATCCTTGACGACGCACTGGTGTCGGTCATGGACGGTCAACCCCTCGCCCGGGACTCGCTGCGATCCATGGTGGCACAGGTGAGGGCTTGTCCATGACGGGTCGGCTCTCCTGCTTCGGATGGTTCCTGCGCAGTCGCGGTCTGGTGGCCGTAGTGGCCTATCTGACGGTGGGAATGGTCTGTGCCCATCACCTTGGCGGCGACCTCGTCACCGTCCCGTTTGCCGGCAGCAGGTCGGTTGATGTGGGGCTGGGGCCTTCGAGCCTGAGTGGCATCCTCGCCTCCGTACTGTTCTCCTCCCCGGACCCACAACGGGAGCAGGCCTTCCCCGACCGTCCCATTCGCACCATGAGGGTGGTGTGGGCCGTCATCGTTCTGGTGTGGCCAGTGGCATGGGCCGTCCTGTTCAACGGTGACCAACCCATTTCTCAGTGGTGGGTGCTGTGGTTTGCGCGCAACCATGTCCTGCTGGTGGGACTGGCGATGGTCGCCAGCGTCGTACTGTCGGTGGCCTGGGCGTGGCTGCCGGGAACCATCTTCGTCCTGTCGTGCTGGATCCTGGGTACCAAGGATTCCGCGGCGACTCCCTACTGGTGGGCGCTGTTGAACCAGAGCCCTCTCGCCCCCCTGAGCCTGGCCGTTTCGGCCGCGTTGGTCGTCGTCGGGATGGTGCTGCAGTGGAGTACCCCCGGACCCCCGCGTTGACACTGGCTGCCGCGTGCGTCGGTGGGGACGGTGTGCAAAAATGGTTGATCCGCTCAGGACACCGATGGCGAGGAGAGATCATGAACACACCGAATCCGCGTGTCGCCAAGTTAGCCGATCAGATCCGAGTCGTGGTGGCCGAGACCCTTGAGCGCCGTGTCAAGGATCCCCGCCTGGGCTTCGTGACGATCACCGATGTGCGTCTGACCGGGGACTCCCGTGACGCCACCCTGTTCTGGACCGCGATGGGCGCCGACAAGGAGATCGCCGGCACGGCTGCCGCTCTCGAGTCGGCCAAGGGCATGCTGCGCTCCACCGTCGGCAAGAGGCTCAAGCTGCGCTACGCCCCGACCCTGACCTTCGTGCGTGATGCCACTCCTGAGACCGCCAAGTCGATCGAGGACGCCCTGGCACGAGCTGCCGCTTCTGATGCCGAGATCGCTCGACGCTCCCAAGGTGCCATGCCTGCCGGTGAGGCTGACCCCTACCGTCACCGCGACGAGGACGAGGCCGAGTGACGACCGTGCTTTCGGCGCGTCTTGAGGTTGGCCGATGAAGGGCAATCCTGACGTTCCCTCTGGCGTCCTCGTCGTTGACAAACCCGCCGGCGTCACCTCGCACCAGGTCGTCGGACGGGTGCGTCGCCTCATGGGCACCCGCAAGGTCGGGCATGCCGGAACCCTGGACCCGATGGCCACCGGAGTTCTGGTCATCGGGATCAATCGCGCCACCCGACTCCTCGGCCATCTGTCCCTGCACGACAAGGACTACACCGCCACGATGAGGTTGGGGGTGAGCACCGTCACCGACGACGCCGAGGGCGATGTCACTGCCATCACCGACGCATCTGGGATCGATGACGACGCCATCCTCGCCGCGATGGCACGCCAGACCGGTGAGATCCTGCAGGTTCCCACCGCCGTCAGCGCGATCAAGATCAACGGTCAGCGCGCCTACGCCAAGGTGCGTGCCGGGGAAGACGTCGTCCTGAAACCGCGTGCGGTGACCGTCTCCCGATTCGAGGCCACTGAGATACGACGCCATGGGGAGGTGATCGACGTCGACGTCGAGGTCACCTGTTCTTCCGGCACCTATGTGAGGGCCCTGGCCCGTGACGTGGGTGCCGATCTTGGAGTGGGGGGTCACCTCACTGCGTTGCGGCGAACCCGGATCGGACCTTTCGACCTCACCGCGGCTTGCCCTGACATCTTTGCCGATGATGAGGTCGCCCCGACCCCGATGACGATGGCTGAGGCTGCCGGGCTGAGCTTCCCCGTCGTCGAGGTCACCGATGACCAGGAAGCTGCCATTCGGGTCGGACGACGTCTGGACCTGACCGTCCCCGCTGACGTGACCGCGATGGTCGCCCGAACCGGAGAGATGTTGGCCCTTTATCGGCCAGATGGCGAGAAAAAGGAACGGAGTCGCGCAATCTGTGTGCTGGTTTGACCACAGTACAGTCACAGGTGCGTGTGAGCCTGTCAGGATGCGGTCAGACTGACACCATCATGTGGCGTGAAATATCCCACATGAGTTTGAATTATTTGGTACTCATGCTGCTGAAGCAGGATATTACCAAGTATTCATTGAAATTAATTTAGTCACGGCGACAATTCCTTCTGGTTGCAGGTGTAAATATGACGTGATAGCTTCAAATAGCTATTTTGCGCTGGGGGAGACGTGATTTTTAGGCGGTTCACGGCACCGTGACGCGAGGTCGTGGTGCCCTCGTGATCCGCATGAGTTGTTTTCAACTACCCCTTTTTGACTCCATCGCCCATGTGAAAGGTGCCGTACGACGTGGATTTGGTTCGAGCATCCCATCTGTACAAGGTTTTCGGTAAACACGAACGAGAAGTGATCGAAAGACTCAAAGCAGGGGAGTCTCGAGAAGATCTTGCCTCTCTCGGTACGGCGGCTGTCATCGATGTCAGCTTGGAGGTCGCCAAGGGAGAGACCTTCGTCGTCATGGGCCTCTCAGGGTCCGGAAAGTCCACCCTCATCCGGATGATCAACGGGTTGTGGGCGCCCTCCGAGGGCACCGTCGAGGTGGCCGGAAAAGTTGTCTCTGACATGAACGACTCCCAATTGCGGGAGCTTCGTCGCGACCATGTGTCGATGGTATTCCAGCATTTCGCCCTTCTTCCTCATCTGACTGTTCGCGAGAACGCGGCTTACGGGCTGAAGTTGCAGGGTAAGCTCAAGCCGAAGGACCGCCTCGAGAAGGCCGATGAGTGGCTGCGGACCGTGGGTCTCAACGGCTGGGGTGGCAAGTACCCCCATCAGCTCTCAGGTGGTATGCAGCAGCGTGTCGGGTTGGCTCGTGCCCTCGCCGCGGAGACCGACATCCTTCTCATGGACGAGGCCTTCTCCGCTCTTGACCCGCTCATCCGTCGTGAGATGCAGGATCAGCTCCTCGAGCTGCAGGGCACCCTCAACAAGACGATCATCTTCATCACCCACGACCTCAACGAGGCCATGTACCTCGGCGATCACATCGCGGTCATGCGCAATGGTCGTGTTGCTCAGATCGGTACCTCTGACGAGATCCTCACCCAGCCGGCCGACGACTACGTCGCTGACTTCGTCCAGGATGTCGATCGCACTCGGGTTCTGACGGCGTCGGCTGTCATGCGACCCACCGAGGCCGTCGTCTCCAGGTCGGCAGATCCCCGCCGTGTCCAGCGCATCATGGATCAGCGTGATTGGGCTGGCGTCTTCGTCGTCGACGAGCACCGTCGTCTGCTCGGCATGGTTGGGGACCAGGAGGTCATCGAGGCTGCTCGCCGTGGCGACCGCAGCATCGCGGCAGTCGTCGAGACCAGCGGCATCCTCACCGTTCGCACTGACACCCCGCTGTCCGAGTTGTTCGCTCCGTCGAAGGATGCGCGAGTGCCTCTCGCCGTCGTCGACGAGGACTTCCACCTCATGGGCGTCATTTCCCGAGTCGCTCTGCTCGACTCCATGTCGAGGTCCCAGGACAAGGTGTCCGAAGGATCCGTGATGTCCCTGGAAGACACTGGGAAGTTGCCTGTCATCAAGGATGTCGGAGATCCCGTCGGTCTCCCGCCTGCTGACCAGACGACGACCGCGACGGTCGCATCCGCCCCGACCACCGAGAAGGAGGCCTGATCGAGATGAGCTTCAATTTCGCCAACCCCCGTATTCCGCTGGGAAGCTGGATCGAGACCTTCTTCGATTGGTTCCAGCACGCCTTTGACTGGCTCATCACCTTCACCAACGTCGTCATCGGCGGTATGTACGACGGGCTCAACCTCGTCCTGTCCAAGCCGCTGTACCTGGTCATGATGGTCGTCCTCGCCGCCATCGGCTGGGCCTGTGCCAACTGGAAGGTGGGCCTCTTCGCGCTCATCGGCTTCTACCTGGTCCGGGCCATGGATCAGTGGAACAACACCATGCAAACCTTGTCCCTGGTCGTGGTGGCCGTGGTCCTGGCCCTCATCCTGGCGATTCCACTGGGGATCTGGGCTGCCAAGTCGAAGCGATTCTCGGCCATCATCAAGCCGATTCTCGACTTCATGCAGACGATGCCGTCGCTGGCGTACCTGGTCCCGGTCATCGTCCTCTTCGGTATCGGTCAGGTTCCTGGGGCCATCGCGACGATCATCTTCGCCCTGCCACCTGGCGTGCGGTTCACTGAGTTGGGCATCCGTGGTGTCGACACCGAGACGGTAGAGGCCGGCGCAGCCTTCGGTGCCAGCCCGCGTCACATTCTGTGGCGTATCCAGATGCCGTTGGCCATGCCGACGGTGATGGCCGGCGTCAACCAGGTCATCATGTTGGCTCTGTCCATGGTCGTGCTGTCGGGCATGGTCGGTGCCGGTGGTCTTGGCGGCGACGTCGTTGCGGCCCTGTCTCAGGTCGACATCGGTCTGGGTATGGAGGCTGGACTGGCAGTGGTGGTCGTGGCCGTTTACCTGGACCGCATCACCAACGGACTGGCCAATCGCACCCCGCTCGCCCGGGCACAGCGCGCCAACTGAGCGCAACAGGATAGCTGAACACAGCAGGGGCGACTGAGTCCCATGCAGAACATGAACGTACGTGAACACGAGGGAGTAACGATGAGCACAAGTATGGTTCGACGCAAGGTCATCGCCGCGGCCTCCACCCTGACGATTGGGGCTCTGGCCCTGTCCGGATGCGGTGCCACCAACAGCGGAAACGGAGAGTCCGGCAGCTCCGACACGGGCTCCGACAACGTCAACACGAAGTGGGCCGACTGCACCCCGGGGACCGGATCCAAGGACACCACGTCCATGAAGACTGATGATGACAACAAGATCACCATCGGTGCCTTCAACGGCTGGGATGAGTCCTTCGCCACCGCCGGAATCATCAAGAACGTCCTGGAGAAGGACGGTTACAAGGTGAAGATCAAAGGATTCGACGCCGGCCCGGGCTATGCCGGCCTCGTCGCCGGTGACATCGACCTCATCACTGACAGCTGGCTTCCCCTGACTCACGCCGACTACGTCAAGCGCTACGGCGACAAGATGGAGAACCTTGGCTGCTGGTATGACAACGCCAAACTCACCATCGCCGTCAACAAGGACTCCAAGGCGCGCACCATTGGCGACCTCAAGACCATGGGGGACGAGTACGACAACACCCTGTACGGCATTGAGGCGGGCGCCGGACTGACGAAGGCCACCAAGGATTCCGCCATTCCGAAGTACGGCTTGAAGAACATCAACTTCAAGATCTCGTCGACCCCGGCGATGCTGGCCCAGCTCAAGAAGTCCACCGACGCCGGCCAGGACATCGCGGTGACATTGTGGCGTCCGCACTGGGCCTACGGCGCTTTCCCGGTCCGCGATCTCAAAGACCCCAAGAAGGCCATGGGCGAGGCTGAGGTGCTCTACAGCTTCGGCAGGCCCGGGTTCGAGAAGGATCATCCCAAGGCCGCACAGCTGGTGCGCAACATGGTCTTCGACGACAACACCCTCTCGAGCCTCGAGAACACCATGTTCTCCGCGGAGAACTACGGAGGCAAGAACCAGGAGAAGGCCGTGGCGGAGTGGATCTCGCGCAACAAGGCGTGGGTCGACAAGCTCAAGTCCGGCGAACTCGCCGAGAGCTGATCGGCAGGACGGGCCGCCCAGGTGGGCGGCCCGGCTCGCGTCCTGACGCGGTGGGACGCCTGCCAATTCCGCGATGACGATGCCTAGTGATGATTTTCGGATTCGGGCCATGGGCGGTTGTCCCCATAGACTGCCGGGCGTGTCTGTTCCCGAGGAATCGTCAACCGTCGTCATCGGAAACTTCGATGGTGTGCACCGTGGCCACCAGGCCCTTGTCCAGCAGGCCAAGAGGCTTGACCCGGACGGTTACGTTGTCGTCGTCACCTTCTGGCCCCATCCGCTGACCGTCCTGGCCCCTGACCAGGCCCCGGCCCTGCTGTGCCCGCTGGAGCGACGCATTGACTGGTTGAAGGAGGCCGGTGCCAGCGAGGTGCGCGTGGTCAATTTCACTCCGGAGATCGCGAATTGGTCCCCGGCGGCCTTTGTCGAGCGAATGATCAGCCCTTTGCAACCCGAGCATGTCTTGGTGGGCCAGAACTTCCGCTTCGGACGTCACGCCGTGGGCACTCCGCAGGCCCTGTCGGAGATTGGCTGTGGCCGCTTTGAGGTTCATGCCATGGATCTCGTCGCCATTTCCGGTGTCACGGTGTCGTCGACCCGGGCTCGCGAGGTGGTGGCAGCCGGCGATGTCGCCGAGGCCGCCGAGTTGCTCGGACGCCCCTTCGAGGTCGGTGGGGTCGTCGTCATGGGGGACCAGCGCGGACGCGAGCTGGGATTCCCGACGGCCAACCTCGTCCTGCCGGAAGGGCGTGCCGTTCCGGCTGACGGGGTGTATGCCGGATGGTTGGAGCCTGGTAGCGGTCCGGACGCCGGTCGCCGACTTCCCTCTGCGATCTCGGTGGGGACCAACCCGACCTTCGACGGTGTCGAGCGTCGAGTCGAGACCTACGTCATCGATCGCGATGATCTCGAGCTCTATGGAGTCGACGTCAAGGTCACCTTTGCCGAGCGACTGCGTGGGCAGATCAAGTTCGACGGTATCGAGCCGCTGATCTCGCAGATGACCGACGACGTCGACGCGGCACGGAAGATCCTGGCCTGAGGCTGGCAATCACGTCCGGCAGTTCGGGGGCGGTGCGGGTGTGAACGCCGTGGGGATACCCAGTAGGCCATGTTGCCGTTGACCATGTATCGAAAGGTCGTCCAGTCGTGGCCAGTTGCCGATCCCTGGTCGCGAGCCATCCCCGCGTCACCGCCGTCGTTGTTGCCGCTCTCGGTATCCTGTCCCTGTGCCTCGGTGGAGTTGTGACGGGCCACCTCGCTTCGCCCACTCCCCATGGCTGTCGGTGGGTACATCGTCATGACCATCGGTGCCGCGATCTTCGAGGAAGTGCTGTGCCGCGGAACCTTCGCCAGGTCGGATACGCCTTCTGCATGGGAATGCCCGGCTGCTGTCCGGCACATGCGAATTCGCACTCGACAGGGAAGAGCTGATACTCTCACCCAGTTGCCGTCAGATCGGCCGCGGCCTTGGAAGAGTCCCCTGCAGTAAGAGCGTCGGGGACGCCGCGCAGCGGACAGGAAGGAACCCACCGAGATGGATGCTGCCGAGAAGAAGAAGATCATCGAAGAGTACGCGACCCACCCCGGAGACACCGGTTCCCCGGACGTCCAGGTCGCCATCCTCACCAAGCGCATCGCTGAGCTCACCGAGCACCTGAAGGTCCACAAGGGTGACCACCACTCCCGTCGTGGCTTGATGCTCATGGTTGGCCAGCGTCGTCGTCTTCTCAACTACATCGCGAAGAACGACATCGAGCACTACCGCGAGCTCATCGCTCGTCTCGGTCTGCGTCGCTGAGCGCCGCGGATCGCACGAATTGACGGGGTGTCCCTTCGGGGGCGCCCCGTTTCGCATCTCCTGACTCTGTTGATCAGGGCGGTTTCGCACCAGTTGCGCCGTGACTGAGCAGTTGCGCCGCGCAATACCGGCGCAACTGCACGTCCGTGGCGCAGCTGGGTTCAGCGCGTCCCGGCTGACTGGGGCCGGATCATGTCTGGGGAATCGTGTGCGAATCCTGCGGCGACGACCGGGCAGGTATCGGAGATTCGTGGGATTGCCCGCGGATGCCGTAGACTCAACGTCACAATCAGAATTACTGTAACCGTCGACTGCCTCCCCATGACACATGGGTCCTCGGTAGTGGTCACCGGGGCACGGTCCCGGCGGCTTCGATCGAAGACCGGTGTGGTTCTACAAGAGGCGCCTTCTGGAGCGCCAGCGGGCGGCGGTCGGCCCTGCGAAAGGACATCCCTGTGGAGGGACCCGGACTCGAATTCACCGAGGCCATCATCGACAACGGAAAATTCGGCAAGCACGTCGTCCGCTTTGAGGCGGGATTGCTCGCCCAGCAGGCGGACGGATCGGCTGCCGTCTATCTCGATGGTGACACCATGTTGCTGTCGGCCACTACTGCGGCCAAAACACCCCGCGATTCCATTGACTTCTTCCCGCTGACGGTTGACGTCGAGGAGCGCATGTACGCCGCCGGACGCATCCCCGGCTCTTTCTTCCGTCGTGAGGGACGCCCGTCTGAAGGTGCCATCCTCGCCTGCCGTCTCATCGATCGCCCTCTGCGCCCCTCATTCGTCAAGGGTCTGCGCAACGAGGTTCAGGTCGTCGTGACCGTCATGGCCCTCAACCCGGCCGTCTACTATGACGTCGTCGCCATCAACGCTGCCTCGATGTCCACCCAGCTCGCCGGTCTGCCGTTCTCCGGTCCGATCGGGGGCGTGCGTATGGCTCTCATCGACGACCAGTGGGTGTGCTTCCCCTCTGTGGAACAGCGCAAGGAGTCGACCTTCGACATGGTCGTCGCTGGTCGCGTTCTCGCCGACGGTGACGTCGCTATCATGATGGTTGAGGCCGAGTCCACCCCGGCTACCTGGGACCTCGTCCACGGCGGACGGACTGCCCCGACTGAAGAGGTCGTCGCCACCGGGTTGGAGGCCGCCAAGCCCTTTATCAAGGTGCTGTGTGACGCCCAGGTGGCCCTGGCCTCCAAGCTTCCCAAGGAAACCTACGACTTCCCGGTCTTCAAGGATTACGAGGACGACGTCTACGCTGCCGTTGAGGAGAAGGCTGCCGACGAGCTCTCCCGCATCGAGCAGATCGCTGCCAAGCTGGAGCGTCAGGACGCCGAGTCCGAGCTCAAGGCTCGTATCAAGGCTGAGCTCGCCGAGACCTTCCCGGAGCGTGAGGCTGAGATCTCTGGCGCCTTTAAGGCCGTCATGAAGAAGATCGTGCGTAAGCGCGTCCTCGATGAAGGTGTGCGTATCGATGGTCGCGGACCTCGCGATATCCGCGCCCTTTCAGCTGAGGTCGGCATCATTCCTCGCGTTCACGGATCCGCCCTCTTCCAGCGCGGCGAGACGCAGATCCTGGGTGTGTCGACTCTCAACATGCTCGACATGGAGCAGAAGCTCGACACCTTGTCCCCGGAGACCACGCGGCGCTATATGCACAACTACAACATGCCGCCGTACTCCACCGGTGAGACTGGCCGTGTTGGCTCCCCGAAGCGCCGTGAAATCGGTCACGGCAACCTCGCTGAGCGTGCCCTCATCCCAGTGCTGCCGACCCGCGAGGAGTTCCCCTACGCCATCCGTGAGGTTTCTGAGGCCATCGGCTCCAACGGTTCCACCTCGATGGGTTCGGTCTGCGCCTCGACCCTGGCCCTGCTCAATGCAGGTGTGCCGCTGCGTGCCTCGGTCGCTGGCATCGCGATGGGCCTCATGAGCGAGACCAACGAGGACGGCGAGACCAAGTACCTTGCGCTGACCGACATCCTGGGAGCCGAGGACGCCCTCGGCGACATGGACTTCAAGGTCGCTGGTACCAGTGAGTTCGTGACCGCCCTGCAGCTCGATACCAAACTCGACGGCATCCCTGCCGATGTGCTGGCGGGTGCCCTCAAGCAGGCCAAGGAGGCTCGTACCACGATCCTCGAGGTCATGAATGACGCCATCGACTCTCCCGATGAGATGGCTCCTACTGCTCCGCGCATCATTACCGTGCACATCCCGGTAGACAAGATTGGTGAGGTCATTGGCCCCAAGGGCAAGATGATCAACCAGATCCAGGACGACACCGGCGCCAACATCTCCATCGAGGATGACGGCACCATTTTCATCGGTGCCGACAACGGCGATTCCGCCGACGCTGCCCGCACGATGATCAACTCCATCGCCAACCCGCAGATGCCAGAGGTCGGTGAGCGTTACCTGGGCACCGTGGTCAAGACGACGAGCTTCGGTGCCTTCGTCTCCCTGCTGCCTGGCAAGGACGGCCTGCTGCACATCTCCAAGATGCGTGACCTCAACGAGGGCAAGCGCGTCGAGGCCGTCGAGGACGTGCTGTCGGTCGGTCAGAAGATCGAGGTTGAGATCGCTGAGGTCGACGACCGGGGCAAGTTCTCCCTGGTCCTGGCCTCCCACGAGGAGGACGACGACACCGAGGAGTGAGTCATCAATCCTGGAGTCGTTGATCCTGTGAGGGACTGACATCAACGGGATGTCCTGGCATTTTCGCCAGGGCATCCCGTTCGTTGTGCGCGGATGGATCATTCCTCGGGAACGTCAGAGCATCTGGGTAGTCTGGACGCGGCGCCGGGCAGGTGCCGTCGTCAGGAAGGAAGGTCCAGATGATCAAGGTTGCCGTATTCGGAGCCAAGGGACGTATGGGAGCTTCGGTGTGCCAGGCCGTCGAGGAAGCCGAGGACACCGAGCTCGTGGCCGCCATCGACAGTGGCGATGATCGTTCAGCCGCTGAGGGAGCCGATGTCGTCGTCGATTTCACCACCCCCGACGCCGTCATGGACAACCTCGCCTGGGCCATCGACCACGAGATCAACACCGTCGTCGGCACCACGGGTTTTGACGAAGACCGCTACCAGACCTTGCGCGACCAGCTCGCCGACCATCCCAACACCGGCTGCCTGGTCGCCCCGAATTTCTCCATTGGCGCCGTGCTCATGATGCACTTCGCCGAGGAGGCTGCGAAGTTCTACGAGTCGGTCGAGGTCATCGAGCTGCACCATCCCAACAAGGTCGATGCCCCCTCAGGCACCGCCCGCACGACCGCTGGCAAGATCGCGGCTGCCCGGCAGAAGGTCGGCATGGGAGAGGTCCCGGATGCCACCCAGAGCCAGCTCGACGGGGCTCGCGGAGCCGTCGTTGACGGGGTCCACGTCCACGGTGTCCGCCTGCGCGGCCTCGTCGCCCACCAGGAAGTGCTCTTCGGAGCCGAGGGGGAGACCCTCACCATCCGCCATGACTCGATGGACCGCGTCTCCTTCATGTCGGGCGTTCTCACCGGCGTGCGCGGTGTCCTTGACCGTCCGGGTCTGACCATCGGCATCGAAGGGTTGCTCGGACTTGAATGAGCGTCCTGATTTCTCGATGACGCCGTCTGAGCCGACTCAGGTGCTGCCGCCCAGGCCTCAGATTGATACCGGGGCGGTGGTGACGGTCGAACGTGATTGTCGTCACCACCGCCTCATCAAGTGGCTCGTCATCATCGTCGTCATCGCCTTGGTCGCGGTTGCGGCAGTGATCACCGATCAGACCTTCCGGGCGAGAAGTGAGAAGGCCATCGCGGCCAATATTGCGAAGTCATTCGGGGCCGACGAGTCAAGCGTCGGTGTCGCGATCCGCAATCGCCCCTTCCTCGGGGTCTTGCTGACCGACGAGCTCCAGGGACTTGACGCGACCATACCGACGGCGACCGTCGCTCGAGACGAGACGACGGTGACCTTCCATGACGTGAACATCCACGCCAATGGGATCCGTCATGCCCGTGAGGAATCCCGGACGGTCGCCGAGACGATGTCTGCAACTGGCCGGGTCGACTGGCCCGAGCTGTCTCGGCTGGCAGGCGGCAAGATTACGTACAACGATGACGCCGGTGAGAACGGCAAGGTGACCATTGTGCGCGACATGTCGGTTCTGGGAGCTCGAGTGGGTGTCAGTATCTCAGCCGTTCCTGGCGTCGCGACCACATCGCGGCGGGTGACGTTGACGAGCCCATCGGCGAGCTTGGACGGTATTCCGATTCCGGACATCCTGCTCAACTCCGTTCTGGAAGGCATCACAGATCGATTCACCCTCCCCGATCTGGGTAATCTGCATTACGAATCCCTCAAGGCGACGCCGAAGGGATTGGAGTTTTCCCTTGTCGGGACCGAGGTGAAATTGTCCGACCTCACCGGAAAGTGATCAGCTTGGCGCGAATGATGAGGTGAGGCTAGGCCAAGAAGTCGTATGCTGATGAGCGGCCCCTTGGCCGCTCATCAGATGTCGTCAGTTCCGTGGAGGTCCCTTTCATGAATGTTGCCGAACAGCTCGTCCAACAGCTCCTCGATGCGGGGGTGCGACGGATCTACGGCATCGTCGGTGACTCCCTGAACCCCGTCGTTGATGCAGTTCGCAGGACCGGCGGTTCTGTCAAGGGCGGTATCGACTGGGTCCACGTTCGTCATGAGGAGGCTGCGGCCTTCGCCGCTGCTGCCGAGGCAACTCTGACCGGCGAGCTGGCTGTCTGCGCAGGCTCCTGTGGTCCGGGAAACCTGCATCTCATCAATGGTCTGTTCGACGCATACCGCTCCCAGGTCCCGGTTCTGGCCATCGCCTCCCACATCCCCAGCGTCCAGATTGGCATGAGCTACTTCCAGGAGACCCACCCGGATCGCCTCTTCGTGGAATGCTCTGACTACTGCGAGCTGGTCTCGACCCCTGAGCAGGCACCTCGCGTCGTCAACTCGGCCATTCGCCATGCTGTCGCGGGCAGCACCGTCTCGGTCGTGACCCTCCCGGGCGACATCACCGACAAGAAGGCTGCCGCTCCGTCGCCGGTCTTCGTCCCGAGCCGTCGTCCCTCCACCGAGCCGAACCCGGAGGACGTCCGTCAGCTCGTTAAGCTTCTCAATGACGTCAAGAAGGTTGCCATTTTCGCCGGTGCCGGCGTCGAGGGTGCCCATGACGAGGTCTTGGCCCTGGCCGACAAGCTTAAGGCCCCGATCGGTCACTCCCTGCGCGGCAAGGACTTCATCCAGTACGACAACCCCTTCGACGTCGGCATGACCGGTCTGCTGGGTTACGGTGCCGCAGCCGAGGGCATGAATGATGCCGACGTACTGATCCTGTTGGGAACCGATTTCCCCTACAACCAGTTCCTGCCTGGCACCCTCACGGTTCAGGTTGAGAATCGCCCGGAGAAGTTGGGTCGTCGTACCGACGTCTCCTTCCCGATCCACGCCGACGTCAAGGCCCTGTGCAACGCTGTCACCCCGCTGCTCAAGCAGCATGATGACAAGTTCCTCAAGGCCACCATCAAGCGTCACGCCAAGATCATGAAGGCTCCGGTCGGCTCGTACACCCGCAATGTCGAGCACATGAAGCCGATCCACCCTGAGTACGTCGCTCACCTGCTCAACGAGCTGGCCGACCGCGACGCGATCTTCACTGCTGACACCGGCATGTGCAATGTGTGGACCGCTCGTTACATCGATCCGCTGGGTACCCGTCGTCTCATCGGATCCTTCCTGCACGGATCGATGGCCAATGCCTTGCCGCATGCCATCGGTGCCCAGGCATCTCACCCTGGCCGACAGGTCATTTCGGTGTCCGGCGACGGCGGCCTCTCGATGCTCCTTGGCGAGCTCGTCACGGCCCGTATGCTCAACTTGCCGATCAAGGTGGTTGTCTTCAACAACTCCACCCTCGGCATGGTCAAGCTGGAGATGCTGGTCAATGGGTTGCCTGATTTCGGGACTGACGTCCATGACGTGAACTATGCCGGGGTTGCCAAGGCGATCGGGTATCACTCCGAGCGGGTTGATGATCCGCGCAATATTCGTCGTGCTCTTCGTGATGCCCTCGACTTCGACGGACCGGCCCTCGTCGAGGTGCTCACTGATCCCAACGCCCTGTCCCTGCCTCCTGAGATCAAGGGTGAGCAGATGATTGGGTTCGCCACCGCCATGAGCAAGATCGTGCTCAACCGTGGTGCCGGTGAGGCCGTCTCGATGGCCACCTCGAACATGCGTAACATCCCAAGATTCTGAGAGATCACGTTTTGGGGTCCGTCCGACGAGGACGGGCCCCACAGGCATTTTCGGACCAGGATCACGGGACCGAGGTTGGATGGCGTCAATGCAGGCAATGAACAGCGATGGTGCTGCCGCATGAGGATCCTTCTTGTGGTCGACGCCCTCCAACCAGGAAATGGGACGACGGCCTCGACCCTTCGTTTTTCCCACGCATTGCGTGACCAGGGTCACGAGGTGCGTTTACTCAGCGTCGGGTCGACCCCGGTGCCCAGCACTCGCGGGATTCCCGTGGTCAGTGTGCCCGTCCTCTACCTGCCGCTCATCACCCACCTGGCTGACCTTCAGAACGTCGATCTTGCGCGCCCAGTCAGGGCCATTGTCTCCTCAGCGGTAGCCGAGGCTGACCTCGTGCATGTCGTCATGCCGTCGCCATTGGGGGCTTGTGCCAAACACGTGGCGCAGCATGCCGGTGTTCCCGTCACCTCGGGTTTCCACATCCAGCCTGAGAACATCACCTACAACGTGCACCTGGCCAACGCTCGATGCCTTGCCGACCGCATTTATCGCATGTTGTGGCGGGCGTTCTACCACGATGTGTCCCACCTCCATGCCCCCAGTGAATTCATCGCCGAGCAGTTGCGCAGACACGGTTACGACCAGCACCTTCACGTCATCTCGAATGGGGTGCCGCCAGAGTTTCGGCCCGGCCCGCCACGAGAGACGTGGGCTCTGGACAGCTCTGGCCCTGCCACCGTCATGACTGTCGGCAGGCTCTCACCGGAGAAGAGGATCGAGGTCCTCGTCGACGCCATTGCCCGGTCTCGACATCGCGATCGGATCCGTCTGGTGGTCGCCGGTCGAGGGCCGCAGCGAGAATGGTTGCAGAGGCGAGCTGAGCGCGCTGGGGTTGACGCCTGCTTCGTCAGCCACGACCGTCCGGAGGACCTCATCGCTGAACTGCGAGCCGCCGACCTTTACGTTCACCCCGCAGACGTCGAGATCGAGTCCTTGGCTGCCCTGGAGGCGTCCTCGGTCGGGTTGCCCTGCCTTATCGTCGACAGCCCGCTGTCGGCCACCAGCCAGTTCTGTCGTGTTCCCGAGCACGGTCTGTGCCCGCCGCGCGATCCGGAGAGGATGGCGGCTGACATCGATTGGTGGCTGGAGCACCCGAAGGAGCGTGAGACCGCGGGCAAGGCTCAGGCACGCTGTGGCCAGGAGTACGCCCTGGACAGGTCGGCTCGGTTGCTGGTCGAGATGTTTGACGCCGCCATTTCGGGGCCGACCGGATGAAGAAGGTCCAGCGACTGGCCTATCTGACGATTGTCGGCCCAGCTGCGGTGATTCTCACCGGGGTGACCTTCGCTTTTCGTCGGCGAGGACACCACCATCTGGAGCCAGGGACGATCGTCGTCAGCAACCACGTCCACGATTTCGACTGTCTGGCCCTAGTGCGGGTGTTCTGGCCGACCGGTCTGAGGTTCAACTCGCAACTTTCCAACTTCGACATCCCGGTGGCAGGGCTCATCCTGCGAGCCTTCGGAACGATTCCGGTTGACGTTTCTGATGTACGAGGTTTCTTCTCGGCCAATGCGCAGGCGCTGGCTGACGGTGACTGCGTCGTCATTTATCCAGAGGGAGACATCACCTGTTACGAGACCTCCGCAGGGACCTTCCGTCCAGGGGCCTTTGCCCTGGCGGTGCGCACCGGTGCCCCGGTGGTGCCAGTGGCACTGGTGCGGTCTGGGCGGAAGCTCGGAGTCAAGTGGTGTCGTCCGCAACTGGAGGCCAAGGTGGGGCCGCCGATGTATGCCGATGAGACCCTGCCACGATGCCAGGCCAGGGAGGAATTGCGCCAGCGAGCTGAGAACTTCGTCTCCCAGGCCCTTGATGAAGCGGTCAGGACACATCGGGGCGAAGCTGTCGGAGTTTCCCGATAGGCTTCACGCCGTGGCTAATACTGGATTGACGACACCCCCGGATCTGAAACCGGATGTTCTGCGCATCATCCCCCTCGGCGGCTTGGGGGATGTCGGACGCAACATGTCGTGCTACGAGATCAATGGGGAGATGCTCCTCATTGACTGCGGGGTGCTCTTCCCGGAGGATGACCACCCCGGCGTCGACCTGCTGCTGCCAGGACTGGACTACCTCGACGATGAGAAGCTGGCCAAGGTGAAGGCGCTGGTGCTCACCCACGGCCACGAGGACCACATCGGGGCCGTGCCCTACCTGCTCAAACGTCGCCCCGACATCCCGATCTACGGGTCCAAGCTGACCTTGGCGCTGGTTGAGGCCAAACTGCGTGAGCATCGCATCAGGGGATACAAGCTCAATGTCGTTCACGAGGGAGACGTCGCCGAGGTCGGCGAACAGTTCGATCTTGAGTTCATTGCCGTCAACCACTCCATCCCTGACGCTCTGGCAGTGTGCGTGCGCACCGACGCGGGAACCCTCATCAATACCGGCGACTTCAAGATGGACCAGCTTCCGTTGGACGGTCGCATCACCGACCTGCGTGCCTTCGCACGTCTTGGCGAAGAAGGCGTAGACCTGTTCATGGTCGATTCCACCAATGCCGAGGTGCCGGGCTTCGTGAAGTCCGAGACCGAGATCGAGCCGGCCATCGAGAGGGTTTTCGAGAAGGCGAACAAGAAGCTCATCGTCGCCTGTTTCGCCTCTCACGTGCATCGTGTCCAGCAGGTGCTCAACATGGCGGTCCGCCACAACCGTAAGGTCTGCTACGTCGGTCGATCCATGGTCCGAAACATGGCGGTGGCTCAGGAACTGGGTTACCTCCACGTGCCGGACAACACCGTCATCGAGCTGCGTGAGCTTGATCATTACCGTGACAACGAGGTGGTCATCGTCTCGACCGGGTCCCAGGGGGAGCCACTGTCAGCCCTGGCCCGAATCGCCAACCGTGAGCACCGCGACATCGAGGTGGGGGAGGGAGACACCGTCTTGTTGGCCTCCTCCCTCATCCCTGGCAATGAGAACGCCGTCTACCGTGTCATCAACGGTCTGACGAAGCTCGGTGCGACCGTCGTCCACAAGGGCAATGCCTTGGTCCACGTCTCCGGCCACGCCGCGGCCGGTGAGCTGCTGTACGCCTACAACATCGTGCGTCCGCGCGCGGTCATGCCGATTCACGGTGAGGTGCGTCATCTGGTCGCCAACGCCGACCTGGCCAAGGCCACCGGAGTCGATGAGAAGAACGTCGTCCTCGTTGAAGACGGCGGGGTTATTGACCTCGTCGACGGCGTACCGCGTGTGGTGGGCAAGATCGACGCCTCCTACATCCTCGTCGATGGATCCGGGGTGGGTGAACTCACCGAGGACACCCTCACCGACCGTCGCATCCTCGGGGAGGAGGGATTCTTGTCAGTCGTCACCGCGGTCGACACCCGCTCGGCCACTGTGGTGTCCCGTCCGGCGATTCAGGCTCGCGGTTTCGCTGAGGACGACTCAGTTTTCGCTGAGATCACCGACCAGATCGTCACCGAGCTTGAGAACGCCATGAAGGGTGGCATGGACGACGCCCACCGGTTGCAGCAGGTGGTGCGTCGGACCATTGGCCGGTGGGTCGCACGGTCATTGCGGCGTCGACCGATGATTGTGCCGGTTGTCGTCAAGATCTGAGCCTGGTTGACCCGTCGTGGTGTGTCGTCATCGTCGATGAGCCGATAGAGCTTCGGTTTATCTGAGGACGAGTTGGTGAGTGCGGACCAAATTCGTCAGCGCGGCTTGGGCTTGTGGCGAGTAAATGAGATTCCTATAACGTCGACCGTCCTTGTCTTCGCCCTCGTACAGTGCGATGCCCATCATCGCGCCATGTACTGTCGGCATCCACTCATTGATGGCGTAAGTAATCAGGCCGGCCTTAGACAGAGCTTGATTCAATTGAGTAGCACGCACTGGCTGACCTTCGGGTAGCACACCTTCCTTTTTCCACGCGTCGAGGAGTTCCCTGGCAATGCAGTATCCGGGGGTTCTGCGATCGACGAACTTGACATCGCCGGATTCCGGAGTCGACGATTTCTGCGTTGGAGTAAAATACTCGTAGCTCTTGGCTTGAGGTGTGGCAGCGGGAGGTAGAACCGGCTCGAAATCAGGTACTACTGGCTGCACTGGAGTGCTGTTTTCTGCTGGTGGCACAGGAGCGTTGTTCCTTGATCCAGCAAAGTTGCAGTCGCTCAGTGTCGCATGCTTGCGTATTAGTCTAAACACCGGCCCAGTGCCGTTCCATCGCTGGTCGCTACCAAAGACAATGAATAGGTCTTTCGCGCGAGACACGGCAACGTTCATAAGTTCTAGGGTCTTGTCAATGAAGACCGCTTGGTCTGAATTGTTTCCGTAGACGGCGGAGAATAAGACGATTTCTCTCTCTGCTCCTTGTAGCTTATGTGCAGTGCCAACTGTAATTATTTTGCTAAACCTAGGGTCTAGGGCTTTCTTGATTAAGTGTTCTTGGGCTGCAAATGGTGTGACAACCCCGATGATCTCCGCGTCCTTTGCTGGATCGCCATTGGGATTGTAGATAGCTCTAAAGTAATCGAAGTTGGACGCGATCCAGGTCGCAATCTCCTGGGCCTCGTGGCAGTTTATTCGACTCGATCCCTTCCGTTGATCTTCTGAGTTGGCTATCTTCTTGAATAGAAATGGGTGTTCGACTATGTCTTTGAGTTTGTAGGAACCAAGGGGGCGGGACGGCTTGAGAAGGCCCTTGTATAGGAGGTCGTTGCAGAATTGAATAATGTCGTGATGGCAACGAAAGTGTTCAGCCAAGAAGAGTCCAGGCTTGGCATCTTGGCTGTACCGCCAACGGCTCGCCGTCGTCGCCGCGGACATCACCGATGAGGGCTGAGACGACGTCATACCGCGACTGATCATGTCATCCCACTGGCCGGAGAGGTTGAAAACTGACGTCATCTCCTTGTCGCTCTCAGGGTCGATGCTCCATATAGGGGACAGCTGCAAGACGTCACCGACGACAAGCGCTCGTTTCGGGATCGCAAACACAGCCGCGCCAATAGACATATCGACTTGACCGGCTTCGTCCACAATCATCAGATCAGGCCGTCCCAAATCGTATTCAGATTTTTCTCCTGGTTTTGTCCATAGTCTGAAATACTTTGGGAGTTGATACGCCGTCATCACAAAGCATGGTGTCAGTGAGGCTACCTGGGTCCAAAACCTTTCCATGTACTCTGGTGACGTGCGGTTACGTTCCCGCTCTGGGATGAGGTCGTCCCCATCCGCGGCAAGCAGCCATTCCGCTTCATAAATATGAACAGCGAGCCAGAACTCGACATATCTGACGGTGGTATCTAATACCTGATCAAGATTTAACAGATCGGAGGCGTCAGTGAGTTTCTGGAGTTGCTTCTCCGGCAGCGATCCGAAGACCTTAAGCTCAGTTAAGCACCTATGAATCTTCTTTTTATATCTCTTTTGAGCTTTCGCTGCGGCAGTTTCAGATTTTCTGATCCTCCGTTCTATTCGCTTCAGGAGCTTCCGAGATGAGGCGATGCTTGACTGGTAAAAACGAACGAATTCGCCAAGAGTTCTGAGATGAGGGGCAGGTTCGCCTTCTTTGTAGTTCATGTCGATCACAAGCGCTTCCTCTGCAGGGTCGACGCTTGTGGATCGTTGTCTGAGTCCGGTGAGAATCCGCGTCCATGAATTCAGGTGATGCCGGTAAACTTTGAGCTCTCTGGAGAGGGTGTCTTTCTTCTCCCTGAATTCGGTCAGCTTTGTGACGGCATGACTATCAGCCCGAGCGCGTTCTTTGATAAGTTCTCGGCGCGCTGTCTCATATTTAACGAGAACCTTTCGTAATATTTCTAATGCATCTTTGATGGTGGGTGGCGGTGACGCAATGAAAGCTTGACTGTACTCGGTAAAGCGTTGTGCGAAATATGATGCCGCGCTGGCTATGTACTGGGGTGATGAGTAATAGGTGTAGACACCGCTCTTATGCAAGTTTTCTGTGAGGTAGCCGTGGCGTTGTGCTTCATCCATCCTGGACTGGGACGGGCAATATGTGGCCAAGCTGTGTAACGCATCTGGGGTCGCACCATCTTCTGTAGCCACAGGCAACCACCGTTGGTCAAGGACGCCCGGTTGCTTCTTGGTGACCTTACTAAAAGAATCAATGATATTTGTGACGGCTTGATTATTTGTCGACGTACCAACGATTAAAGGAGCCGGCTTGTCTTCAAGGGCATGGGTGACGATCATGCTCGCGATGACAGATTGCAGTAGGGTTGTCTTTCCGGTGCCAGGAGGGCCGCTGACTGCAGTAATAGATGCTGGCTCGTCGGATGTATCACAGAGAAAAGCGTGCACAGCTCGACGCTGGGATTCCGTGAGGGGATATTCATCACTCATGCTACCCGTTGACAGTATTGCTGACTTTTTCAAGGTATCGACATTGGCATCGATATAGTCAGAATCCAGGCGCTGCTGTGGATCGCGCGATAATAGGTTCGCGTATACTGGAGCAGCGGAATATGCTCCGTTCTCCAGATATTTGTAAAGATCAAGAATCGCGCGGTTGGACGTAATCACCTCACCTGGAGTGATGTAACACGTGCTGGTGATGATCTGGGTATCATCGACCTTGCCGAGATTCTTGAAATTGTTGGAAACCTCGGAAAAGAGATTGAAACAGAGGTCCAGGGTGTCTTGCCAGGTTTCGGCGTTGGAGGCAAGCTCAGCGCCCTTGCCGCGACGCCATTTCCACAATGATGAGAGGTCTCCGACCATCACCTCACGGTCGGTCATGCCAGGCGTTCTCAGCCGGGATACTGGGATCCACGGCTCGTCGTTTTGTGGGTCGGCAGTGAGCGTGCCGTCGGGTGTCAATGACGCAGGGAGAAGGAGGATCCCAGAGCTTGATCGCCTTTGCCTCAACGTGATGAGAGAAATGATGAGCTTGATCGGGTGGGCGTCCTGGCGGGGGCAAACTGGCTCGCGGCGCTGGCCACTCTTGCGCGGTTGGCGCCGGGAACGTGAGTTCGCAAGGGTGAATAATTGGGCTACGGATCGTTCATCAAGGGTACCTTCCCGCACCTGAGTCAGATCGACGGTGATATGTGGCTTCTGGGCGGTAAAATCCTGGTCCACTAAATTAGATCGCCGCTGGATTTCAGAGTAGTACTTCGTGAGTTCCAAAACTCGAGATGACATGACACTCCAAACCATGAGGAAGGTTACGTACTCTGAGAGTATCGGAGTCACCTCCTACTCAGAATGACAAAACTCTAGAAACCACGTAATTGTTGTTGTGCGGTAACTGGGCAGGTGATGGGGGATTGGTGCGTGTCGTGCCCCAAACAGGGCAGCGGACGCATTCGGTTACTGGCCCATTGGTCGTGTCGATGGGGCCTATGATCGTGCCTGTCATGGTCAAGATCTCAGGTCTTCGACGCTGGAGCCGACTGCACAAGGAGGCTCGGGTGGCTACTCGAACTACTGTCCATCATGTTATTGAGCAGTTCCGGCAAGAGCCTTCGGCGGCGCGGCGGGGGGCGCGCTTCGAGGACCTCATGGTGTCTTACTTCCAGACGGACCCGACGCTGTCATCCGAATATGACGAGGTACGCACCTGGCCCCAATGGGTCCACAACGAGAACACCCACGGCTCTGGTATCGACTTAGTGGCCCGTAATCGCTCCACTGGTGAGTGGACGGCGATCCAGTGTAAGTTCTACGACCCTGGCCACGCTTTACAGAAGCAAGGCATTGACTCGTTCTTCACGGCGTCGGGTAAGGCGTGGGACCACGTGTGGTTCACCAACCGCATCATTATCTCAACCACGGATCGGTGGTCGACACACGCAGAGAAAGCGCTCGAGGATCAGTCCATCCCCGTCCAGCGCATCGGCCTGACCGAGATCGCCGAGTCACCCATCGACTGGATGCAGCAGTCCCGCGACAGCCTGAACTTCGAGCCACGACGAGCTGTGCGTTACGGGCTGCGTCCCCACCAGAAGGAGGCCCTCGCCAAGATCCACGAGGGATTCCAGACCCACGACCGAGGCAAGTGGATCAGCGCCTGCGGTACGGGCAAGACGTTCACCTCACTGAAGCTCGCAGAACAGCTGTGCGCCGAGAATGGCGGTCGGCTCAAGGTACTCTTCCTGGCCCCCTCCATCGCCCTGGTTTCTCAGACCCTGCAGGAATGGATGGCCCAGTCCCAGACGACTATCCGGCCCATGGTGGTTTGCTCCGACACCCGGGCTTCCAGGAAGGCCGAGGACATCACCACCCACGACATCCCCATCCCCACCACGGACGCGGCCCGGCTTGCCGAACAGATGGCGGTCGGTGGTCGCCGGGGCAAGCAGATGATTGTGGTGTTCTCCACCTATCAGTCCATCGATGTCGTCGCCCAGGCCCAGCGCACCTCGGGCGAGCAATTCGACCTCATCTTGTGTGACGAGGCCCATCGCACCACCGGTGCCTCCCTTGTCGGCGGCCAGGACGAGTCCGCTTTCGTCAAGGTGCACGACAACACCTATCTGCCAGCCGCCAAGCGGCTGTACATGACGGCCACTCCTCGCATCTATGGTCAGGAGGCAAAGAAAAAGGCCGAGGAAAACTCCGTCGTGCTGGCGTCGATGGATGACGAGTCCCTCTACGGCCCCGAATTCCACCGCTTGGGTTTCGGGGAGGCCGTAGAGCGTAATCTGCTTGCCGACTACAAGGTCATGATCCTGTGCGTAGAGAACGCGGCAATTGCCGACACCTTCCAGTCCCAGATTGCTGATGAGACCGGCGAGATCGGTTTGGACGATGCCGCCCGGATCATCGGTTGCTGGAACGGTCTAGCCAAGCGCACAACCGATATGGACTTCGGGCCCCACCCGGTGCCGATGCAGCGTGCAGTCGCATTTGCCCAAAACATCAAGGCATCCAAGGCCTTCGCCGCCACGTTCCCGCAGGTCACGGAGGCCCTCTCGGCTGATGGCGGCCTCGACACCCCTGCACTGGAGGTGGCGTCGCACCACGTTGACGGCACGATGAACGCCCTCGATCGTGGTGACGAAATCGCCTGGCTCAAGGCACCCATCCCGGAAGGAGAGTGCCGCATCCTGTCCAACGCCCGCTGCCTGTCGGAGGGCGTCGACGTGCCTGCCCTGGACGCCGTATTGTTCCTGTCACCGCGCAACAGCCTGGTAGACGTCGTGCAGTCGGTGGGCCGCGGCATGCGCAAGGCCCCCGGCAAGGACTACGGCTACGTCATCCTCCCAGTTGCGATCGATTCCAGCGAATCACCTGAGAAAGCCCTGAGCAACAACAAACGATTCAAAGTGGTCTGGGACGTCCTTAATGCCCTACGCGCCCATGACGACCGGTTCAACGCGATGATCAACTCCATCGACCTGGACAAGGACACCAAGGGCAAAATCGGCATCAGTGTCTTCGGCGGCACCGCTCCCGAGACCGGTCACGACACCAACGGCTCGCGGGCTGCCATCCAGCCGATGCTGTTCCAAAACCAGATGCGTGACGCGATCCTCGCGCGGATCGTCAAGAAGGTCGGCGAGCGCGACTACTGGGATTCCTGGGCCGACGATGTCGTTCACATCCATTCCAACCAGGTCACCCGCATCACGAGTATCTTGGCGCAGGCCCGCGCCACCGATGGTCCGCTGGCTGGCGAGTTCGACACCTTCCTCGCCGGGTTGCAGGCCACTATTAACGACTCCATCACCGTCGACGGTGCGATCGACATGCTGTCCCAGCACCTCATCACCCAACCGGTGTTCGACGCGCTATTTCCCACCGGCAGCTTTGCGCACACCAACCCGGTATCGGTGAGTATGCAACGCATGATCACTGCCCTGGAGGGGCAGGGGCTGCAGGCCGAGACTGACGCGCTGGCCGGTTTCTACGCCTCGGTGCGTCGCTCTGCATCAACGGTCGAGAGCCCGGCGGGTCGGCAGACGGTCATCCACCGGCTCTACGAGGATTTCTTCAAGAAGTCCTTCCCCGCTCAGGCCGCCAGCCTCGGAGTCGTCTACACCCCGGTCGAGGTGGTCGACTTCATTGTGCGTGCCGCCGATCAGGTATGTCGTGAGCAGTTCGGCTTCGGCCTTACTGACAAGGGGGTCCACGTCCTCGAGCCAAAGACGTCGAGTTTGATAAAGGCGGCGTGAACCACCGAAACACACTCTGACTAGGGAGTTTGTTTGCTTCCCTGTTGTTGAGGTGCCGTCCGAAGGCGGTCGAGCGGTCGGCAGGAATCTGCCTGGGGTGCCGGGTCGGCTCCCCCTGATGCCCGGAGGGGGTCAGTTGCAAGGCTGGGCGTGAGCGTGTCGAGTACGCGGGGCTAGCCGCGCTGGTACCATCTATAGTAATTACTTTCTGGGTTGGTAAAAGCGCTACCGAATGGTGCTGGAACCCGGTCGCATGGGAGGTGTCGCGCGTGGATGCTGCGCCCGAGAAGACGACAATGGACTTCTACAACATGTCGGATTTTCTGCGTGGCCAGTCGTCCAAGATCATCACGAAGCTGTCCGAGAACGACGAGGCGGCGTTCGTGTTGAAGAACGGCAGGCCGATGGCTGTGCTGATGTCGATTGAGCGCTACGAGCGGCTCATGAAGGCCGGTATCGACATCACTGAGTACTGAGAACTTTCGACGAGGGGTTTTGGATGGCAGTGAAAAAGACAGAGCTTTATTCCTTGCTGTGGGAAGCTGCGAATAAGCTTCGCGGCGGGGTTGAGCCTGCTCGTTACAAGGACTACGTACTCACCCTGCTGTTCTTCAAGTACGTCTCAGACCGGTACAAAGGTCAACGCTACGGCGACTTCACTGTCGAAGAGGGTGCATCTTTCGATGACTTGATTGCTGCCAAGGGCAAGAAGGACATCGGTGAGCGCGTCGACAAAATCCTCTCCGCATTCCTGGAAGAAAACCAGCTCCAGGGCTCACTGCCGGAAGTGTCGTTCAACAACGAGGACGAGCTGGGGCGCGGCAAAGAACTGGTGGACAAGGTCACGGGGCTGATCGCGATCTTCGAGAACCCTGCGATCGATTTCAAAACCAACCGTGCCAGTGGTGACGATATCATCGGTGATGCCTACGAGTATTTCATGATGAAGTTCGCCCAAGAATCTGGCAAGAGCAAAGGGCAGTTCTACACGCCGTCTGAAGTGTCCAGGATCATGGCCAGGTTGGTTGGGATCTCAAGCATTCAGCCACGCACAGGTCGCCCGTGGACGCTGTATGATCCGGCGTGCGGCAGCGGTTCCCTATTGATTCGTGCTGCTGATGAAGCGCCGGTGAATCGCCAGGGCAATGCGATCGTGTCGATCTACGGTCAAGAGAAGGACAACTCGACGGCTGGCTTGGCGAAGATGAACCTGGTGCTCCATCAAAAGGGTACGGGCGAAATCAAAACTCACTCGACTTTGTCGTCGCCGCAGTACATCGACGAATACGGGCAACTGACAAAGTTCGACTTTATCGTGATGAACCCGCCGTTCTCCGACAAGTCGTGGTCGGACGGCATATCCCCGGCCAACGATGCCTATCGCCGATTTGACGGCTACGGGATTCCCCCGGAGAAGAACGGCGACTGGGCGTGGTTCTTGCACGTTTTGAAGTCCTTGACCGAGGAGGGCAAGGCCGCAATCATCATGCCGCACGGTATTTTGTTCCGGGGTAATGCGGAAGAAGCGATCCGCAAGCAGGTACTGGAGCGCAAGTACATCACGGGGATCGTGAGCCTGCCGGCAAACCTCTTCTACGGCACTGGCATCCCGGCGTGCATCGTCGTGATCGACAAGGAGAACGCCGACGATCACGAAGGCATCTTCATGATCGATGCCAGCCAGAGCTTCAAAAAGGACGGCAACAAGAATCGTCTGCGCGAGCAGGATATCGAGCGCATCGTTCTGACCTTCAACCAGCGGCTCGAAGTCGACGGCTACTCCCGGATGGTCGGCTACGACGAGATCCTCGAAGACAACGACGGCAACCTCAACGTCCCCCGCTACATTCAGCGGCCCAGCACCGAGCTGCCACAGGATATTGCCGCACATCTGCAAGGCGGCATCCCAGCCTCCGACCTTGATTCACTGGCTACCCTGTGGCAGGTGGCGCCAAACCTGAAACAGCGCCTGTTCGCTCAACAAGACTCAGGCAGGTTCGCGCTGCTGCACAACCCAGACGAACTCGCCGCGCAAATCACAGCAGACGAGATGCTCACCGCACAAAAGACCGTCGAGACGACCGATCTGCTGACTCGATGGGCGGGAGCATACGCTAGGCCAGCACTGCTTGGAGTGGATAGCGACACTGATCCTCGGATGATGATTCGTGAGATCGGCGAGGAACTACTGGGTCACTACGCTGACGCGAAGATACTTGATCCGTACGATGCGTTCGACGTCCTCATGAACTACTGGAACGCCCACCTCCAGGACGATGTGTACATCATCAAAGCTTCCGGCTTCGAAGCTGGCCGTGAAGTGGAGTACACCTCCAAACAGAAGCAGATCGAAGATGGGCAAATGGTCAGCACCGGCCAAGTGAAAGGATTCACGGGGATCTTGATCCCCACTGCCATCATCGAGGCCGAGTACTTCTCGCAAGATCAGGCACAGCTCGCCGAGCTTGACCGCACACTGCTCAGCATCGAAGCTGACTTGGAGACCCTCCTGGAGGAGCAGCCCGAAGAAGACAACCCGTTCGCCGAAGTCCTCAGCTCCACCGGCAAGGTCGTGGAGAAGGAACTCAACGCCAGGCTCAAGACACTCGACGACATGAAGAAGTCGCCGCAACTTGACGTCCTGGACGAGCTGATCGACAAGTTCATGCAGAAGAACACGATCCGCGTCAACTGGCTCCTCGAACAACACCCTGACATCGCCGAACTGGATCTGTACGGCAAGAGCGGCAAGCCCATCAAGACGAAACTGACTGCTGCTCGCCAGCAACTGGCAGCCACGGTTCCCGTGCCAGAGGCCTACCGTGACGAGCACGCAGCCCTGGCCAACTACCGCGACAAACTCGATCTCCTCAAAGCGGTGAAAAAGCAGGCCAAGGCAGCCCGCGATGACCTAGATCAGAAGGTTCTCGCCCAGTACGGCAAGCTTACCGAAGACGAAATCAAGCACCTGCTGTTCGACCGCAAATGGCTCCCACACCTACAGTCGCAGATCTCCTACATCTTCGACCAGCAGGTCAACACCTACGCGACCTGCATCACCAACATCGCCCGACGCTACGAACGCACCCTCCCATCCATCGAGGACGCCGTCGAGCGTTCCCGCGCCAACGTGATGCGCAGCCTGGAAAGGATGGGCTACATATGGTGAATGTGTTGAATTCCTGGCGACATGTTTCACTGAGTGAACTGGTCAGTTTTCACAAGGGCGGCACACTCTCCAAAATGGATTTAGCCGAATCTGGCATTCCGTGTGTTCTATACGGCGAGCTATATACGAGATATGGCGAGGTCACGAATCGCATTCACTCGCGCTGCTCCGCAGTACTCCATGAGTTGACCTTATCGAAGGAAGAAGATGTTCTTCTCCCTTCCTCTGGCGAGACCCCCGAGGAAATGGCGAAAGCCACCTGTGTAACGATTGCCGACGTAGGCATTGGTGGGGACATTATAATCGCCAGGCCAAAGCCGGGCGCAAGTGGGAGATTTATAAGTTACCAGCTAAATCACACCTTGGTTAATCAAGTTGCCTCCATTGCCCAAGGGAATGCGATCGTGCATTTGAATGCGGGGCGTCTTGCGTCAATCCAAACAGTTGCCCCCGGAGAAGCTGAGCAGCGTGCGATTGCCGAGGTCCTGTCGGGGTTTGATGAGCATCTGGCGAACCTGGATGAGTTGATCACGAAGAAGAAGGCGATCCGCGACGGCGCAGTTGAGGAGCTTGTAACGGGGCGTACACGGATAGCGGATTATCGAGCTCCATGGGTGACACGGAGTGCAAGAGAGCTACTTTCCGATGTGATAACTGGAGGCACACCCTCAACCACGATCGCTGAATATTGGGACGGTGGCATTCCTTGGCTCTCATCAACCGAAATACACCAAAGGACGGTTTCTCGACCCACTCGTTATATTTCGGAGGAGGGGCTGGCGAATTCGTCTGCTCAGATCGCGTCTGCCGGATCTGTACTTATCGCACTTGCAGGTCAAGGAAAGACGCGTGGAACCTCCGCCTATCTAACTCGCGACATGGCACTGAATCAGTCCTTAGCCGGGCTAGTAGCGGACGAAACTGAACTTTATCGAGGTTACCTTCTCTACGCAGTGACCCGACGCTACGAAGAACTAAGAGGTCTATCTTCCGGCGATGGCGGTAGAGGGGGACTCAATAAGACGTTACTTTGGGATTTGCGGTTCACGCTTCCCTCATCTCTAGAAGAACAGTGTGCAATTGCCGAGGTTTTGTCTGGCATGGATGAGGAGATTCGTTCGCTTGTTGAGGAGCGGGCGAAGGTGGAGCGGTTGAAGCTTGGTGCGATGGATGATTTGTTGACGGGGCGGGTTCGCCTGCCTTTGAAGGAAGAAGCAGCATGAGCGTCGTTGTGAGTAGCGAGTTCGAGACCCAGAAGCGTTTGATTAAGGACTGTTTGGTCAACGATTTGGGCTACGACTACATCGGGAATCTGCACGACCAGTTCAATAAACCTGTCGACGAGAAACGCCTGACCGCCTACCTGTATAGCAGGGGCTACCCGAGGTCGGGCGTGGTGAAGGCCGTCAAGGAGTTGCGGGACTTGGGCGAAGACCGTGTTACCTCGCTCTACGAGTTGAACAAGAAGGTCTATTCACTGCTGCGCTATGGCATTACTTACAGTGAGCCTGGTCAAAAGGAAAAGAAGCGGCTCCACTACATTGACTGGGAGCATCCTGAACTGAACGAGTTTGCTGTGGCCGAGGAGGTCACGGTTCGTTACACCACCGGCAAGAAGTCGAAACGACCAGACATCGTGCTGTACGTCAACGGGATTGCCGTAGGCATGTTCGAGTTGAAGAAGTCGTGTGTCGAAGCCTCCCAGGGCATCCGCCAGCTGATCACGAACCAGAAGCGTGAATACATTTCTGGATTCTTCACCACCCAGCAGCTACTGTTCGCAGGCAACGTGACCCAGGGGCTCTTCTACGGAACCATCGAGACGCCGGAGAAGTTCTACCTCCAGTGGCGCGAAGACCCGAAGGCTACTGACCCAGTGTCAGTTGATGTTCAACACTTGCGGGATCAGACCAAGAACCCGCTGCGGCAGGGAGTGATCTCGCTGTGCGAAAAACGGCGCTTGCTGCAGATCATCCACGACTTCGTGATCTTCGATGCTGGGGTCAAGAAGGTTCCTAGGCCTAATCAGTTGTTCGCAAACTTGGCTGCCCGCCCTTTCATTGAGCGTGGTGAAGGTGGCATCATCTGGAACACCCAAGGCTCGGGCAAATCGCTGATTATGGCTTGGCTGGCCAAATGGATTATCGAACATGTCGACGATTCACGCGTGGTCATCATCACCGACCGCGACGAATTGGACAAGCAGATCCGTGACCTCTTCATTGACATCGATGAGAAGATCCGGCGGGCAAAAAGCGGCGCTGACCTGCGGGCGATCCTCAACAAGTCAGACGATCGCGTGGTGTGTTCTCTGATTCATAAGTATGGTCACAACGCTGGCAAGGACTCTGACATTGACTCCTACCGGAGGGAGTTGTTGGATAACCTCCCTGCGGACTACGAGGCCAAGGGACATATCGTTGCGTTCATCGACGAGGCGCACCGCACCAACTCCGGCAAGCTCCACGAAGCTGTCCGCCAGCTCATGCCGGGAGCAACCCTGATCGGATTCACTGGCACGCCCTTGTTGAAGAAGGATAAGAAGACCACGCTGGAAGTCTTCGGCCCCTACATCCACACCTACAAGTTCAACGAAGGCGTGGCTGACGGTGTGGTGCTTGACCTGCGCTACGAAGCGCGTGACATTGATCAGGATCTGTCCAGCGAAGCCAAGATCGACCAGTGGTTCGAGGCGAAAACCGCGGGGTTGACCCAGACCGCGAAGGACAAGCTGAAGGCATCCTGGTCGACATTGAACAAGCTGTACTCGTCGAAGGAACGCTTGCAGAAGATCGTCAACGACATCATCTTCGACATGCAAACCAAGCCGCGGCTACAGCGCGAGCGCGGCACTGCCATGCTGGTTGCAGGCAGCATCTACCAGGCTTGCAGGTACTGGGAGCTGTTCCAGATGGCAGGCTTCAAGCGCTGCGCGGTTGTGACTTCCTACGAGCCGACCGATGCCTCCGTTCGCACCTCCACGTCTGACCCGGATCAGGAAAGCGAGGACGAGTACAAGAAGCGCATCTACGAGCGCATGCTTGGCGGCCAGACAGTCAAGGACTTCGAGGATGAGGCCAAGCGCCTGTTCAAAGACGAGCCCGCGAAAATGAAGTTACTGATCGTCGTCGACAAACTGCTCACTGGTTTCGATGCGCCGAGCTCCACCTACTTGTACATCGACAAGTCGATGCGGGACCACGACTTGTTCCAGGCGATTTGTCGAGTGAATCGTCCCGATGACCCGTCGAAGGACTACGGCTACATTGTCGACTACAAGGATCTCTTCCGCTCAGTGCAGTCCGCGTTCGCTGACTACACCAGTGAGGCTTTCGAAGGGTACGACAAGGAGGACGTCGAGGGTCTCATTAAACAGCGTGCCCTTGAAGCGAAAGCCAAGATGGAGGGAGCTCGTGACTCGCTGCACCAACTACTGTCTGAGGTTCCCGCGCCGCGTGACGATGCGGCTCATATCCGGTTTTTCTGCGAACCTCCTGCTGGCGAGGATGAGGCTGATGCCGATTCGCGCAAACGCAGCACGTTCTATGGGCTGGTGTCTGCGTTGACGCGTTCGTTCGCAAACTGTGCTGATCGTCTGGTCACGGACTTCAACTACACCGATGCGGACGTTGCCAAGATTCGCATGGATGCGCACAACTACAACCAGTTAAAGGACGCGGTCATGCTGGCTGCACAAGACTGGATCGATCTGCGCAGTTACCAGGAAGATATGCGTTTCATCTTGGACACCTACGTTACTGCTCAAGACAGTACGGTTGTCTCGAAACTTGATGACACGCCTTTGGTGGAGCTGCTGCTGGACAATGCTTCAACCACTCCGATCGACCAAATCTTGGGCGGGATCACTGGGGATGATAATGCGAAGGCCGAGATCATCGATGCGAACTTGATCAGCGAAATTATCCGCAAGATGCCGATGAACCAGACCTACTACGGCAAGATGTCTGAATTGTTGAAGAGGCTCATCGGAGAGCGTCGCCTTGGGGCATTGTCGTATGCCGAGTACTTGCGGCAGGTGACCGAACTGGCTCGTCGTATCCACAGCCCGGAGGAGACCGAAAACTATCCGGTACCGATTCGTGATTCGCAGGCCAAACGTGCCCTGTATGACTTTGCGAAGGAACAGAGCGACTTCGATGGCCTCGATATTGAAGATGTGGCCTCACAAGTACACCTTGCAATCGTGGACTCAGTAGAGGTGGGATGGTTAGCGAACCGCGCGAAGCAGCAACGCATTAAGAACGCGATCGCCCAGACCCTAGAGGACTACGAGTTGTTGGAGCCAAGAATTGACCAGCTTGTGGAGGAAATCTACGAGTTGGCAACCAGGCAGGAAGAGTACTTCGATGACTAAAGAGGAGCTTCAAGTCGGGAATGTCCCCGTGACGGTTCTTCGCAAACAGAACTTGAAGAATGTGTACCTACGTATCCTGCCACCCGACGGGCAGGTAACCGTCAGTGCACCTTCTTACGTTACGACTGCGGAACTATCCGACTTTCTCCTCTCGAAGCTCCCGGACATCTACCTGCGACAGGAACGGATGCGTTCACAACCCCGGCAAACGGAGCGAACCTACGTCTCAGGCGAGGCTCACTACCTGTGGGGCAAACCGTATCGGCTGCAAGTGGTCTACGACGGCACTCGCGCCTCGGTGGTGAAAAAGGCCAGCAAACTGGTGATGACTGTGCCTGCCGGTTACACGCTCGAACAGCGCGAACGCGTGATGACGGAGTGGTACCGGGCTGAGCTGCGCAGAGTTCTCAAGTCCGCTACCAGGCGCTGTGAACAAGTAACTGGCGTTGAAGCTGAAGAGTTTCGAATCAAGAACATGAAGACCCGTTGGGGCACGTGCAATATTCCCGAGCGGCGCATCTGGTTGAACCTGCAACTGGTCAAGAAGCCACCGGAGTGCCTCGATTACGTTATTACCCACGAACTCGTTCACCTGGTTGAAGCGAACCACACCCACCGGTTCCACGAGTTGGTGGAAAAGTACTGCCCGGCGTGGCGGGAAGCCAACAAGGCGCTGAAGGAGATGCCGCTCGACCACATCAGCGAAGGAGACGTGCCGGTTGCCACCCGCGATGCGTAGCCACGCTGATGTGTACGACATCAACAAGAAAACCGGTGCCCTCATTCTGGGGAAAAACCGGCTAGACGACTACGCCGAAAAGTACCTGACCGAGCACTACCCAAAAGCGCTCGAAACGCCGATGGCCATCCCCGTCGAGGAGCTCGCGAAAGAAAGCGGCCTGCAAATCAAAGAGGCGCAGCTGTCCGCCAGCTCGGATGTATTTGCCTGCTGTGTTCTCGTCGATGGCGAGGTGAGCATTTACGATCCAGCCACCGGTGAATGCACGCCGCGCTTCTATCCAGCCGGGACGATCCTAGTTGACCCCACCTCCGAGTGGTCGATGGGCGAGGGTGCACGACGAAACGCACTCATGCACGAAATCCTCCACTGGGAAAAAGACCGCACCTTCTTTCAAATCCACCATGCGCGCCTAGCTGCCACAGGTGGAAGCCTGGAGCCAATGAAATCGCGGGTTTCCACCACGTTCTTCACGCCTTCGGAGAAATCAAGGCGCAAGGAAACCGAACTTCAGTGGCTCGAATGGCAAGCCCACCGGCTCGCTCCGCGGGTGCTGATGCCAAGGCCCACGTTCACCAGCGCGGCCAACGACATCCTGGACTCCTCACCCAATCTGAGCTGCGGCACCTTACTCGATCAGCTGGCCGCCATCTTCGAGGTTTCCCGCTCGGCTGTGAAGTATCGACTCCTTGAAGTCGGACTGAAATCCCGGATCGCCAAACTCGCCGACTACGAGCGGGTCTACAGCTTCATGGACGAAGGCAAGGAAGACTTCACGGCGCTCAGCTACCAAGATGCTGCTGTCCTTCTCAGCGGGCACCCCCGTTTGCGTAGATGGGTACAAGCTGGCGACTACATCTTCGTCGAAGGCTACTTCGTCAAGAACAGCACAAGGTACGTGCGCATCGACGCCCACGGCACCTACCGGCTCAAACCCGCTGCGAAGAAGAGCCCGGCGAAAGCCTTCCTGCGCATTCAATCCGTCGTCACAAAGGACTACGTCGGCCTCGACAAAGACCTCGACTCGCTGTTCCACCTCGAACACCGCCAAGGCGTCGACAAGCGCATCATCTACATCGACCCAGCTCATCAAGCCACACCCGACGACCACGACGACCAGAAGGTGTTCGCCTCCGCCGCCGGGACGATGAACTCTATCCTGGAGGATGCCGCAAGGCTAGACGACATCGTTGGTGATCGCCACTCATCCTTGTGCCAAACCATCGCCAACCTGCTCAAGTACCGAGAGATCCGATACCCACGCACCTTCACGGAACGCACCGGCCTGTACGACGCGCTCTTCAACAAGATCCAGAATGACACCGTGCCCACGATGAAGCGAGAAACCCTCATGGCACTTGCCATCGGTCTTGGCCTCAACGCTTACGCCACCATCAAGCTCATGGAAAAGGCGCAAATACACCTGAACAGGGACATGCGACCGGACAGCGTCTACTTGCTCATGCTCGAACGCTTCCCCGGAATCTCCATCTACGACGCCAACGGCATACTCGAAGCCCACGGAATAGAACCGCTGGGAAGCAAATCCCGCTCCAGCTAAAACTCGAAAACTCCGCAAGTCAGGATCAAGCCCCGCAAGGGGCCTTTTTCATGCCCGAAAACCGTCGAACACGGCGTTGACCAGCGGTTTCATTCCCGACTTGGCGAGTCAGGATTTAGCTCTTGGACTTCGGCAAGCTCTGGTTTATGAGCAGATCAACACACCTACGCGGGCCGCCCTGCATTGGCGAACTTCCAGCAACCTGTCCGGTTTCGACTTGTGTCGTGCCGGACAGGTGAGGGCGAGCTTGCTTGCGGTGGCCAACGGGGCTGTTCGCCCTCAAGCCCGGGTCTGGTGCCGGGTGCTCATCTGGCGGATGGGCGACCTCCACAGCGAGTGCTGGCTGTGGTTGTAGACAAGAACATTCACTAGTGAGACCTGCTCTGGGAGCGCTCGGCGGGTCACCACACCTTCCACTCCTTCACGGGGTGGCGGGTGGGGTGGCTCGCCTTTGTCGTTTTCTGGACGGTTCTCACTTGTGATCTGAGCGCTACGGCGCAGGTCTCCGAAACCCCCGTGACTGGGGAGAACGGAGACTGCCATGAAGGTCACCTTCAGGCACGAAGCCGACAACAACAAGCACGAATCCATCACCGACGTCTACGAGATCGACCCCGGCGAGTTCGCCGTGATGGTGGAAACCGACCGCCGTAAACGCGCTGCCCAAGCCGGTCGTCCGGTCGACGAGGTCAAGCCGAGGTATCCGCAGCAGATCCTCGACGACATGGCCCGGCAGGAAGAAGCCGTCTTCCACGAGGCGTACCGGGGTGATCGCGGCCCCGGCGCACGCAAGTGCAGTTGCGGTGCCGGATGCGCCCCACGCCGCGGCTGCCGGGTGCCGAAGAACACGCCGTGGTCGCTCAACTGGTTCACGGAGATCGAACGCGACCCGGAAGACTCTGCCGCGTCGCCGGAAGACCGGCTGATCGCCTCTGAAGATGCCGCCCAGAAGACCCGTGAAATTCAGGCGCTGCGGGAAGCGATCGCCGGTTTGGAGGGTAAGACGCGGCAGGTGATGGAGCTGATGCTCGCCGACGCGGACATGAAGCAGTCCGACGTTGCCCGCACCCTGGGCCTGTCGCGAGCCCGGGTCTCACAACTGTTCAAGGAAGCAGCTGCGGTCCTTCGCGCAGCGGTGGAGGCGACGCGATTTAACACTTCCGATGGTGTCGGCAGTGGGGTGAAGGGAGCAGCCACCCGGGCCACTCCCACCAGTAAGGAAGGCAGGTGAAGGAGATGACCCAGCATCGGCTCAAGCTCCATATCGCCAAGCACATCCCCGATGATCCGGGGATCGTCGGCACCCGCACAGTCACCCTGCGCGAACGCATCATGCGCAAGCTCCTGGGCCGCAAGCAGCGCGTCACCATCGTCGTGCCCGGCAACTCGGTCAAACAGATCGACATCGCCGAAACCGACGACGACCTGATGGCGCTGGCCGACGCGGTCGGTGTCACCCGCAAGGGCGGTGAGGATCGATGATCCCGGTAAGTGACGCGAACAGGTTCATCGGCGCGCTGAACCGGATCGCCGAAGGCGTCACCATGCTCGCCGCCGCAATTGAGGAGACCGCGTGGGAGGGGTTCGAGGATCACGCTGGGATGCTCGGTGCTCGTCCGATCGCAGCCGCCCAACTGACGCAACCCGACCTAGAGCAGGCCGCAGCCGAATACGAGGCCACCCACCGACAGGCACCCGAACCGACACCTGAGCCGGAGCCGGTGTCGCTGGCGCAGGTGCGTGGCGTCCTCGCCGGGCTCTCCAGCCAAGGCCTGACCGAGCAGGTCCGGGAACTGATTGTCGCTACCGGCGCAGACCGGCTCTCGGCAGTCGACCCGTCCAAGTACGGATGGCTGCTCGCCAAGGCGAAGGAGTTGTCCGATGCCTGACCAGCACGCGCTGCTCTCAGCGTCCGGTGCGCACCGGTGGCTGAACTGCCCACCCAGCGCCGTCCTCGAATCCCGCGAGCCGGACTCGTCGTCGGCGGCGGCCGAGCAGGGCACCGCCGCACACGCCCTGGCGGAGTGGAAGCTCCGGCGCGCCCTCCACCAGGCACCCGGCTTCAAGCCGGAATCGGACTGGGTAGATGAGGAGATGGAGCACCTGACCGACGACTACGTCGCCTTCGTCCAGGAACACATCTCGATCGCGCGGGAGACCTGCGGTGATCCGCAGGTGCTGATCGAGCAGCGCCTCGACTTCTCCCACGTCGTGCCGGGCGGGTTCGGCACCGGCGACTGCCTGATCATCGCCGAACCCAAGCTGCAGATCATCGACCTCAAGTACGGGCAAGGCGTCCTCGTCGAAGCCGCGCGCAACCCGCAGTTGATGTTGTACGCACTCGGTGCAATCCACGCTTTCGGGGATCTGTATGACATCGAGACCGTGGCGGTGACGATCTATCAGCCTCGCCGGGGCAACGTCGACACCTGGGAAACCTCCGTTGCCGACCTCGAAGCGTGGACTGAGGCCGAGGTCAAGCCGAAGGCCGAGCTGGCTGCGGCGGGTGGGGGCGAGTTCTGCCCCGGCTCGTGGTGCCAGTTCTGCAAGATCGCCGCGACCTGCCGGGCACGCGCCGAAGCCAACCTGGTGCTCGCTCAACACGAGTTTGCGCCACCGGCCGAACTGTCCGACAGCGAGATCGCCGAGGTGCTGGCTCGGTTGCCGTTGTTGAAGTCGTGGGCATCCGACGTGGAGGCCTACGCCCTCGCACAAGCGGTCAACCAGGGCAAGCACTGGGATGGGTTCAAGCTCGTCGCAGGCCGGTCGATCCGCAAATACACCGACGAAACCGCCGTCGCCGAAGCAGCTAAGGCTGCCGGCTACGCCGACATCTACGACCGCAAGCTCATCACGCTCACTGCGATGGAACGCCTCATGGGCAAGACCACCTTCACCGAGGTGCTCGGCGACCTCGTGGTCAAGCCCGTGGGGAAGCCGACGCTCGTGCCCGACACCGATAAACGACCAGCGCTCGACATTCGCAGCGCACAAACCGAATTCACGAAAACAGAAAGCAGGTAACCATCATGTCAAACCAGAATCCGACCCGCGTCGTCACCGGCGAAGTACGCCTCTCCTACGTCCATGTCTGGGAGCCGAACTCCATCCAAGGCAGCAAACCCAAGTACTCCGTGTCGCTGATCATCCCGAAGACCGACACCGCCACCATCACCGCGATCGAGCGCGCTATCGACGCGGCGACCGACGCCGGTACGGCCAAGTTCGGAGGCAAGCGCCCAAACAAGGCAGCCCTGAAGCTGCCGCTGCGTGACGGTGACACCGAGCGCGACGACGAAGCCTACGCAAACAGCTTCTTCGTCAACGCCAACAGCCTTACCCCACCGCAGGTTGTCGACGAGAACGTGGCCCCGATCCTCGACCGCTCCGAGGTGTATTCGGGTTGCTATGCCCGAGTGAGTCTCAGCTTCTACGCATTCAACACGAACGGCAACAAGGGCATCGCCTGCGGGCTGGGCAACATCCAGAAGATCCGCGACGGCGAACCCCTCGGCGCAGGCCGCATCTCCGCCGAGTCCGACTTCGGCACCCCCACCGCCGCCAGCGACGACTTCCTCAACTAAACCGGCCATCTCGTGGAGGGAGCCAGCAGACCCTTGTTGGCTCCCTCCCTGCACCTACACCCAAGAAGAGAGGTTCGCGTTGCAGACGTTGGCAAGCGACGTAGAATCGTTCAGCCCTGTCAACCTCGCCAAGTCCGGCGTGTATCCGTATGCCGCTGCCCCTGAGTTCGAGGTGCTCCTGTTCGGCTACAGCATCGACGGCGACCCAGTGAAGGTGGTCGATCTCGCCAGTGGCGAGCAGTTGCCCGACGAGGTGCTCGCGGCACTGACCGACCCGGGCGTCGTCAAGTGGGCGCATAATGCGGCGTTCGAACGCGTCTGCCTGTCCGCCTGGCTGCGCTCGCATCATCCCGAGCTGCTTGACGACAAGTTTCTTGATCCGACGCAGTGACGCTGCACCATGATCTGGTCGGCGTACCTCGGCCTGCCGATGAGCCTCGACGCGGTCGGTGCCGCCCTCGACCTCGACGTCAAGAAAGACAATGCAGGCAAGAAGCTGATCAAACAGTTCTGCACCCCAGCCACACCCACCGTGCTCAACGGCGGCGGCACCCGCAACCTGCCCGCATCCGATCCAACCGGCTGGGCGCAGTTCATCGAGTACAACCGACGCGACGTCGAAGTCGAACTCGCAATCCACGACCGGCTCTCCCTGTTCCCGATGCCCGAAGCCGAATGGGACGCCTACGCCCTCGACCAGGCCATCAACGACACCGGCATCAACTTGGATCGCATCTTCGCGGATGCCGCCGTCGTACTCGACGACCGGCATCGTGGGGCGACGTTGACGAAGGCGCGGGAGCTGACCGGGCTGGAGAATCCGAACTTGCCGATCCAGTTGAAGGAATGGCTCACCACCCACGGCTGCGAGATCGACTCGCTCGCCAAGGCTGATGTCGAAGCCGCCCTCGACACCGCATCTGGTGTCGTGCGGGAGGTCCTAGAGCTGCGCGGCGATCTGGCGAAATCGAGCGTGAAGAAGTACCAGGCCATGCACAACGTCGCAGGCAGCGACGGGCGGGCACGAGGCCTCATCCAGTTCTACGGCGCAGGACGCACCGGACGCTTCGCCGGACGCCTCGTCCAAGTACAGAACCTGCCCCGCAACTACCTGCCAGACCTCGAACAAGCCCGCACCCTCACCCGGCAACGCAACCACGACGCCCTCGAAATGCTCTACGACTCCGTCCCATACACCCTGAGCCAGCTCATTCGAACCGCGTTCATCCCCAGCCCCGGATGCCGGTTCATCGTCGCCGACTACTCCGCGATCGAAGCCCGCGTCATCGCCTGGCTCGCCGAAGAAGCCTCCACCCTCCAAGCCTTCCGGGACGGCAAAGACCTCTATTGCGAGACGGCTTCGCGCATGTTCGGCGTCCCCGTCGAAAAACCCGGCGTCAACGCCGAACTCCGCCAGAAAGGGAAAATTGCCACGCTGGCCTGTGGCTACAACGGCTCTGTCGGAGCGCTCAAAGCGATGGGTGCGCTACGGATGGGGCTGGCCGAACACGAACTCAAACCCATCGTCGACGCGTGGCGGGCAGCGAACCCACACATGCTTCAGCTCTGGGCCGACGTCGAGCAGGCCGCGCTTGACGCCATCACCACCCGCCGAGCCATCCGGCTGCGCAACCTCAGCTTCACGGTCGAGTCCGGCATCCTGTTCATCACCCTACCTTCGGGCAGACGGCTCGCCTACGTGAAGCCCCAGCTTGGCGAGAACCGGTGGGGCGGCACCTCCATCACCTACAGCGGCGTCACCACCGGCAGGAAGTGAGGGCGGCTGGAAACCTACGGCGGCAAGCTCGTCGAGAACATCGTCCAAGCGGTCGCCCGTGACCTCCTCGTCCACGCCATGACACTCGTCGCCCAGGCCGGGCACCAGATCGTCATGCACGTCCACGACGAAATCATCATCGACGAACCCGAGGACTCCGACTTCACCATCGCCGACGCCTGCGCTCTCATGGCCACCCCACCAGCCTGGGCAGACGGACTGCCGCTGGATGCCGACGGGTACGAATGCAACTACTACCGCAGGGATTAGACGCGCCAGAGAGGCAACTCGCGCCAGTTGTCAGGTGCGCCTGTGCGAGAAAACGGCACGATGGGATTGTGCGGGTAAGTGTCGAACAGCTTCGGTAGCCGGTCGGCTGGAGACAAGTCCAGTTGGCGGTGCAAGTATTGGATAAGGGAGAGCTGCCCGAATACGCGGTTCATTCCTTCAGCTACCGGAGCCAGCCTGACGTCATTGTTCAGTTTCGGTTTGATGTCGTAAACGCGGTTGAACATCCTCGCATGATGAGCTGCGTAGTTGCGCAGAATATTCAAGGATTTCAGCCACGATTCGTGCTGAGGACCGGTTAGGCCGCAGGGTTGGGCAATCCGTTTGCGCACGATATTGGGCGACATGCCGTACAGGTATGACAGCATTCCCCAATCCATGATTTCGACGGCCGCCCAGATGGGTAGAGTCCCGCGATATTTGGATTTGTGGTGGGCGACGAAGTCCTCCTTCGACGCTTTCAATGCCGACTGGTACTTTCTCAGCCACACCTCATGCACGCTACGCCCGTCTTTGTTTCGCTGCCGTGCCCGGGCGCTCAAACGTTGAGGATCCAAATAGATCAGCGGGTCAAGGCGGCCCAGTTCGTGACCGAGCTTGGTTCGAATAGCCAGCTCCACGCGATCAAGCTCGATGAACACGCTGTGGCGCAATTGTTCGTCAAACCCATAGAGGGCTACCACCAGGTCAAACGATGCTCCGTCAACGAATTCATCTCGGGCAGTGCCGTCGCCTTGGGAGAAACGGCGCATCGGGTACCAGTATCCGGACAAGCGGTAGTAGTTAAATCGCGCCAGCAGCGTCTCGGCATGCTCGGGATCATTCACTCGCATCCCACGCTGACGAAGCAATTCGACCTGTTCACCGTAGGTCTTGAACTGCTTCACCTGCTCCACGCGCACCCCTGTTTGATACGAAAACGAAGACCGGCCCTGGACTCCCACCGAGGCGGGCAGTGGAACCGGTCATGTTGACTACAAGGTTACCTGATTGATGACGCCGAAGCAAGAGCACGGGGCACGGAGCCATCGGTACGTTCACACACCAGTGTGCCCTCTGACCCGTCCGGATTCGCCGGCCCTCGGGGGCGTATGGGCGAGAGCCTTTCTCACGCCGTGTCCGGTTTCGGCGCCTGCCGTGCCTGACAGGTGAGAGCCTGGCGCATCCCGCGCCCGCGATTGTCTACCTGGCTCTCAGAAAAGGAGCCGGTCATGGCTACCGCGCTACAAGCGTTCACCAACCACGAGTTCGGCACGATCCGAACCATCACCTCCGGCGGGCAGATCCTGTTCTGCGGCAAGGACGTGGCGACCGCCCTCGGCTACGCCAACACGAAAGATGCACTGGCGCGTCACTGCAAGGGGGTCGTGAATCACTACCCCCTTGAAACGCCTGGTGGCATCCAGCAGGTCAGGTTCATCAGCGAAAGCGACCTGTACCGGCTGATCGTCTCCTCCAAGCTGCCGGGCGCCCGGCAGTTCGAGGCGTGGGTGTTCGACGACGTCCTCCCGTCGATCCGCCGTCACGGCATGTACGCCATCGACGAGCTTCTGTCCGACGACGAGTTCCTGGAACGGGCGATCGCCACTCTGCGGGCTGAGCGGGCCAAGCGGCTCGCCGCCGAACAAGCCCTATTGGAGGCGGCACCGAAGGTGTCCTATTACGACGTGGTGTTGACGTCGCCGTCGCTGATCACCACCACCGAAATCGCCAAGGACTACGGCCTGTCGGCGAAGAAGCTCAACCAGATTCTGCGCGAGGAGCAGGTGCAGTTCCATCAGTCCGGCCGCTGGTTCCTCTACGCCAAGTTTGCTGAGCAGGGCTACACCCAGTCCAAGACACACGAGTACGACAAGGGCAAGACCCGCACCCACATGTACTGGACGCAGAAGGGCCGCCTGTTCATCTACGACCTGTTGAAGAACGAGCGTGGCTTGCTGCCGGTGATCGAGCGTGAAGGCGAGGACGCCCGATGACCACCACTCTCGATATCGGAATCCCGAAGAAGAACATCGAAGGATACCCCGACCCCACCTGCTACAAGGCGCTGAAAGACATCCAGCGCGCCGAATACGGCTACCGGCCGTTGGTCTACATCTGCTCCCCGTACTCCGGCGATGTGGAAGCGAACGTCCAGCTCGCCCAGCGGTTCTGCGCGTTCGCGGTGTCAGCACGCCAGATCCCACTCGCCCCACATCTGCACTATCCGCAGTTCATGGACGACATCGACCCGGACACCCGCGAGCTGGCCATGTTCTTCAACCGCATCCTGCTGTCGAAATGCGAACAACTGTGGGCCTACATCGGACAGGTCAGTGCGGGGATGCGCGCCGAGATCGGCTGGGCACACCAGATGGACATCCCGGTTCGCTTCTTCGACGCCGACTTCCAGGAGGTGCACCCCGCATGACGTCGTTCACCTTGTGCGCCGCCACCAGCAGCGGCAACCCGCACAACAACCACTACCCAAACCACCACCACATCACCGACCAGGCCGGGCTCGTAAGGGTGGCTAGGTTGGATCATGTCGCTGCCACCTACACCGGCGACCGGCGCTCCTCGGCGAGCTTCATCTCCTCGGACTGTGTCGTGATGGACATCGACAACGACCACACCGAAGAATCATCCGACTGGGTGACACCGGAGAAGCTCGGCGAGTTGATAGCGGGGGTGGTGTTCATGACCGCCACTTCCCGGAACCACCAGAAGCCGAAAGGCGTGGTGTCGGCCAGGCCGCGTTTCCACGTCTACTTCCCGATCACCGAAGTGACGGATGCCGACACCTATGCGGGGTTGAAGCGTCGCTTGGCCTCCCGGTTCGCTTTCTTTGACCGTAATGCCCTGGATGCTGGCAGGTTCATCTACGGCACCCCTAACCCACAAGTTACGGTGCATGAGGGCGATCAGCTGCTCGATGCATGGTTGGATGCGGCTGACGAGATCGACGTGTTCGCCGCCTTCGATGCTTCCACTCTTGTGATTGGTGAAGGCTCGCGCAACGCTACGTTGTCGCGCTTTGCTGGGCGGGTGCTCATCCGCTACGGGGAGACAGATCAGGCTCGTGACCTGTTTGACCGGAAGGCGAATCTGTGCGAGCCACCGCTCAGTGATAATGAGCTGGCGACGATCTGGAACTCGGCATGCAGGTTCGCTTCGAAGGTCGCTGCTGATCCAGGCTATCTGCCGCCGGAGGCTTATGAGGCGTTGGCGGGTTTGCGTCCGGATGATTTTTCCGATGTTGGTCAGGCAGACATATTGGCTGGCGAGTATGCGAACAAGATCCGCTACTCACTGGCTACCAAGTGGCTTGTCTACGACCATGGCGTGTGGGATGAGAACGACTTATCCGCACAGGGCGTGGTTCAGGAATTGACCTCCCGCCAGCTCGAAGAAGCCGACCGCTTGATCGCATCGACGTGGGAGACCATGACGGCAACCGGCGCAGATCTCGTGATGGCCTCCGCCTCGTCGAAAGCACGCGGCATCGCGAAGCTCACGCCTGTGCAGGCGTCCGCGTTTCGGGCGTGGGATGAGGCAAAGAATTACCACAAGTTTGTTCTTTCGCGGCGTTTGTCACGCAATATCACGGCCACGTTGAAAGAAGCTGGGCCGATCTTGCAGGTACGTGTCCGTGACCTTGACGTCGACCCTTACCTGCTCAACACCCCAACGGGGACGTGGGATCTGCGCGACGGTAGTAGCCACGAGCATAACCCTCGATCTATTGACCAAGCAGACCGCTGTCGGGCCCAGCGATGAGGGCGTACAGATCTGGGCCGACGCGCTCGACGTGTTCTTCCAAGGAGATCCTGAGTTGATTGGTTACGTGCAGCGCATTGTGGGGTTGGCGGCTATCGGTCAGGTTTTCGTCGAAGCGCTCGTCATCGCTTACGGGGATGGTCGCAACGGCAAGTCCACGTTCTGGAACACGATCGCCCGAGTGTTGGGGACGTATTCGGGCACGATCTCAGCTGACGCGCTCACTGTCGGGGTGCGCCGCAACGTCAAACCCGAACACGCCGAAGCTAGAGGTAAACGTCTCTTGATCGCGGCTGAAACCGAGGAAGGCATGCGCCTATCGACCTCGAACGTTAAACAGCTGGCTTCGACCGATCAGATCTCGGCAGAGAAAAAGTTTAAGGATCCCTTCGCGTTCACTCCGTCCCACACGCTGGTCTTGTACACGAACCATTTGCCGCTTGTGGGAGCCATGGATGCAGGCATCTGGCGGCGTCTGATCGTCATCCCGTTTAACGCCACCATCGAAGGCGACACGGATGTGAAGAACTACGCCGACCACCTCTACGAGCATGCGGGCGGAGCAATCCTTTCCTGGATCATGGAGGGAGCGCGCCTCATTCACACCGAGGGGTACAAGCTCAAAGCCCCACCTCAGGTCGTTCAAGCCTTACAGGCCTATAAGCCTATAAGGAAGACAACGACTGGTTCTCGCAGTTCCTTGAAGACTCATGCGACGTCGAGGATGGCTTAGCGGAGCGTGCGGGTGACCTCTATCAGACGTATCGGGCGTGGGCGCAAAACACCTCAGGATGGGCGCGCCCGATGGTCGATTTCAACGCTGCGGTCGAACAAGCCGGATTCGTGCGGAAAAAGATCAAGCACGGCATGTACGTCTACGGGCTCGCGATCGCATCCGAGTTCGGCAACTAACCCCATGGTGACGAGCTGTGACGAGCCATTCCCTACCTTACGCATGTGAAATTACATGGTGTTTTCTCTATATAAAAGGTTAGGAACGACTCGTCACATGCCGTCACCCCTGAATTGAATTCAAGGAGTGACCATGAACGAACGAACCATAGAACACCAACTGAAGAAAGCCGTCGAAGCCTCCGGGGGCTTGTGCTGGAAGCTTGTCTGCCCTGGAACCACGGGCGTACCTGACCGACTATGCCTGATGGGAGGCCGGGTCGTCTTCGTCGAAGTGAAAGCACCCGGCAAGAAGCCTCGGCCGATCCAACGCCGCCGGATGAGCCAACTCCGCGCCCACGGCTTCACCGCGCTGGTCGTTGACTCGGTGGACGGCATCAAGGAGGTGCTTGATGCGCTACCGGCCGCATGACTACCAGCAGACCGCCACCCGGTTCATCCTCGACCACCCAGAGGCCGCCATCCTCCTCGGGATGGGACTCGGCAAGAGTGTCATCACCCTGACGGCGATCTGGGAGCTGCTGCTGGACTACTTCACCGTCTCTCGCGTCCTTGTCGTCGCGCCGTTGCGTGTCGCCCGAGACACCTGGCCCGCCGAGGCCGCCAAGTGGGATCACCTCGACGGCCTGTCGGTGGCGGTGGCTGTAGGCACCAAAGCTGACCGGCTCGACGCACTCGCCAAGTCGGCGATGGTGACCGTCATCAACCGCGAAAACATCCCCTGGCTCGTCTCCCAGTTGGGTGAGGCGTGGCCGTTCGACATGGTCGTCATCGACGAACTGTCCAGCTTCAAGAATCATCGGGCGAAGCGGTTCACAGCGTTGGTGAAGATGCGCCCGCACGTCAAGCGCTGGGTCGGCCTGACTGGCACCCCAGCCTCCAACGGGCTGATGGATATCTGGGCGCAGTTCCGGCTCCTCGACGGCGGGCAACGCCTCGGCAGGTTCATCACGCGCTACCGCGACCGCTGGTTTACCCCGGATAAGCGCAACGGGATGCAGGTGTTCACCTACAAGCCCCGCGAGGGTGCGGAGGACGAGATCTACGAGGCGATCGCCGACATGACGTTGTCGATGCGCACCACCGACCACCTCCAACTCCCGCCGTTGACGGTGACGACGACACCGGTGGTGCTCGGAGCCCAAGAACGAGTTGTGTATGAGCAGCTGAAGGCCGACCTGGTGGTTGATCTGGATGGGCAGGTAGTGGATGCCGCGAACGCAGCCGCGCTGTCGGGGAAACTGCTGCAGCTCGCCTCGGGCGCGATCTACGACGAGCATGGCGAGACGGTCGAGGTGCATGGGGCGAAACTCGACGCCCTCGAAGACATCCTCGAAGCCGCCAACGGACAAACCGTCCTCGTCGCCTACTGGTACCGACACGACCGCGAACGCATCCAGCGTCGCTTCCCGGACGCCCGCGAACTTAGAATATCGGCGGATATTGCGGCGTGGAACCGGGGCGACATCCCGCTCGGGCTGATCCATCCCGCGAGCGCTGGGCATGGGTTGAATCTGCAGGCCGGTGGGCACCTGCTCGTGTGGTTCTCGCTGACCTGGAGCATGGAGCTGTATCAGCAGACCAACGCCCGGCTGTATCGGCAAGGGCAGGCCGATCCGGTCACCATCACCCACCTTGCCGCCACCGGCACCCTCGACCAGGCCGTCCTGGGTGCTTTGGAGGCGAAGGACATGACTCAGGCCGCGTTGATCGACGCGGTCGCCACCGAATTTTCAACCACCCTCAGGAAGGAGTCGTCATGCATGTGATGACCAAATACCTCGACACCCGCAAAGCCGCCATCAGCGCATTGCAGGACTTCGCCGTGATGGAGCAGATCATCGACACCACCGACGAGGCGATCAAGACCGCCTACACTGATGCGACCAGTCCGGGTTCGCCGAAGCTGGACGGTCTGCCGCGTCACACGGATGTGCATGCTGGGGAGATGCGTGTGGCGGCCACGTTGGATCGGATCGACATCTACCGTGCCCGCTACGGGCAGGCGCGTGAGTACATGGCGTGGTTCCTGCCCGCCTGGCAGCTGCTCACCGACGACGACAGGTTCGTCCTCGAAGCCTTCTTTCTCGGCGAAGGCTCTCAGGATGATGCGGTGCAGGCGGTGTGTGACCACTTCTACGTGGAGCGCACCAGCGCCTACCAGAAGAAGTCCCGCGCACTCGCCCGGCTGGCGTCGGCGCTGTATGGGCAGGCGGCGTGAACCCAGCCGCCAAAAGGTGTCAAGAACAGCGGATGCATTTACTGTTTCCGGCCTGCAATGATGTAGGTGGTTGAAAAGTAGGAAAAGCCCCAGGGCAAGCCCGGCGACAGGCTGGGAGCCTTGGGGCTTTGCCATGTCAGCAAAAGGAGCGTGCGGGATGCCGGTCAAGCCTGCCTGTCCGTGCTCCCAGCCCGGCTGCCCGAACCTCACCCACCAGCGTTTCTGCGAAGCCCACGCCAAGGCCGAAGACGAACGCTACCGCAAGTGGCAGCGTGACCCGAAGATCAACCGGCGCTACGGTGCCCGCTGGCGCAAGATCCGTGCCGCCTACATCACCGCCCACCCCTTGTGTGAGGACTGCCTCGCGGCTGGCAGGTACACGCCCGCACAGGAAGTCCACCACGTCATCCCGTTGGAGCACGGCGGCACCCACGACCCCGGCAACCTCCGCGCCTTGTGTAAGCCGTGCCACTCCCGACAATCGGCGTTCGACGGCGACCGATGGAGGCAAGTACCTCGGGTGTACACCTACTGACATCTGCGCCACGTTCCGCCCTGACGCGGCCAAGAACGCGAACCTCAAAATTGCCCACCTCGACCTTGTTCGCCGCACTCGAGGCAACCTCGCGGCGCTGGCAAAGGGGGTGGGGCCTCTCGATCTCTACGACTCGTTCACGGGTCAGCGGGCGGGGCCAACCGCGCGCAAAGTTTCCGAATCAAACGAGGTATTAACACTTCGCGGCTTGTCGGCAGTACCAGTGAGGGACGAATCTCCACTGATGCTTGCACGGTTTTCTTGCGCCACCCGTCCGGTTTTGGGTTTCCCAGGGACGTACAGATGAGGGCGGACAACTCCGGGGCAGCCAAACCGGTGTGGTGAATCCCTCCATGGCAGGCGTTTGTCTGCCGTGAGTTAACAACTGATTTCTAGAAGGAGGAATCATGGCAGATCAGATGGTGCTGAAAACACAGCAATGGTTGAACGCGACCTACAGGAACAAGACGGGGTTTGGTTCAGTTGAAGAAACTGGGAGAACCGGGTGGGACACGATTTATGCCTTAATCCGTGCCCTGCAAATCGAACTGGGGATCACGGCGACAGCAAATAATTTCGGTTTGGGAACGCAATCACGTTTTAAAAGCCGCTGGCCCAACGGAATCAGGAAGAACGCCTCTGAAAGCAATGTACATGGGATCATCCAGGACGCCCTGTGGTGCAAGGGGTATCGGGTCGAGTATGGTGGCATCACTCTTGAATTCACCGATCATGTGGCAGATTCAATTATTGCACTCAAGTCCGATATAGGAATTGGTGGCACCAGTTCCACGATCGACCTCGAGCTGATGATGGCGCTCTTGTCTATGAAACAGTTCCGCATACTCGCAGACTACGGTGGTACTCAATCTATTCGCGACGCACAACAGTCGATCAATCGTAAATACAAGGAATACACCGACATCATCCCTACTGACGGCCTATACGGACGCGAGATGAATATCGCCCTGATCCAGGTACTCCAAGCACTCGAAGGGTTCACACCTGACGAAGCTACCGGAAACTTTGGCGCGGGCACACGTTCCAGGTTGCAGACTACTAGTGGAGGCACCAGCCAGTGGGTGTGGCTGGCTACTGTAGGCCTGGTCAGTAACGGTTACTCAATCACGCCAACCAGCACATGGAATAGCGAAGTTGAAAACATATTGAGGCAGTTCCAGCAAGCACACGCTCTGCCAGTGACCGGGGTGGTTGATCCAACGACCTGGATGAGCCTTCTGACCTCTAAAGGCGACCCCAACCGTGCGTGTGTGGCTTGTGATACACGTTTCGAGATCACTGACGAACTCGCCGAGCACCTTAAGGCAGATGGTTACCTGATCGCGGGTCGCTATCTTTCAGAGCCTGGTCAAGAGGACGTAGCTGAATCAGACTACTTTAAGGCGCTACGCACGGGTGAGCTAGAACGCATCGTGAGTCATGGGCTGCAGTATTTCCCGATCTTCCAGGAGTACTCAACAGCGCTTAGGCACTTTACCGCCGATACTGGGCACCGTCATGCGAAGGAAGCCCAAGCCGCTGCCCAGCGACTTGGTGTGCCACCCACGGTCATCTACTTTGCAGTGGACTACGATGCCACAGATCCCGAAGTAACCAGCAACATCCTGCCCTATTTCAAAGCGGTCACGCAGAATCTTGGCGGCGGCTATCGAGTAGCCGTCTACGCATCGCGTAACATCTGCACTCGAGTAGCTCAGGCAGGCTACAGCGTGGCCTCGTTTGTTTCCGACATGTCCACCGGATTCTCAGGCAACCTCGGATTCCCGATCCCACACAACTGGGTCTTCGACCAGTTCCACGAAATCAGCGGATACCGAGGGAAATGGGATCTCGACCGGGTAGCATTTTCTGGACGGATCGCTGCGGTTGGATCGGTTCTATCCTCAGGCGCGAATCCGCAGCCGACTGTGCCATATCAGGCACTTCCCGTGCCCAGCCTGAATGCGATTACGCCATTCACGCGGGTCTTACCGTTGATTCGAAGCCTAGAGGATGCATATTCTGATTATGCCGCAGGTGACTGGGCGAGTTATGCGACGCATCCAGACTATCACCCTAGTGATATTGTGCCCGGTGTGCTGCGGTATCTAGCACGGGATTATTTACAGCATTGGAAATTCTCCATCGCGGCAAGTACTTTCAACGATATTTCATTTGAGTTGTATCTGAAGGATTCGCACCCTGGACTGGTTAACAGTCTTGAACCCTACATTGGTGAGCAGAGAACACCGTTCACCGATACTCATCGGCACGGCAAGAACGATCTCGCCCATCTGGCCTACACTCTGTACTGCTACCTATACACAACCCTGACACCGGATCACTGGGCAGGCTGGGCAGGAGATCTTGCGACTGGCATGAATGACCTGCATCGATATATGCAGGCACATCCTCATCTAAATCGCACGCGAGCAGCAAATGCTCTCATCGGAGCCGACCCAGATTACCCGGCAACGTACTTTATCAACGCTGGTATTGACACAAACGCGTTAGGAGTATCATGCAACTTCACTGATATCTGTGACGATGCAGACGCCATCACATTGGTTCCTACGATTCAAGGACGCGGCAACAATGGCATCCGATCTCTGTCTGATTCCATGGAACAGTACTATCTGAGTATTGTCACCGCGAACCGCTACAGCGTCTACGAACATGACGGGCTTGACTACTCCTCAGTTGATTCGCTCTATGACACGACCTGGAGCAGAATGAACGGTGTCCTCGAGGGGTTCTACGGAGGGCTGCTTGAACTCGCTGGAAACTCTAGCTGTAGTTGCGCATGACGTTGGTGACGCCTTCGGGGAGTCGTGTGGCGGGTGGCTGGTCTCGGCAGGCGGTGTGGGGTCGATGGTAGTTGTAGTGGATGTTCCAGATGGCGACGGCCTGGTTTCTCTCTGCTTCTGTAGGGGCGGGCGTAGAGGAGTTCCTCGGCCAGGATCCGGTTGTAGCGCTCTACCTTGCCGTTATGCCGGGGTGTGTAGGGCCGGATCCGCTGATGGATGATGTCTTCGGCAGCAAGGCGTTGGGTGAACTTGCCGCTGGTGTAACACGAGCCGTTGTCAGTGATCACCCGGCTGATGTGGGCGATGCCGTGGGCAGCGAAGAACGCTTCCGCGTTGCGCCAGAACCCGAGCAGGGTGTCGGCGGTCTCGTCCGGGAGGGGTTCGGTGTAGGCGAGTCGGGAGAACCCGTCGATCGCCGAGTGGAGGTAGGTGTAGCCGACCTTGCCGCGTTTGGAGACGTTGCCGCGGCCGTGGAGGCGCCAACCCCCGCCCTCGGGGATCCGGCCGACCTTCTTCACGTCCAGGTGGACCATGTGACCGCGGTAGCGGGCAGTGATCGTGCCCGGTTTGCGTAACGGTTCTCCATCGACATCGAGCCAACGGCGGCGGTTCAACCCGAGCCGGGCCAGCCAGCGCCCGACCGTGGCCTGGGAGATCGAGTAGCCCCGGTCGGTGAGTTCGATCCAGATCAGACGGGCTGACCACTTCCGTTCGCGGCGCAGCGAGGCGATGAGCTCGACGACCTTGTCGGGGGTCTGAGACGGACAACGCGAGGGTCTGCTGGAGTGATCTGCAAGACCGACCTCGCCGTGGCGGCGGTACCGGTTCACCCACTTCGACGCGGTCGCCCTGCTGATGCCCATCTCGGCGGCGACATGAGCGATCGGACGGGACTGGCAACGCTCAACCAGACGCAGGCGTGCCTCGAAGGACGAGGCTGCATTACGGTGGTGAATCAAGGGCAGGCTCCTTGCTCAGACGGACGGTTTCGCAACTTCCATCCTGACGAGGGCCTGCCCCCTACGTCACCTCCACCGCGTCAACAACCTCATGCTCCGCAACATCTAGCCAGGAGGAACGGCAAGCGTGCGTGAGAGCGTTTGCTAACTACCTCTTCACTCGCTCTCACTAGAAGCACCTGACGCGGCAGGGGTGGCACTATCTGCGGTGCCGCCCCTGTTGGGCTTTGCGCTGCGGCGAAAACTGTAAAAGCGCCAAAAAACTGTTGCGCACGTAATCGTCATACCGAGACAAACCCACAAGAGGCCCTTGCTTTGCAGATACTCGATAAAGTCTCCAGGAGAAATGAATGCGGATGTGACGAAGGTGGAAGCAAGCGAGATACATACCATGGTGGGTAATTTCACTACACGGAAGGCGTTTGCAGTGGCAGCCACCCAGTGAATTGGAATAAACAGCATTCCAGTGCCAAACCCTAGAGCCAGTAACGCCCACGATATTTCAATAAAAGGGTTACTGGGTGGCGCTTCATTGCCGTATAGTTGGACGGGGTTCAAGCGCATCCACCAACCTATAAGCGGGGGTATCGAACAGATCAGCAAGTAACGCAAGTACTCGATTGCGCGAGTTCTGACTGACACATGCGTCTCCTCCTGCGCTCATGCGCGTTGAGCGATCCGAGCTGGTCGAATTCTACTGCCAGTTAATTCTAGCGATCACGTCTACTGTATCCAGCGGAGATGGCTTCATGTCTAAAGATGGCACCAACCGAGGCGGCCGCCGCGTCAGGGCAGGCGCGAAACCAGACCCTTTGAATGAGAAGCTCGCAGCCGGACGACCCGCCACCCGCCTGGAGGAACCACTGAACGAACCGTTCGATTTTGAGGGCGGCGACATCGGTGCGGGCGCGGTGCTGGCCGGGGAGACCATGCCCGAACCGTCCGACTACCTGTCCGAGGTTCAGCGCGACGGCAAACCGCTGGGCGCTGACATCGTCTACCGGGAAACCTGGCAGTGGCTTGATCAGCGGGGCTGTTCGCAGTTCGTGGCACCAAGGTTGATTGAGTCGTACGCGCAGGCCTTCGCCCGCTATGTGCAGTGCGAGCAGGCGATCTCCAAGTTCGGCCTGCTCGGCAAACACCCCACCACCGGTGCCGCCATCGCGTCCCCGTTCGTCGCCATGTCCCAGTCGTTCGGGAAGCAGGCGAATGTGTATTGGTACGAGATTTACGAGATCGTGCGCGCCACCTGCACGACCGACTATTCGGGGGCAGCTCCTGGTGATGAGGTGATGGAGCAGCTGCTGAAAGCCCGCTCCTGACCAACCCGGCCTATCTGTGTTTTTCGCGTCTGCCCGCTTCCGGGTGGGCGCTTTTTCGTGTCCTGAAAGTGAGTGTGTCCATGTCTACTGTTCATACTGCCGAGTCCGTGTGCGCTGGTCATCCGGACAAGTTGGCCGATCAGATTGCCGACCAGATCCTCGACGACATCCTCTGGGAGGACAAGGCGGCCCGGGTGGCGGTGGAGGTGATGGCCGCAGGCAGACGGATCATCGTCACCGGCGAAATCACCACCAACTACCGCCCGCGTATTCGGGAGTCGGTGCGCACCGCCCTCGCGCGTGCCGGTTACAGTCCGCTCGGGTTCTTGATCTATGTGTGGACGCGCCGCCAATCCGGCGACATCAACGCAGGTGTCACCACCTCCCTGGAGGCCCGCGAAGGCGACAGTTCGGCGTTCGCGCTGCAGGGGGCAGGTGATCAGGGCACCGTCTACGGCTACGCCACTGCTGAGACCCCCGAACGCCTCCCACTCCCGCTCGTCCTGGCACACCACATCTGCCGACGCCTCGACACCGCACGGGTCGACGGAACCATCGGCGGGATCAAGCCGGACGGGAAAGCACAAGTGAGTGTGCGCTACGACGACACCGGCACACCCATCGCGGTGGAGGCGGTTGTCGTGTCGGTGCAGCACGAGGCGGGCAAGGATCTGGCGGTGTTGGAGCGTGAGGTGCGCTCGCTGATAGTCGCCCCGGCCTGCCAGCCTTACCTGCCCGTGGACAGCAACACCGAGGTGCTGATGAATCCGTCGGGCAGATTCGTTGCGGGCGGGCCACGAGCCGACACCGGCCTGACGGGCAGGAAGGTCATGGTTGATACCTACGGCGGCCTCGCACCCCATGGCGGTGGCGCGTTCTCCGGTAAAGACCCCTCGAAGGTCGACCGGTCCGCCGCGTACATGGCGCGGCTCATCGCCCGCACGATCGTCGACGCCCGCCTCGCCGAGGAGTGCCAGGTGGCCATCTCTTATGCGATTGGGAAGGCTGATCCGGTCGCCTTCAGCGTGGACACGCTCGGCACCGGCGAATACGCCGACCTGATCCTCACCAAGGCTGCCCGGGACGTGTTCGTGCTACGTCCGGCGGGGATCATCGACGCCCTCGCCCTGCGCATACCCCGCTACCGGGATCTGGCGTTCTATGGGCACATGGGCCGGGACTGGCCGCGCTGGGAACAAACCTGGCGCTTTGAACGCGACCTGCGGAAGGCGGTGGAGACACATGCGCATCGAGCAACTGGCAATCGCTGACCTCACGCCCGCCGACTACAACCCGCGCAAAGACCTGAAGCCCGGCGACCCCGGGGCAGTCCCATCTGCCCAATCTGCACGTGACGGGCGCAGGTAGTGGTGGTCAGTTCTTCCCCCGCTGGACCTATGAAGAAGCCACCGACGACACCCTCCTGGGCGCTAGTGGCGACGTCGACGAGTGGGGTTACCGTCGCGTCGATAACATCACCGACGCGATCCTGACCCACTACCAGCAGGCCTTCGGGTCGCAGGTCACCAAGGACGACATCTTCTTCTACGTCTACGCGGTGTTGCACTCTAAGCAATATCGCACCCGCTACGCCGCCGACCTCAAGCGGATGCTTCCGCGCATTCCCCTGGCCGCATCAACCGCGGACTTCGAGGCGTTCGCCGAGGCCGGTCGGCGTCTGTGTGATCTGCACGTCGGCTATGAGAACGTCGAGCCCTACCCATTGCACGAACCGACCCACCCGCTCGACGTCGACGAGTGGGACCTGTACCGCGTCACCAAGATGCGGTGGAAGGGCAAGACCACCAAACGCGACCTTGTCTACAACTCGACCTCACCTTGTCTGACATCCCCGAGCAAGCGCACGAGTACATGCTCGGGTCGCGCTCCGGCCTGGAATGGCTCATCGACCGATACCGGGTGAAGCCCGACAAGGCCTCGGGCATTGTCAACGACCCCAACGACTGGGCGCGCGAGCATGACGACCCTCGCTACATCGTCGACTTGGTGAAGCGGGTGACCCGGGTGTCGGTTGAAACCGTCAATATCGTGAGGTCACTTCCTGAGTTGCCGATCTGACTATGTGTCTGCCAGGTGGCCAATCGACTGCTCATTGTTGGCACATCGTTGTGGGGCCGCGCCGAGGTGGTGAGGCGTCGATTTGGGTTCAGGGCAGGTAACCGTATATTCTTGTTCAGTTCCCGAAGGAACCCCCGAACCCAACGATTGCGTCGGGTGCGTCATGCGCCCGGCCCTGAACAGGAGATCTCCCAGTGGCTGCTGTGTGTGACATCTGCGCCAAGCGCCCCGGTTTCGGACACAACGTCCCCTGGTCGAAGAAGAAGACCAATCGCCGGTGGAGCCCGAACATCCAGCGCGTCCGTGTCGTCGAGAACGGCACGCACAAGCGCATGAACGTGTGCACGTCGTGCCTCAAGGCTGGCCGAGTCAGCCGCTGAGCAATTGCGTTCGACGTTAGAACCCGCCGTAAGGCGGGTTCTTTGTCGTTGTGGGTGTCATTGCCCGTCGGTACGGTGGCACTGTGAATGCAGTGACCAGGTGGCACACCCGCAGCCAGCAGGAGCTTCATCGCCCTTTGGCGGAGGCGGTGGGAGCCAAGACGGCCAAAGCATTTGCTGCGATGCACGTCGAGACGGTGGGCGAGGCCCTCGGTCACCTTCCGCGTCGTTACCTCACCGGTACCGAAACCACGGATTTGTCCCACCTCGTCGTTGACACCGAAGTCGCCTTGGTGGCCGACGTCGTCGGCGTCGAGGTCCACACCAACAAGACCGTGACAGGTCGAGAGAGGCGACCGCGTCAGCGGCTGGAAGTCATGCTGTCCGACGGCAACGCACGTCTGCCCGTCACCTTTTTCGGCAAACCTCACATCGTGTCCTACTGGCAGCGCATTTTTTCTGCCCACACTCACGGCATCTTCGTCGGCAAGGTGGGGGAGTTCCGGGGCAATCCGCAGCTCGTCCATCCCGACTTCGTCATGGTTGACCGCAACGGCAAGGTCGTGGCGGGTCGTGAGGAGGGCAAGGTGATGGCTGCGCAGGTGCAGCGTCACGGTTTGCTTGGTCTCTACCCGCAGACCTCGAAGTTGCGCACCTGGGAGATCGCCTCGGTGGAGTCGATGCTGCTCGAGTCCACCCCCGAACTTGAGGACACCCTGCCCGGATGGCTGCGTCAGGAGGCTGATCTGCCGAGCCTGTGGCAGGCCTACCACGCCATCCACCACCCGCATTCGGTGGAGGAAGCCAATCGCGGTGCCGAACGACTGGTGTGGGAGGAGGCCATCGCCACCCAGGTGACGATGGCGGTGCGTCGACGTGATGCCGAGAGTCATGATGCGCCGGTGTGTCGACGTCATGACGACGGCCTGCTGGCAGCCTTTGAGTCGAGACTCCCGTTCACCCCGACGGCAGGCCAGGACGAGATCAGCCAGGCCATCGACGCTGACCTGTCTTCCGATCACCCCATGCACCGACTGCTGCAGGGGGAGGTGGGTTCCGGCAAGACCTTCGTGGCCTTACGCGCCATGCTCCAAGTCGTCGACGCCGGGTACCAGGCCGTTCTGCTGGCACCCACTGAGGTTCTCGCCCAGCAGCATTACGCCACGATCACCGGGATGCTGAGGGAGCTGGCCGCTGGCGGTGGCCTGGATGCCCCGGAGAACTCCACCGGAGTTGCCCTGCTCACGGGTTCGATGAAGACGGCTGGAACCCGAACCGCCTTGGCCGACATCGCCTCGGGAGCGGCCGGAATCGTCATCGGAACCCATGCCCTGTTGTCAGGCAAGGTCATCTACAACAACATCGGTCTGGTCGTCGTGGACGAGCAGCACCGCTTCGGCGTCGAGCAGCGCAGTGTCTTGACGACTGGTGACGGTGCTCGACCTCACGAGCTCGTTCTCACTGCAACGCCGATTCCTCGCACGGTTGCCATGACGGTCTTCGGTGATCTCGAGGTGTCGACCTTGCGAGAACTGCCGTCCGGACGTGCCGACATCCAAACCACTGTGGTTGATCTGCCAGCCCACCGCTCGTGGCTCGCCCGCGCCTGGGAGCGCATCCGAGAGGAGTGCGAGGCCGGGCATCAGGTCTTCGTGGTGTGTCCTCGTATCAGCAGCGATGACGCTGACGACGTCGAGAGTGGTCGCCCGCCGACGGCTGCGGTCGAGGAGATCGCTCCTCAGCTGGCCTCCGGTCCGCTCACAGGACTGCGCATCGACGTCCTTCATTCTCGGCTGGACGCCGATGAGAAGAAGGCCGTCATGGATCGCTTCGCTGACGGTGAGTCCCAGGTCCTCATCTCCACCACGGTCATCGAGGTCGGCGTCGACGTCCCCAACGCCACTATGATGGTCATCATGGACGCCGACCGCTTCGGCGTCTCCCAGTTGCACCAGTTGCGCGGACGTATCGGGCGAGGAAAACTGCCGGGCCTGTGTCTTCTGGTGACGACGGCCCTGCCCGGAACGACGGCCCGTGAGCGGCTCGCCGCGGTGGCATCATCCCGTGACGGCTTTGAGCTGGCCGAATTGGACCTGGCCCAGCGTCACGAGGGCAATGTGCTCGGATCCTCCCAGTCGGGGTATTCCTCGCCGCTGCGGTTGTTGCGGGTGCTCGACCACGCCGAGATCGTCGCTGCGTCCAAGGATCTCGCCGAACGGTGGGTGCAAGAGGAACCTGAGGATCCCCGGCTGCTCGACGTCGTCACCGCGACGGAAATGCTGGCTGAGGGCGATCTCATGGAACAGGGATGAGCTGCCCAGGCGTGACAAAGGTCCGGAACGTTGATGACGATCCGGACCTTCGCGAGTGGTCTGTCAGTTGTCCTTGGGCTCCGGACCGAAGGCGAAGGTACGGCCGGTGATCTGATCGGCCTGGACACGCACGTAGTTGCGCTTCACGGTCGGCACCCACGGCAGCAGGGGCATCTTGTCGCACAGCGCGAGCTCGGCCTCGTCGGTGATGACCTCGGCGCTGCCGCGCACGACGACCGACCAGCCGGTCTCCTCGGTCCAGCCGTCGGCCTCGAAGGCCACACGGTTGTTGGTGACGATGTCCTCAAGCTTGCTTCCAGCGGCGGTGCGGAAGACGATGCTCTGCCCGTCGACGACGTAGTTGACGGGGAATACCTCGGGCTGGTCATTGACGCTGGTGGCCAGGCGGCCGACCTCAGCCGTGTCAAGGTAGCCCCAGCAGCTGTCCTCCGGGACCTCGGTGATCGGGTTCTCCTCATTGATCATGGGGCCATTCTTCCTGAACACGGCCCATTTCGGGAGCCGACCGGCACAAAGTTGCCGATATTGGTGAGGATGGCTCGCCACATGACCATGTCGAGGGCCCGCGCGGTCCAGGAGTGGATGCAATGGGTACGGCGACGATGCGGGCAGGATCGGGCGAAACCGCTAGCCTGGAGGGATGAGCAGGATTATCTCGGGTCGTGCTGGCGGACAGCGTCTGGCCACCCCGTCAGGACGTCTCACACGTCCTACGACCGATCGGGTGCGCGAGGCTGTCTTCTCTGCATTGGCAGCCTGGAACGGAACGTCTGATGAGGCTCCCGAGGACCAGCTTGCCGGGCAAGCCTTCTGCGACCTGTTCGCTGGGTCCGGAGCGGTGGCCCTCGAGGCTGCCAGTCGCGGTGCATCGACGGTCCTTGCCGTCGACCGGGACCGCTCAGCGTGTCATGTCATGACGGAGAACGCCCGGACCACGCGCCTGCGGATTCAGGTGGCCGCCCAGACGGTTTCGACATTTCTCTCCGACAACCGGCAGACCTTTGACGTCGTCTGGTTCGACCCGCCCTACGACTTGGCTGACGACGTCATGGATGGCCTTATCGCCGCCACGATTCAGAACGCCCTGGCCCATGACGGACTGGTCGTGGTGGAGAGGTCGCGCCGCAGCCGAACCCCTCACTTCCCGGAAGGGTTTGAGTCGTGGAACTCTCGTTACGGTGAAACCGTCGTCTACTACGCCCAGCGCAACCGCGAGCCCATGGAGCAGCAGTGAAAGCAGTTTTTTCAGGATCCTTTGACCCCATCACCCTCGGCCACGTCGACATCGTGACGCGAGCCGCCGAGCTTGTTGACGAGGTCGTCGTCGGGGTGGCGGTCAACTCGGCCAAGAACGGCATTTTCTCCATGGAGGAGCGGGTGACCTTTGTCCGGGATGCCGTCGCTGACATCCCGGGTGTCGAGGTCGCCCTCGTCGATGGGTTGCTCGTCGACTTCTGCACCGAGCAAGGAGCTGACGCGATCATTCGTGGCCTGCGCTTTGGTGGGGACTTTGACTACGAGCTCCAGATGGCCCACCTCAACAAGGCCATGAGCGGGATTGAGACGATCCTGCTGCCGGCTGGGCGCGAATTCGGGACGATCAGCTCCTCCATGATTCGCTCGGCGGCATGCAACGGGGGCAACGTCTCAGAGTTCGTGCCAGCCATCGTCGATGCCGCGCTGCGAGAGAGGTTCCCGCACTCATGACTACCGGGTGTTCTTGGGCCATGGCCAGGCATCTGGGAGTCGACCATGAGGTCGCAGTCAGCAGGTCAGCGGGCTAGAGCACTGGTGAGGGCCTCTCGGTCTGTGAGCCCATGGGTGGGATGAAGGACGAGCTTGGGCGCTCGTCCGGTCTGTATGGCTTCATCAACCCACCGGGCGAAGAGATCGCCCATGGGGAAGGACACCGACCGTCCCGCCCCGGTGTCCCAGTCCGCGCTGAATTCCAGCGGCTCATCGGCCTGTTCCTGAGGCTGGGCGTTGTGCAGATCGGGCAGCATGTCCGACATGGCCAGGGCTTCCGGCTTTGGCTTGCCGTCGTTGGTGAACAGGCCGAGCGAATACTCCAGCTTCGGGAAATCCAACAGCTGGTCTGACACGTCGTGGGAGCACCACCATGTCACCGCCTCAAGACTCGGGGTGGTGGCCACCGAGGCCAGGGACGACGTGACGAAGTCCGCTGCCCGGTCGTCGGGAACGTGGCTGCGAGGCGCACCAATTTCCTGCAGCCAGAGTGGACGGTGGGGATCAGGGCTCCAGGCCCGGGCCAGTTCGAGCAGATAGCGCGGGAACCACGTCAGGGCGGGATGTCCCTCCCCGAAGTGCGGTCCGACCTGCGCGAACACCCAGGAATGGATGGTCGTCGAGGAGCCCAGGGTGACGGCGTGACGCGGGGTGAAGGGATGATCGTCAACGAACCAGAGGTCGTCGTCGAACCCGAACCAGAATCGTCCGTCTGGCCACTGGTCCCGCATGGTCCCGAGCATCGTCTCCAACCACGTCTGGGCCTCATCGATGGTGCACCCGCTGCGCGTCGGATGATGATGCCCCGGGGCCAGAGCCGCATACTGCGGGAACTCATTGCCCACCGTCATGCCGGTGACGTTCGGCTCTTCCCGCAGGCGTGTTGCCAGTTGGCTGATGAGTTCGGTCTGGCCAGCCTTGACGAGCGGATCGGTGAAGAGATTTGACTCGTGCCATGTGACCACCCAGGAGGGCAGGAAATCATAACTCGACAGATGTCCGTTGAGGGCGTCGACGGTGACCTCAAGGTCGAATTCGCCAGCTGCGCGCACGACGGAGACGACGTCATCGAGGGCGCGGGGACGCACCAGACCGCGATTGGGCTGCAACAACGGCCACAGTGGGAAGATCCGTACGTGATCGAGGCCCAGTCGTGCAATTGCTTCGAAGTCGCGTCGTGTCGCATCGATATCGAGGTCAAGCCAGCTGTGGAACCATCCCTGCGACGGTGTGTGATTGACGCCAATCCTCATCGGTTGCGTCCCAACCTCAAGGTCGCAACCTGGAAGGGACGCATGGACAGACCGATCGTGTCGTCAGCAAGGTCAGCGGTGATGACTGACGGACCGACCTGGGCGTGCGGGTTGCCCTCAAGGGGTTCCTCGAGCAGGTCGGACTCGACGGCGGACGTGGCGCCAAAGCCCACCGTCATAGTGGTGTGAACATGACGCCCGTAGGGCTCGTACAACCGGACGATGACGTCACCAGAGCCATCCTCAGCCAATTTGACGGCCTCGACCGCAATGCCTTCGACGCTGACCAGTGGATCGACCGGCGATCCCTGACGACGACGTACGCACAGGTTGGCGGCATACCCGTCACGCACGGCATCGGTGAGATCGGCTCCGACGTGCAGAGTGTGGAAGAAGTCATGCTCTCCCTCGTCAGCGCGCGGGTCGGGGTAGCGGGCTCCCTTGAGAAGGGAGGCGCGGGCCATCGACCACGTGCCACCGTTGTCCTTGGGATGGCGGGACACATTCCACCCATAGGTACCGGAGTTGGCGATGGCGACGCCGAATCCGGGCTCGGAGATGTACACCCAGCGATGGGCATGAACCTCGAAGCGGAAGGCATCCCACGAGGTGTTGGTGTGGGTGGGGCGGGTGATGTGACCCATCTCGATCTCGTAGTCGGCGTGATCGGTGTGGACGTCCACCGGCCAGGCCAGTTTGAGCAGACTGTCTCGTTCGTGCCAGTCGACATGGGTGCGTACCTTGACGCGCGGATCTCCCGGATTCACGGTCAGCGACTGGGTAGCGCGGGAATCCCCGAACGTCCTTGTGACGCTGATGGTCACCGAATCACCGTTGCGGGACATGGTGGCCTTGCCATCATCCAGGTCGGTGACGTTGTTGGCGTAGAAGGGATCGATGTCCCACGCGTCCCACATGTTCGGGAAGTCAGGGTGAATTTGGAGAAGATTGCCACGCTGACCAGCTGGTATGGCGTCGCGACCGGAAGCAGGGTCGACGAGGTGGGTGATGAGGCCGTGCTCGTCAACGGTAAGACGCAGCAGGCCATTGTCGACGACGAATCCGTCAGCCGCATCCTCAGCCTGAACCCCGTGGGCAATTGCCGGAGCAACTCCGGCACCCATGGCCACGGTGGAAGCCCACGGACGAGTCATCGGAGCAGAATCGAAGACGACCTGCTCGTCACCCTCTCCGGCTAGCAGCTCCTGGGCATGGTGAATGAGCTCGGTGAGTTCGTCAGAGATGCGCCGGTGATCGGCGACGACCTCGCGATACACCCACGCGATCGCCGATCCAGGCAGGATGTCGTGGAACTGGTAGAGACAGATGGTCCGCCAGATCTCGGCCAACCACTCACCGGGGTAGTCCATCAGGCCGCGTACCGCTGCGGTGGCGCACCACAGCTCGGCGTCGCGCAGCAGGTGCTCATTGCGACGGTTGCCCTTCTTGACCTCGTACTGGCTGGTGAACGTGCCGCGATGCAGCTCGAGGTAGAGCTCTCCAACCCAGGCGCCCGGATCCTCGTGCTCGGCCTCGGCGCGGCTGAAGAACGTGGCCGGAGGCTCGATGGTCAGCTTGGGGGATCCGTCAAGATCGGCGACACGACGGGCCTGGGCGAGCATTTCGCGGGTGGGACCACCGCCGCCATCTCCATAGCCGAAGGGCACCAAGGAGGAATTGGCGCGGCCCTTGTCCTGGAAGTTGGACCTGGCGTGTTCGAGGTCGCGGGCCGAGAGGTCAGAACCGTAGGTGTCAGCCGGCGGGAAATGGGTGAAGATGCGGGTGCCGTCGATTCCCTCCCACCAGAAGGAGTGGTGGGGAAACTTGTCGACCTGGTTCCACGAGATCTTCTGGGTCAGGAACCACTGGGCACCGGCCAGCTTGGCCAGCTGCGGTAGGGCTCCCGAGTAGCCGAAGGAATCAGGCAGCCACACCTCGGGGCAGTGGTGGCCGAACTTCTCCATGAAGTACCGCTGCCCGTACAGCAGCTGACGGCACATCGCTTCCCCACCAGGCAGGTTGGCGTCAGACTCCACCCACATGCCTCCAACCGGGATGATCCGGCCGTCGGCGACTGCCTTCTGCAATCTGGCGAAGAGGTCAGGATGGTCCTCCTCCAGCCAGGCCGAGTGCTGAGCAGCAGGGAAGGCGAAGAGATGGGTGGGGTCATTCTCGATGAGATTGAGCTGGTTGGAGATGGTTCGAGCGACCTTGCGTCGGGTCTCGCGCAGCGGCCACAACCAGGCGGAGTCAATGTGGGCATGGCCGATGGCCGTCATCGTCTGAGCAGAGTCGTGGGCAGGACGAGCGAGGACTGGGGCCAACTCGGCCCGAGCAGCTGATGCTGTGGAGGCAACGTCGAAGAGATCGATTCTGTCCATGGAACGATCCAGAGCACGACGGATCTCCCACCGGCGCTCGGAATCCTCCGGTAGCTGGGAAGCCAAACCGGACAGAGTCATGATGTCAGCGATGAGCTCGCGGACCTCGTCGTGGACGACGACGAGATCAGCTCGCTTGAGGGTGTAGTAGGCGTCAGTCGAGGCAGTGAGTTTGTCCCCGTCCTCGGTTGGCTGGAAGGGAGGCTGGGCCAACAGGATCGGGTTGGAGGCAGCCTCGACGTAGATGTCGATGTGACCTTCCGTGTCGATCTCGACGGGAATCCACGTGTTTCGCGGGTTGAGAGCCTTGATGACCGACCCGTCCGGACGCACCACGAGGCCCTCGGACTGGAACCCGGGGGAGTCCCAGACGCCCCCGAGGTCGACGATCATCTCGAGATGGTCGTCGCGATGCTCCGGCGGAACGGTGGCCATGAGATGGAGCCAGGTCGTTCCCCATGGCGGGCCCCACTTGTCTCCCACCCGGAACGGCTCATAGCTCAGCGACAGCCCCTCGCTGATCGAGATGGGCTCTCCCTGTCCGCGGACTCCGGGGCGACTGTTCGGTCCCTCGGTGGTGTCAGTGACGGGAGCCCACTCGACGTCGAGTGGGCACACCGTGGTGGTCTCGGCGGGGCGAATCTTCTCAGCGAGATGACGGCGCACCCGACCGTCAAGAATGGGGGCGTGATCATGCATGGGGAGTCCCTGGCGGTTGCGACATTGACAACGGATAATTTCAGAATTGAAGTGTAGTGACTAATACGGTTTAGTCAACTCACTCGGAAGAAAGTGCCCAGACGATCTCCAACAGAGCGTTGCGAAGAGAGTCGGGCGCATCCTCGTCCAGCAGCATTGCGGTGAGGTCGAGGGGAGGACGGCCGCTTCGCAACAGGTCTGCCAAGCGAGTTTTCGTGGTGAATTCGATCTGAGCAGCATCGATGAGCGTGATGGCTCTCATCATGAGGTCATCGGCGCAGTCGGACGAGACCGAGATGGTGGTTTCGACGACCTCGTCCAGACGATGCTGCCCGAGATCAATCGTGACGGGACGCCCTCCTGCGTGGACGCTCACGCGCCATCGCCGCATCACAGCTGTGTGTGGACCTTCGCATGGACCGATTCGCAGCCGTCCATCGGAGTCGAGGTCGAGAGGAGTCGTCCGCAGGCTGTCGTCGTCCTCAAGCAAGTCAAAGTGGCCGGCAGCGCCCGGGACGACGACCAGAGTGAGATCGGTCGTCACGTCTCCTCTGGCCAACGGGTCGGTGGCAGTCGGAATGATGGTTCCAGGTTTGGCAAGGACAGGAACCTCGTCGATGGTGCGAGACATGGTGACGAAACGCTGTGGCGAGTAGGTGAGCCCAGTGAGGAGGTCGACCCACCGAAGACCATCATCGAGAGGGGGTAACCAGGTACGCGTGGTCGCGAGTCCCGTGACGGGGTCGCGTTTGCTGGTGACCGGCCGCACCAAGAGCTGGCTGCCGAACCAGTACTCATTGCGATCGACATAGGACTCCTCCCACTCTGGGTGAGTCCAGTAGGTAGGTCGGAGGAGAGGGCACAGGTCGCGATGGCCTGACAGATTCTCGCTGTGCAGATACGGGATGAGACGGTGACGCATCCGCAGGCACTGAGTCATGACCATCTCGGTTTCAGTGCGGTAATGCCACGGCTCCTTGGACCCGAACTCGTTCTTGGTCGAGTGCAGTCGATTGATGGGGGAGAGCACCCCGAACTGCGCCCATCGAGCCATGAGCTCGTCATCGCGGGACCCGAAGATGTGCCCACCGATGTCGTGGCTCCACCATCCGTAACCGATATTGGAGGCGGTGGCCGTGAACTCGGGCTGGAAGTCCAGAGTTTCCCAGGAGATGACGGAATCGCCCGAGAAACCAATGGGGTAGCGGTGAGACCCGGGTCCCGCGTAACGCGAGAAGGTCAGCGGGCGGCGACGGCCATCCGGGCGGGGGCGTCCCGAGTCGATGTGGTGAACGTGGTTGAGCATCCACAGTGGGTCCAGTCCGGGTACCGAGCAGGTCTGTCCTTGCTGCCAGTCCACCCACCACAGATCGACTCCCTCGTCCTCCATGGGATGAAGGACGTCATCGACGTACACCGTGGCAAAGTGTGGATCGGCAATGTCAAAGGGGATGGGATCGCCTGAGTCTGGATCGACTCCCATATCAGTGGCGACCTGTCGGTAACACTCTTCATGACGACGGATGCCATCGGCCGGGTGCAGATTGAGGCAGGTCCGTAATCCCCGCTGGTGAAGGCTGGCAAGGAAGGCGCGAGGGTCGGGGAAGAGTTCTCGATTCCATGTGTATCCAGTCCAGCCATGTCCCAGAACTGGGTCGATGTCGGTGAGGTGCCAGTCCATGTCAATGACGGCCACCGACAGCGGGATTCCGTCCGCCTCGAATCGATCCATGAGGGTCTCGTACTCGTCGGCGCTGTAATTGTGGTAGCGAGACCACCAGTTGCCCAGGGCCCATCGCGGAATAACCGGTTGCGGTCCGGTGATGCGGTAGAAATCTGCGGCTGCGGCAGCATAGTCATGGCCGTGGAGGAAGAGATAGACATCCTTGCCACCGGAATCAGCTGGGTTGTACCGACGTACCGGTTGAGACCATCGGGTGGGTCCGTCATCCTCCAGTGCGAGTGAATGAGAATCATCGAGGACGGCCCATCCCTGCGCACTCGCCACACCTGCGCCCATGTCACAACGGCCGTCGACGCAGTCGAGAGTGCGAGCGGTCCCGCCCAGATTGGTGGGGATTCCGAATGGGTTTTGCGAGAGTGGGTCATCGCCCCAGTGCCACACGGCGTGGTAATTGCCGACGCTCGTTATCGATGCGTGCAGCCCTTCCGGGGAAAACTCCATGCCGTCGTAGCGAAGCTCGTAATACCGGTTTCGAATGATGATATGGCCATTCGCCTCATCAATGGTGTTGGTGACCTCGTGGGGCGTGCGGTCCGCGACCACCTGTGTCGGTCGGTCCTCGAAGGGCTCCGTAGGGTCATCGCGCCACTCACAGCGAATGAGTCGATCGGTGATGAGGGTTATGCGGTAGTGATCTGTGGCAAGACAGGTTGTCTGAGGCATGACGTCTCCCAGCGTTGGGGACTCTCACCCTAATAGCCAATGAACCGTTCTGGAGGGCATCGTGAAGGCATCGCTGAAACGTTTTACCCATTCTCCGGTTTGGCCCTAGGATGATGCTGCGCGGGTGAAGGCCATGTGCTCCCGGGCGAGGATGCCTTGTGACCTGCGCCCATCAGGGCATTCATGCTTCCGGAAGGGACCGTGGCTTCATGGGCAGGACGACGATCAAGGACATCGCCAGAGTCGCCGGTGTGTCGCCGGGCGCGGTGTCCTTTGCCCTCAATGACAAGCCTGGAGTTTCTGAGGCTACCCGAGCTCGTATCAAGGCTGTGGCCAAGGACATGGGATGGCGTCCGAACGTCGCCGCGAAGGCGTTGTCGGTCAATCGAGCCGGTGCTGTCGGTCTCGTCATCGCCCGTGACGATCGCAGTTTCGCCGGGGAAGGGTTCTTCCTGCACCTCATCGCGGGGATGGAGGAGGTTCTCACTCCTGCTCGAATCGCCTTGGTGTTGCAGCTGGTGGGCTCTCCTGAGGAGGAGTGTGAGGTCCATCGACAGTGGTGGGCTCAGCATCGTGTCGACGGTGTCGTCCTGGTCGACCCGGCCCGCAATGACCCGCGGTGGTCCCTCATGTCGGAGATCAACATGCCGTGCACCGTCGTCGGAGCCACGGAGGACACCCCGTTGCCCGGCATTCATATCGATGACGCCACTGCTGCGCGGAGCATCGTCAACCACTTGGCCGACCAAGGGCATCGTCGCATTGCCCATATCGGCGGTGACCCGACCCTTGAGCACAGCATGGTCCGACGCCAGGTCTTCGCCCAGGAGGCGGAGAGTCGCGGAGTGGTCGTCATCGAGGCAGCGGCCAGCGACTACTCCGAGCAGTCCGGAATTCAGGAGACCAGCGCTCTTCTTTCCAGGCCTGACCGTCCCACCGTCATCGTCTATGACAATGAAGTATTGACTCTGGGGGGCATCACCTCCCTGACGCAACACCGGTTGCGGATTCCTGCTGACGTCTCGGTCGTGTCCTTCGAGGATTCCCCGACATGTCGAGTGATACCGCCCGGAATTACCGCTCTGCGTCGTGATCCGTCAATTCTGGGTAGGGACGCCGTCGCGATGTTGATGAGCATCATTGATGGCCAGGACGTGGAGGACATCACCGAGCAGCCGCCTGAACTCGTCGTCCGGGGTTCCACAGGGCAGCTCTGAACGTCTGCCTGCCCCGGGACATTGGAATGGGCCAACGACAAGACGGTCGGAACCCTTCTGGTTCCGACCGTCTCCTGATTTGGGTGTGGGTCGCTCAGCCTTTCACGCCGCCGCTCTCCACGCCACGGAAGAAGACCTTCTGCATCGAGGCGAAGACGACGATGATCGGTATGAGGGCGATGATCGTTCCGGCGGCGACCTCACGCGGGTCGGTCGACATCGTTGAACTGAGGTACTGCATGCCGACGGTCAGGGTGTACTTGTCAGGATCGTTGAGGACGACCAATGGCCACAGGAAGTCGTCCCAGGCCCCGATGAAGGAGAACACCGCAACCACCGAGGCCATCCCCTTGATGTTGGGCCAGACCACGTGCCGGATCTTGTCCCATGTGTTGGCTCCGTCAACGGTCGCCGCATCGAGGACCGACGGAGGGACCGCCCGACAGGCGGTGGCCATGAGGAGCACGTTGATGGCACCGACGACACCGGGGATGGCGACGCCGGCCAAGGTGTTCGCCAGGCCCATGCCCTTGATGACGAGGTACTGGCTGGTCAGCGTGACCTCACCGGGAAGTAGGAGGACCGACAGCAGGATGCCCATGACGACCTTCTTGCCGCGGAATTTCATGCAGGTCAGCGCATAACCTGCCAGGGAGGCCAGCACGACGTTGCCGATGACGCAGACCGCGGCGACGATGACCGAATGCCAGGCGTAACTGAAGATCGGGACGACATGGGCAACGCGACGGTAGGCGTCGACGCTGAAGTCTTGGGGGATGAGATGGGGCGGGAAGGAGTAGACGTCCTCGCTGACGCCTTTGAGGGAGGTGGACAGCTGCCACAGGAAGGGGCCGACCGAGATGATGACCACGAAGATCAGCAGGATGTAACGCCCGATGAGTCCGGCAAGGGTAGGGCGGGTTGGGTCGAATGCTCGCCGGCTACGCCACGGCTTCTGCTTGACAGGACGAGTTGGGCTGGAGGTGCTCATGCCATCGTCTCCTTCGTGGCGGCCTGGACGGCTGCTGCCCGGCGGGCACGACGGCCAGCCTGCTTGGGCTTGCGGCCAGACCGCAGGTCCTTGTTGTTCGCCCAACCGATGGTTGCTAGCGGAATGAGGGTGAGGAAGAACAGCACGACTGACAGGGCCGACGCATAGCCGAGCTGTCCGGACAGACCGGTACCGACCTGTTTGATGATCATGACGAGGCTGGAGTCCTCACCGCCTGGGCCACCAGTTCCATTCGTGAGGACGTAGAGCTCGGAGAAGATCCTCATCCCGGACACCGCAATGAGGGCGATGATGAGAACCATGGCCGGCCTGATCCCGGGGATGGTGACGTTGCGGAACCGCTGGAAGCTGCTTGCGCCATCGAGGGCGGCGGCTTCATGGAGGTCATGGTCGACGTTTCCGAGGGCCGCGAGGTAGACGATCATGTAGTACCCGAGGCCCTTCCACACCGTCAGCAGGATTGCGCAGCCCAACAGCTTCCACCGATCGACGAGGAAGGGGATGGAGCTGTTCGCGACACCCATCCACTGCAGGGACTGGTTGATGAGACCACGGGAGTCGAACATCCAGCTCCAGATGAGGGCCACGACGACGACCGAGGCAATCACCGGGAAGTACGCTACGGTACGGAAGAACGAGATCCCGGGGATCTTCTTCTCGACGAGCAAGGCCAACAGCAACGGCAGGATCGTCAACAGTGGGATGCACACGATGACGTAGATGAAGGTTGTCGCCATGGCATTCCAGAACATGTCGTCGTGCCACAGCTCGACGTAGTTGTCGAAGCCGATGAACTCCCCGCCGACGAGGGGCCGGGTGTTCGTGAAGGACAGAATGATCGTGTTGATGAAGGGGTAGAGGGCGAACACGACGGTCCACACGACTGCCGGAGCCACCAACAACCACGGGGTGTACCAGCGGTGGGAGTTCATGGGCGCAGATCCTTGGCGGGGTAGGGGCGTTGTCAGCGGGGAGGTGAGCCGGCCCCGCGCGGGGAGCGGGGCCGGCTGAGGATCACTTCGCGATGTGGTCGTTGCAGTACTTGACGGCGTTATCGAGGGCGTCCTTGGCCTTGATGTCACCACGCATGGCCGAGGAAATCTGCTGGCCGACGTAGGTCTTCATGGCGTCGGTGTAAGCCATCGGCTCGCCGATCTGCGCATCCTTCATCTCCTCCGCGAGGGCCTCGGCAGCCTTCTTCATCTGTGGATCATCGATGACCGAGGTGAAGGACTCCGGGTTCTCGTTGGCCTCCTTGGTGCCGGGCAGGAAGCCCTGGGCCAGCTTGACGAACTCGACTTGGTTCGCGTTGTTGGTGACGTACTTGGCGAAGGCCAGCGCCAGGTTCGGGTTCTTGGAATCGTTCGAGACGCAAATACCCTGGACGAAAAGCGGTGGAACGCCGATGCGCTTCGTCATCGCGACGTGAGGAGCGAGCTTCGGGGCGTCCTTCTTGAGATCGATCGGGAAGGAGGCCGAGCCGGTGGTCCAGGCAACCTTGCCCTGGATGAAGAGCTTGGAGTTGCCCAGGTAGTTGTTCTGCAACACCTCCGGCGGCATGGCCTTCTTGGCATAGAGCTCGACGTACTTCTCGATGATCTTGACAGCCTTGTCGGTGTTGAAGGTGAAGTTGCCGTCCTTGAAGACTTCGACGTCCTGGGCTGCGAGATCGCCGAGGGTTGGAGCGGTGGAGATGAGGGGCATCTTGCCGCCGGACTTCTCAGCCATGGTGATGGCCTGCTCGTAGAGCTCGTCAAGGGTGGTTGGCAGCTTCTTGGGGTCGAGACCGTACTTCTCGAAGGCCTGGGTGCTCCACCAGTTGAGGTCGGTGCCGAGGTACCACGGGTAGCCGTAGACCCCGTCGTGACCATCGAAGGTGTAGGCATCGATGCCGCCCTTGGTGTATGTGTCGATGGTCTTGGTATCGGCCTTCTTGAGGTCCATGACCTTGTTGGCCTTGAGGAGCTGCCATGCGAAGTTCGGGGGCATGTTGACGACGTCGGGCAGTTGACCGGCGGTGGCCTGCTGCTGGACCTTCTCCTCGTAGCCCTCACCCGGCTGGTCAATCCACTTGATGGTCGTGCCGGGATGCTCCTTCTCGAAGGACTTGACGAGCTTCTCGAAGTACGGGGTGAATTTCTCGTTCTTGAGCGACCAGGTCTGGAACTGGATGCTGCCCTCGAGCTTGGCGGAGGAGTCGATGGATGCCTGGCTCGACGGCTTGTCTCCCGATCCGCTCATGCCGCATGCGCTGGCAGCCAGGACAGTTGCCAGTGCGGCCGTACCACCGAGAAGTTGACGTCGGCCGATGGTGAGGTTTGCCATGTTCTCTACTTCTTCCTTGAAGGGGGTCCCCAGTGGGATCCGACTCCAGCGTCGGTGTCGAATCCCAGCGAACTAATACGCTTTAGTTCAGAGTGCCTGAAACGGCGTGCACAGTCAAGCTGACACACAGTTTTGGTCTGGCGTCGATCTCCGTTGTACAGTGGCCAGTCGGTCATGACCTCGTCGTGTTCCACCGGTCGAAGGGATCTTTGCGATGAATACCACCCATCGCCACCCCGACGCACACTCGGATCTCGTCATCGAGACCCATTCGCTGCGTCGGCAGGTGGGTCAGATGACCCGGGTTCAACGGACGGTGCCCGCTCCGGCGGATCTCGGTGTCGACATGATCGGCGTTCCCGAGGACTCCCCTCTCGATCTCGACCTTCGGTTGGAATCAGTGGGCGAAGGAGTTCTCGTCACCGGGGCCGTCGAAGCCACCCTGAAGGGGGAGTGCTCTCGCTGTCTGGATCCCATCGAGGAGGATCTCGTCCTCGACATCCAGGAGCTGTACTTCTACCCGGACAAGGAGGCTGAGGAGGACGCTAGTCGGGTCAGTGCCGAGGAAACGATCGACCTTGACCCTGTCGTCCGTGCTGCGGTGGTGCTGAACCTGGCGTTCAGCCCGCTGTGCCGCGACGACTGTGAGGGACTTTGTCCAGACTGCGGCGCCAACCTCAACGAGGACCCGGACCATGACCATCCGGATCGGATCGATCCACGTTGGGCGGCTCTGCAAGGGCTCGTCAGCGAGGATGATTCGGACAAGTCCTGAACGTTCCCCTCAACGGCGTCCGTATCATACGGATGCCACACCTGAAGCACACCAAGGAGAAGATCGTGGCCGTCCCGAAGCGGAAGATGTCCCGCAGCAATACCCGGCACCGTCGTTCGCAATGGAAGACGGTTGCCACCAATCTCGTCACCTGTGCCAATCCGGCGTGCGGTGAGAAGCACCTGCCTCACACCGCATGCCCCGCGTGCGGCGAGTACGGCCCGCGTGGTGATCGCCGCCAGGTTGCCGAGGTCTGAGATCAGCACCGTGAGCGCACGAAAGGACCAGAACGTCAGTTCACCCGAGTACGGGGAGTGGCCTTTCCTGGGTCTTCTCAAGGAGTTGGGGATCAGATGTGACCCCCAACTCCTCGATCTCGCGCTCACGCACCGCTCCTATGCCTTTGAGAACGGTGGGATTCCCACCAACGAGAGGTTGGAGTTCCTCGGTGACGCCGTCCTCGAGGTCGGCGTCACTGATTACCTCTACCGCGCCTTCCCGGACAAACCGGAAGGTCAGCTCGCCAAGCTGAGGTCAGCCGTCGTGAGCACGGTGTCCTTGGGGCGGTTGGCTCGTCGCCTCGGCATCGGGCCGCGTATCAAGCTGGGCAAGGGCGAGGAACGTACCGGCGGCCACGACAAGACGTCGATCCTGGCCGACACCACCGAGGCCCTGCTGGGTGCCGTCGAGCTGTCCTCGGGACTGCCGGACGTTCTGCGCCTCGTCCATCATCTCTTCGATCCCCTCGTTGACGAGGCGGATCGATCCGGAGCCGGTACCGACTGGAAGACAGTTCTCCAGGAGTACTGCGCTGAGCAGGGGTTTGAGGCTCCGCGCTACGACATCGTCGGATCAGGCCCGGACCACAATCGCCGCTACTGCGCCAGGGCAGAAGTGGATGGCAAGCTGCACGCTGCCTACACTGGCCACAACAAGAAGGAGGCCGAGCAGGGAGCGGCCCAGCTTGCGGTTGCCGCACTGATCCCTCCTCGCACTGGTGCCTGAGCTTCCTGAGGTCGAGACGGTGCGAGCCGGACTCGAGATCCTCGTCATCCCCTCCGTCGTCGAGCGTGTCGACGTCGTCGATGTCCGCGGTTTGCGCACAACCGGTGGTTCAGAAGAAGCCAGAACCTTCGAGACGATTCTGACTGGTCGCCAGTTCACCGCCATCAATCGCCGGGGCAAGTACCTGTGGTTCGTCCTCGACGACGGCACGGCGATGCTGGCCCACCTAGGGATGAGCGGACAGTTCCGTGTCGTCGACAGGGAAGCCCCACGGCATCGCCATACCCGTGTTGTCATTGGCCTTGGTGACGACCGTGACCTACGTTTTCTGGATCAGCGCACCTTCGGCGGACTCACTCTCGCCCCGCTGGTTGACGATGTGCCCGGCCCAGTCGCCCACATCGCCCCTGATCCCTTCGAGGATTCCTTTGGCGTCGATGAGGTTGCGCGACGACTGCGCGCACGCAGGTCGACCATCAAGCGCAGCCTGCTCGACCAGACACTGGTATCCGGTATCGGCAACATTTATGCCGACGAAACCCTGTGGCGGGTTCGTCGTCACCCGGAGACCCCGTGCTCGCGCCTCAGCCAGCGCAAGGCTGTGGAGTTGTTGGAGACAGCTCGTGAGGTGATGTCCGAGGCGATTACCCAGGGTGGGACATCCTTTGATGCCCTGTACGTCAATGTCAATGGTGAGTCGGGTTACTTATATCGGACCCTTGACGTGTACGGACGCCAGGGCAAGGAATGTCGACGTCGCTGCACCGTCATAGTTCGGGAGTCCTTCGCGAACAGGTCGTCGCACCGGTGCCCCCGGTGTCAGCGCTCGCGTCGGTGACCCGGTCATGTCCGTTCCCAGACCTCGACAGGTCCTGGTACGACGACGAACAATGGGCGAGGTCGCGGCGCGTCGAGGTGGGGAGGCCACTCCGGTGATCTGGCGGTGACCTTGGCATGAAGGTGCTCCATCTCGTGATCGAGCTGTTCAGAGGTCACAGTGAGTGACCTTCATGGCGCTGGATCGGATGTGATCCTCGTCCGGTCAAAGCGGTAGCCGCGCTCAATGGCTTCGTCGGTCAAGCCTGTCAGGATCAAGCCTCCACAATCGCACGTGTTGTCTCCGCCCTCGGGTGTTGCTGATGGGCACACCCATTTCTTGGTCCTTCCTCGTCGGGCATATCATGTCGCGGGTGACCACTGAGCCATCTGTATCTGCGAGACGACGCATCAAGAAGCGTCACTTCATCGAGTTCTTGAAGTTCGGAATCGTGGGTGGCTCCGGATTCGTGATCAACATCGTCGTTGCCATCATCATGAACAAGGTGAATGGTGGCACCGAGCATGCCCAGGACATCCTGTTCAACTTGGCGGGGACACGATGGAACTTCCGTTTCACCAGCCTCGTCTGGTTGGTGGGCTTCGTGGTGGCAAACGTCACGAACTTCCAGCTCAACCGCTCCTGGACCTTCAAACGGGAGCATCGCCGCGGCTGGTGGCGCGAGTTCTGGCCCTTCTTCGCCGTGGGGTCCGTGGCAGCGATCATCGGCATGTTCATCAAGATTCTGTTCACCAATCCAACCTCTCCGATCTACCTCCCCGAGCCGTGGTTCCATGAGAGCAAGGGATTTCACTCTCGTGAGTACTGGTCGCAGATCTTCGCCATCATCGTGACCATGCCCATCAACTTCGTCGTCAACAAGTTGTGGACGTTCCGAGCGGTCAAGCACTCTGGTGAGGTTCCCATGGTGGGTCCCGCTGTTTCTCCGGAGAATCTTGACGCGGACGACTCGTCCGAGGCGCGTCAGCACGTCTGAGAGACGCTTCGCATCAGGTACCCTGAATTCGGTACCCCGTTGACGGAAAGGTCGTGCTCGGATGGTCGTTTTCATCATCGCGATGATTCTTATCCTGGCGGTCGCGCTGGGCGTTTGTGCCGTGGTGATGTTTGGTTTGCGCCATCCTGGTGACGACCCCGATGCGAGTTTTTGGCGTCATACTGCCACCCGGGTCGGGGAGGATCTCAGTGGTGTCAGACGCCGTTGAGGCGTTGCGAATCCTTGGTGCCGTGATGTGAGCGGCTAGTATCGGCGGACGTGGACCTGACTTACCTGATTTGGATCATTCTCGGCATCCTCGTCCTCGTGACGGTGGTTGCCGCCATCACCGCTGGCATCTCACGACGTAAGGCGCTTCGTGAGGGTTCCAAGCCTGCGGAGGTTGATCCGACCCCGACCAAGGAACCCGAGGCCACTGGTGAGGAGAAGCCTGAGGCCGGTGCGACCTCGGCCCCTGCTCCTGCGCTCGAGCCTGAGGCGCCGTCCGAACCCAGGGTTGAGACTCCGGAGGCCGCGGGCTCGCGGATGGCACGACTCCGTCGCCGTCTGGCCAACAGCAACAACGCCTTGGCCCGTGGTCTGGCAGAGCTCCTGAGCGCCGACAAGCTCGACGACGACACCTGGGATGACTTCGAAACCACCCTCATCACCTCTGATCTTGGCGTGGGCCCGACCACGGAACTGGTCGAGAAGCTGCGCTCGGAACTGGCGATTGACGGCGTCTCCGAGCCGGCCCAGGCTCGCGGGATCTTGCACCACGAACTGGTCGAACTTGTCGGACCAGACATGGATCGGTCCATCAACCTCGATCATGCGGAGGGTAAGCCGGCAGTCGTCCTCATGGTCGGAGTCAATGGCACGGGTAAGACGACGACCTGCGGCAAATTGGCCCGCGTCCTGGTCGCCGAGGGCAAGACGGTCCTCCTCGGTGCCGCAGACACTTTCCGCGCCGCAGCTGGGGAACAGCTGGAAACCTGGGGGGAGCGCGTCGGCGTGCGCACCGTTCGCAAGGACGAAGGGGCTGATCCCGCCTCGGTAGCCTACGAAGCTGTTCAGGCCGGTATCGACGAAAGCGTTGACGTCGTGCTCGTCGACACTGCTGGCCGTCTTCACACCAAGGCCGGTCTCATGGACGAGCTGGGCAAAGTCAAGCGCGTCATCGAGAAACTGGCCCCGGTCAGTGAGGTCCTGCTCGTTCTCGATGCGACCACCGGCCAGAACGGTCTCACCCAGGCTCGTATCTTCTCCGAGGTCGTCGACGTCTCCGGCATCGTGCTGTCCAAGCTCGATGGCTCTGCCAAGGGCGGCATCGTCGTACAGGTACAGCGCGAGCTGGGCGTTCCGGTCAAGCTCATCGGTCTGGGTGAAGGTGCCGACGACCTAGCCCCCTTTGACGCCGACGACTTCGTTGCCGGTCTCATGGGCGATGACCCCTCCGAACGCTGAGGACCAAATAGATGACAGGCATCGCGTCGTCTGCCTCGATACGCGGGGCCATGATGGTGAGTATTCTCAGCCGAAAGCTGTGTGTAGCGGTATTAATTGCTGCGTTCGTTCTGCCGCTGGCATTTGTTACATGGCGAACCATCGTGGGGACCGGTAGTTGGTGGCTGAAGGCCCTGCGTGGCCTCGGACATTTCGTCGTAATTGTGCTCGCACAGGCGTTACTGATTACAGGGGTCTTTCTCTACGTCAACCATGACTATGGATTTTTCACCTCCTGGGATGACCTCCTGGGCGAGGCTGAGCCCCAGGCACCTGTTCATGATCTGGTTCCAATTCGGCGTACGAAGGTGGAGAACATCCCGATCAGTAAGTCCAACCCACACCCCAATGGGCAGATGGTTGGCATGACGATGCCCGGTGCGGATTCTCAATATGCGCGCATTCCCGTGTGGTTGCCACCACAGTACTTCGAGAAGTCGGAGCAGGGCACCCGCTTTCCGGTGTTGTACTACATCGGAGGTGTTAATGACACCGGCGAGCGCGACAATGTATCGATTGACATCCTTGATCCTGCCGTCGAGCTCATTAAGAGCAAGAAGGTCAATCCCTTCGTCATTGCGTTCTTGCCAGGCAGGATTCGCAACGGCGTCGACAGCGAATGCGTTGATGTTGGTCCGTACAAGCACGAGACGTGGATCATGAAGACTGTTATTCCGCAGATCGAGTCGCATTACCGGGTTGGCCATGAGCGTGGGTCACGCTTCATCGGTGGGTGGAGCACTGGCGGCTACTGCGCTGCCAATCTCTCGACGAAGTACCACAGAATGTTTAATTCCGGATTTTCGTTGGGTGGGTATTACCATCCGATGTTTGAGAGAACGCCCATCGCGGACATGGCTCGGTCCTCGATGGCTGAAAATTCCGTAGTCCGTCGGGCGCAGGAACGCAAGGTTAACCGCAGCGTGCGCTTTTTGTCTGTGCTCAATCGCAGTGATCTGCAGAGTTGGGGACCCGGTCGTCACCCCATAGTTGCCAACGGTCAGATAGGCCCGGACGGAGGCCAGTTTCACCATGTGGCTAAAGGCATGAAGCAGTTCACCTTCATCGTGCTGCACGGAGGTGGGCATCGCAACACCGTGTACATGCCTTACGTCCAGCAGTGTCTGGAATGGCTGGGCCAGTTTGGTCTGTGACCTCGCTCTGAATCATCATGTCAGACCGGGACGGTAGGCTGTCCCGGTAAGGAACTAGTGCGCTGAAGGACAACCGTGTTCGACACTCTCCAGGACCGCCTCGCATCCACCTTCAAAGGACTGCGTGGCAAGGGACGTCTCACCGATGCCGACATCGACGCCACGACTCGCCAGATCCGCATCGCCCTCCTCGAGGCCGACGTCAACCTGGCGGTCGTCAAGGAATTCGTTGCGGCGGTCAAGGAACGCTGTCACGGCGAGGAATTGTCGAAGGCGCTCAACCCTACTCAGCAGATCGTCAAGATCGTCAACGAGGAGCTCGTCGAGATCCTTGGCGGTCAGACCCGCACCGTCCGGTTCGCGAAGACCCCGCCCACCGTCGTCATGCTCGCTGGACTTCAGGGTGCCGGTAAGACGACCCTGGCGGGCAAGCTCGCTCGGTGGTTCAAGGAGGAGGGGCACTCGCCGCTGCTGGCCGCCTGTGACCTGCAGCGTCCCAACGCGGTCACCCAGTTGCAGGTCGTCGGTGAGCGAGCCGGTGTGCATGTCTTCGCTCCTGAGCCCGGCAACGGTGTTGGTGATCCCATCCAGGTGGCTCGTGACGCCGTCGTCGAGGCCCAACGCAAGCTCTATGACGTCGTCATCATCGACACCGCCGGACGCTTGGGTGTCGATGCCGAGATGATGGCCCAGGCTGCCGACATCAAGGCGGCCACTAACCCTGACGAGACGCTGTTCGTCGTCGACGCCATGATCGGTCAGGACGCGGTCAACACCGCAGTGGCCTTCCAGGAGGGAGTCGGCTTCGACGGGGTCGTCCTCACCAAGCTCGACGGCGACGCCCGTGGCGGTGCCGCCCTGTCCATCGCCCGGGTCGTCGGCAAGCCGATCATGTTCGCCTCCTCCGGTGAGGGGCTCAAGGACTTCGACGTCTTCCATCCCGATCGGATGGCCTCACGCATCCTCGACATGGGTGACATGCTCACCCTCATCGAGCAGGCTGAGAAGGCTTTCGACCAGGAACAGTCTCAAGCCGCTGCGGCCAAACTCATGGCCGGCAAGGGGGAGTTCGGTCTCGACGACTTCCTCGGGCTCATGCGCCAGATGCGCCGCATGGGTCCGATGTCCAAGATCATGGGCATGTTGCCTGGCGTCGGTCAGATGAAGGATCAGATCGAGAACATTGACGAGCGGGAGATCGACCGTATCGAAGCCATCATTTGTGCCATGACCCCGGCAGAGCGTGCCGACGTCTCGATCCTCAACGGTTCGCGTCGCGCCCGTATCGCGAAGGGCTCCGGCGTCGAGGTCCGCGACGTCAACAACCTCGTCAACCGCTTCGTCGATGCCCGCAAGATGATGAGCCAGATGGGCCAGATGATGGGTCCGGGCGCTGGTCGCATGATGGGGTCGATGGCCAAACGCGGCTCCAAGCAGTCCAAGAAGAAGCAGAAGAACCGCAAGGGTTCTGGTAACCCAGCGAAGCGCGCGGCCCAGGCCCGTCAAGTGGCTGAGAAGCCGCAGCACAACAGCGGCGAGGCATTCGGTGTTCCCGGTCAGCAGCAGCCGAGCCAGGAAGATCTGCAGAAGGCGATGAGCGAGTTCAAGATGCCGCCGTCGATGCAGCAGATGTTCAACCAGACCAACAAGGGCCCGCGCTGATCTGACGTTGGCAATGCCTCACGAGGTCGCGGGTTTGACGTTTCGTCTTCTGCAGCCTCGTGCCACGATGAGGACATGGATGAGGACACCCAGCCGCTGTTCCACACTCATACCCATGACGGGTGGACACACACTCACGTAGCTCCCGAGGCCCAGACTGCTCCTGCCGAGGATCTTCGCATCCGGGGAGTTGTCCTGCCCGACGTGGAGGAGCGTGAGCTATGGGTTCACGACGGCGTTCTTGTCGAGGGGCCACTGCCAGGCGCTCGCACCCTCGCCGACGGTTGTTGGATCATCCCGGGCCTGGTTGACGCTCACAACCACATCGGGCTGGACGGCCATGGTGCCGTCGACAAGGAGACGGCTGAGGACCAGGCTCGCACCGAGACGAGGACCGGCACCCTCCTCATCCGCGACGCTGGGTCCCCGAGTGACACCCATTGGATTGACGATCGCGACGACTTGCCTCGAGTCATCCGCGCCGGACGTCACATCGCTCGTCCCAAGCGCTACATCCGCAACTACGCAGCCGAGGTCGACCCGGAAGACCTCGTCGCCGAGGTGGATCGTCAGGCTCGAGCAGGTGACGGCTGGGTCAAGCTCGTCGGTGACTGGATCGACCGTGCTGAGGGGGGCCTGGCACCGCTGTGGCCGGCTGACATCGCGAAGGAAGCAATCGATCGTGCTCATGAACTCGGCGCCCGTGTCACGGCCCACTGCTTCTCCGAGGAGGCTCCGGCCCAGCTCGTCGACGCAGGCATCGACTGCATCGAGCACGGCACCGGACTGACTGACGAGACCATCGCCACCATGGCCGAGCGTGGGGTCGGACTCGTCCCGACCCTGGTCAACATTGAGACCTTCCCGTCCATCGCAGCCCAGGCCGACGCCAAGTTTCCCACCTACGCAGCCCACATGCGTCATCTGCATGCTCACCGGATGGAAACCATCGGCAAGGCTGTCGATGCCGGGGTTCCGATCTACGCAGGTACTGACGCCGGCGGCACCATCGAACACGGTCTGATTGCCTCGGAGGTGCGGTTGCTGGCCGCAGTCGGAGGAGCGGAGATGGCATTGGGGGCAGCATCCTGGCGAGCTCGAACCTGGTTGGGCGGGGAACAACTGGGGATTGGGGACTCCGCCGACCTTCTCGTCCTCGATCGCGACCCGAGGGTGGACATCGGAGTCCTGGAGTCTCCCACCCACATCCTGCTGAGGGGTCGAGTCGTCATTCGGTGACGGGTCGCCGGACTCGCGTCGACGCTCTGGATGTGGCACAATGTCGAGAGCTTCTGTCCGTTCGGTGCCCTCTCTAGCCGGCGGACGGTTCCACCCGAGTGCGGTCGCGGTGTCCCCACATCGCAATCCGCGCTCACCCGTAACTTCCCGGGTTTCATCCCGGGCGTCTCACTACAGGAGATACCACACACGTGGCTACCAAGATTCGTCTGAAGCGTCTCGGCAAGATCCGCACCCCGCACTACCGTGTCGTCGTCATGGACTCGCGCACCAAGCGCGACGGTCGTGCCATCGAGGAGATCGGCCAGTACCACCCGAAGAACGACCCCTCGGTCATCGAGATCGACTCCGAGCGCGTCCAGTACTGGCTCGGCGTCGGCGCCCAGCCGACCGAGGCCGTCGTCGCCCTGCTCAAGCGCACCGGTGACTGGCAGAAGTTCACCGGTGACACCTCGGCCTCCGGTGTGACCCCGCAGGCTGAGCGTTCCAACAAGGACGACCTGTTCAACGCCGCTCTGGCCGAGGCTGATGAGGCCCCGCGCGAGGCCATCACTAAGAAGGCTGAGGAGCCCGCTGCCGAGGAGGCTGCGGAGCCGGCCGCCGAGGAGAAGTCCGACGAGAAGGCTGAGGCCTGATCGTGCTTGCCGACGCCCTGGAACATCTCGTCTCCGGCATCGTCGCCAATCCCGACGACGTCCGGGTTCGGGAGAAAGACCTGCGACGCGGCCGGATGCTCGAGGTGCGTGTCAACCCCTCCGACATCGGCAAGGTCATCGGTCGTCAGGGCCGTACGGCCTCCTCGCTGCGCACGGTCATCGATGCCCTGGCCGGTGATGAGCAGATCAGGATCGACTTCGTCGACGTCGACCGCCGTGGTTCGGGACGCCGTTCCGAGCACCGTGGCCGTCGTCACTGAGCCGCTAATCCTCTGATACGCCAATCAATTGGCAATATGGGCCGTGGTCCCGCTTAGGTGGGGCTACGGCCCATTTGTCGTGTTCGACATTCTTGTCCAGCCGCTGATGCGGCAATACCCATGAGCTTCAGGAGTCACAGTGGAACAGCAGGCAACAGTGGAGGTTGTCGTCGGCCGGGTGGGGCGTGCCCATGGTCTGCGGGGAGACGTCGTCGTCGAGGTTCGTACCGACGAGCCCGACGAGAGGTTCGACGTTGGTGCGACAGTCTGCATCGAAGGCACGCGGCGGGAGTTGACAGTTGCCAGATCGCGATGGGCCAGGGGTAGCCTGATTGTCGCCTTCAAGGAGGTCGCCGATCGAAATGGCGCCGAGGAGCTGCGAGGTTCGGTGTTGGTGGTTGACGTCGAGGCCGATGAGGAGCCAGCTGATCCAGAAGAGTTCTGGGACCGTCAGTTGCGGGGGCTGGCAGTGGTTGACGAGTCCGGTCAGGCCCGGGGAACCGTCAAGGACATTCTCCACATGCCGGCCCAGGACGTGCTCGTCATCGATGTCGACGGCGACGAACATCTGGTGCCGTTCGTTCGCCAGCTCGTTCCCACCGTTGACGTCGCTGCCGGTCAGATCGTTGTCGCCAGTATCCCTGGACTTCTTGACGACGATGCCGAGGAGGCAAGGTGACGATGAGGCTGGACTACCTGTCGATCTTCCCCGGATACTTCGACGTTCTCGACATCTCCCTGTTGGGAAAGGCCGTCGACAACGGTTTGGTCGAGGTCCACGCCCATGACCTGCGCGACTGGACCCACGATCGTCATCGCACTGTCGACGACACCCCGTGCGGCGGTGGCGCCGGCATGGTCATGAAGCCTGATCCCTGGGGCGAGGCCTTCGACGGGATCATTGGTATTGAACCCGATCCGTCGGTCCACGTGATCTTCCCGACTCCCTCCGGAATTCCGTTCACACAGTCCGCTGCCCAGGAGCTGTCGACGGTTGAGCGGGTCGTCTTCTGTTGCGGACGCTACGAGGGCATCGATCACCGGGTCATCGACTACGCGCGAACCATGTGGACCGTCCATGAACTGAGTCTGGGCGACTACGTCCTCAACGGGGGAGAAGTCGCTGCCCTGGCCATCACCGAAGCCGTCGTCCGTCTGATCCCCGGATTCATGGGCAATCCGGAGTCCCTCGCGGAGGAGTCGTTCTCGCCGGGGCAGGAACGACTGCTGGAGTACCCGCTGTTCACCCGACCGGTGTCATGGCGAGGGATGGATGTCCCTGAGGTCCTCATGAGTGGGCACCACGGCCGCATCGCCGAATGGAGACGAGAGGAGTCGTTGTTGCTCACTCGTGATCGTCGCCCGGACTTGACTGATTAGGACTCAGGGAGACAACGTATTCGAAGTCGCCAATACCCTAAATTCGAACCAAAAATGTTGCGTTAATATGAACTAAAACAGGTAGTCAGAGTGCAGTTGTAAGGAGATTCTGAAAACACTGGGGGTCGTGAGGCAAAGGGACTGTTGATTGGATAGTCTTTGCCCCGTGGCGACTACAACACTTACTACTCATCAGAGAGCAGTGCGATCAACTGTCGCGGCGAAGGCCCTCATGGCCGTCACCGGCATCATCTTGGTCCTCTTCCTGCTCATGCACATGTTCGGCAACTTGAAGTTGCTCGGTAGCAACGAGGAGTTCAACGACTACGCCAGCTACCTCCGTACGATTCTCAACCCGATCCTTCCGGGTGAGTCGTTCCTGTGGATCTTCCGAATCTTCATGCTGCTGGCGATTGTGCTGCACATTTGGTCGGCGATCCGCGTCACCAAGCAGCGTCGCATCGGCACTGGTGGCGCTGGTCGTTACTCCGTGAAGAAGAACCTCTCCCCGGAGAACACCTACGCGGCCCGCACGATGTACTGGGGCGGTTGGATCATCTTCGCGTTCCTCATCCTTCACCTGCTGCAGTTCACCATCAGCCCTGATCTGCTCAACAACCCGCCGACTGACGCGGCTGGGCGTGCAGGCATGGTGCTCACAGCCTTCAGTCATTGGTGGTTCGTGCTCATCTACCTCATCGCCATCATCGCGGTGTGCATGCACGTTTCCCATGGTTTCTGGAGCGCCTTCGCGACCCTCGGTGTCAACGTCTCTGGTACCGCTCGCGCTGTGCTGCGCGTGTGCTCCTGGATCGTCGCCATCGTGATCCTCGTGGGCTTCATGGTTCCTCCCTTCCTGATCCTGTTCGGGGTGATCTCCTGATGACTGCAACAGCTACGTCGAATAACAACGCCGCTCTGGCCGACCAGTACTGGACGACCGGCGACGAGATTCATGACACGAAGGCCAACCACGACCTTCCGATCGAGAAGATCTGGACTGATCGTCAGTTCACCTCTCGTCTGGTCAACCCGGCCAACCGCCGCAAGATGACCGTCATCATCGTCGGCACTGGTCTGGCCGGTGGCTCCGCTGCTGCCACCCTTGGTGAGGCTGGTTACCGCGTCGAGAACTTCTGTTACCAGGACTCTCCGCGTCGTGCCCATTCCATCGCCGCCCAGGGCGGCATCAACGCTGCGAAGAACTACAAGAACGACGGTGACTCCATCTACCGCCTGTTCTACGACACCGTGAAGGGCGGCGACTACCGCTCCCGCGAGACGAACGTCTACCGTCTGGCCGCGGTCAGCGCGAACATCATCGACCAGTGCGTCGCCCAGGGCGTTCCGTTCGCCCGTGAGTACGGTGGCCTGCTCGACAACCGTTCCTTCGGTGGCGTCCAGGTGCAGCGCACCTTCTACGCTCGTGGACAGACGGGTCAGCAGTTGCTGATCGGCGCCTATCAGGCCCTCGAGCGTCAGGTCCATGCCGGAACCGTCCACATGCACACCCGTCACGAGATGGTCGAGCTCATCGTTGCCGATGGTCGTGCCCGCGGCATCGTGACCCGTGACATGGTCACCGGCAAGATCGAGGAGTGGTTCGGCGACGCCGTCGTCCTGGCTACCGGTGGTTACGGCAACGTCTTCTTCCTGTCGACGAACGCCATGGGCTGCAACGTCACCGCTTCGTGGCGTGCCCATCGCAAGGGTGCCTACTTCGGCAACCCGTGCTACACGCAGATCCACCCGACCTGCATCCCGGTGCACGGCGAGAACCAGTCGAAGCTGACCCTGATGTCGGAGTCGCTGCGCAACGACGGTCGTATCTGGGTGCCGAAGCGCGCCGAGGACTGCGAGAAGGATCCGCGTGACATCCCCGAGGAGGATCGCGACTACTACCTGGAGCGCATCTATCCGTCCTTCGGCAACCTGGTTCCTCGTGACATCGCCTCTCGTCAGGCCAAGTACCGCTGTGACGAGGGTCGCGGCGTTGGCCCGAAGGTCCGTGAGGTCGATGCCGACGGCACCGAGCACATGCGCTCCCGTGGTGTCTACCTCGACTTCTCCGAGGCCATCGAGCGTATGGGCAAGGATGCTGTCGAGAAGAAGTACGGCAACCTCTTCGACATGTATCAGCGGATCACCGATGAGAACCCGTACGAGGTTCCGATGCGGATCTACCCCGCTGTGCACTACACCATGGGTGGCCTGTGGGTCGATTATGACCTGCAGTCGACCATCCCGGGCCTGTTCGTCTGTGGCGAGGCTAACTTCTCCGATCACGGTGCCAACCGACTCGGTGCCTCGGCCCTGATGCAGGGTCTGGCTGATGGTTACTGGGTGCTGCCCAACACCATCACCGACTACCTGGCCGACTCCCCGAAGTTCGGCAAGGTGGACGAGAAGCACCCGGCCGCCGTCGAGGCCCGTCAGGCCGTCGAGAGCCGCATCAACAAGCTCCTGACGATCAACGGAACCCGCACCGTCGACTCAATCCACAAGGAACTCGGCCACATCATGTGGGAGTACTGCGGCATGGAGCGCAACGAGGCCGGCCTCGTCAAGGCCATCGGTCTCATCCGCAACCTGCGCAACGAGTTCTGGACCAACGTCAAGGTCACCGGCGTCAACGAGGAGCTCAACCAGACCCTCGAGCGTGCCGGACGTCTCGTTGACTTCCTGGAGCTCGGTGAGCTGATGTGCATTGATGCTCTGCATCGTCGCGAGTCCTGTGGCGGTCACTTCCGCGCCGAGTCTCAGACCGAGGAGGGCGAGGCCCTGCGTCACGACGATCAGTACCAGTACGTCGCTGCCTGGGAGTGGACCGGTGAGGGCCACAAGCCGACCCTGCACAAGGAGCCGCTGGTCTACAAGTCCATCCAGGTCAAGCAGAGGAGCTACAAGTGAAGATCAACCTGCGAATCTGGCGCCAACGCAACACCCGGGATCAGGGCCGTCTCGTCGAGTACACCCTGGACGGTGTCTCCGGTGACATGTCCTTCCTCGAGATGCTGGACATGCTCAACGAGAACCTCACCGCTCAAGGTGAGGAGCCCGTGGCCTTCGACTCGGACTGCCGCGAGGGCATCTGTGGCCAGTGTGGCGTCGTCATCAACGGCGTGCCGCACGGTGGCATGGGCGTCGCCCAGCCGGTGCGTACCACCACCTGTCAGCTGCACATGCGCTCCTTCGCTGATGGCTCGACCATTACGATTGAGCCCTGGAAGTCCGGTGCCTTCCCGATCCTGCGGGACCTCATCGTGGACCGCTCGGCCCTCGACCGCGTCATCCAGGCTGGCGGCTACATCTCCGTGAACACCGGTGCTGCCCCGGATGCCCATGCTGTCCAGGTCAACAAGAAGCGCTCTGACCGCTCCTTCGATGCCGCTACCTGCATCGGCTGTGGTGCTTGTGTGGCTGCCTGCCCGAACGGCTCCTCGATGCTGTTCACCTCGGCGAAGATCACCCACCTTGCCATGCTTCCGCAGGGGCAGCCGGAGCGGATGCGTCGTGTCAAGGCCATGGCTGCCCAGAACGACGCCGAGGGATTCGGCGGTTGCACCAACATTGGTGAGTGCGCCTCGGTGTGCCCGAAGGGCATCCCGCTGGAGTCCATCAGCCAGCTCAACCGCGACCTCATCGCCTCGCTGTTCAAGCATGACGGCAAGGATGACTGAGTTCTGACCCATGTGGTCGACCACACGGGCCCCGGCACCATCTGGTGCCGGGGCCTCGTCGGTTCCATGGGGCTGACGGATCCAGCCTCGTGGTATGCAATTTGGTGTCAGGCCTTCGAGTGTGGAAAAATATCCTGCTGTTGTCCGTGTCCGGCTCCTGCCACAGGGGGATCGTCCGGAGCGCGGGGACCACATCTTTTGAACACGAGCACCAGGTGACCTGTGGCACCGGCGAGGAAACACCATGAGCAACATCATCGACGAGATCGACAAGGCCTCGATGCGCGACGACATTCCCGAGTTCCGTCCTGGCGACTCGGTGAAGGTCCACGTCAAGGTCGTCGAGGGCAGCCGCACCCGTGTGCAGGTCTTCGCTGGAACCGTCATCTCGCGTACCGGTGGTGGCGTCCAGGAGTCCTTCACCGTCCGCAAGCTGAGCTTCGGAACGGGTGTCGAGCGTACCTTCCCACTGCACTCCCCGATCATTGAGAAGATCGAGGTTGATCGCCACGGTGCCGTCCGTCGCGCCAAGCTGTACTACCTGCGCGGTCTGCGCGGCAAGGCTGCCAAGATCAAGGAGAAGGGCGCGGCTCGCTGACGTCGTCCTCACAGTAACGGGGTTTCGCTTGCGCGGGGCCCCGTTTTCGTGTGTCTGATGAGGTCCGGGTCGATCGACGCTCGACGAGGCGACCAGAGTGTGTTCTGGACGTTGGTTACACTGCAGGTTGGCACTTGCCGGGACGTTCCCGGGGGTAAGAGGGAGAGGTATCGCCGTGGCGTATGACTACGAGGCGCGAAGGACTGCTGATGGCGACACCGCTGGCCCGCATGCTGCAGGCGCCACGACTGGGTCGCAACGACCGAGCGGATGGCAGCGGTTCCGATCCGGGATGATGGAAATCGTCCTCATCATCGTCGGAGCTCTCGTCATCTCGGCCATCCTGCGAGCCTTCGTGGGACAGATGTTCGTCATTCCCTCCAGATCTATGCAGAACACCCTGCAGGTCGGTGATCGCGTGGTGGCCGTCAAGGCAGCGGACTTCCATCGTGGTGACGTCGTCGTGTTCAAGGACACCGAGCACTGGCTTCCCGCTGCTCAAGATCGTCGCTCTGTCCCGGGCAAGGTGCTGGAGTTCGTGGGTCTGCTGCCCAACACGAGCTCCAACTACCTCATCAAACGCGTCATCGGAATGCCCGGCGACACCGTTGCCTGCTGCAACGTCAAGGGTCAGATGACCGTCAACGGGAAAGCCCTTGACGAGCGTTCCTACCTGTACTCGGAGAACGGTCAGATGGTCGAGCCGTCGACGATGAAGTTCCGGGTCACCGTCCCCAAGGACCGGATGTTCGTGATGGGGGATCACCGCAATGCGTCGGGAGATTCCCGCTACCACATCCAGGACCTCGATCCTGACGGGTACACGGGTGCTCCCGGGTTCGTTCCTCTCGACAACGTCGTCGGGCCGGCAAAGGCCATTCTCATGCCTCTCAACCGTATTGACGGGCTGGGGACCCCTGACACCTTCAAGGGCATTCCCGACCGGTCTGGCTCAGCCCCTGACAAGGCGCGCATCTGCGTCGGCGACGAGTGCTCGCCCCGGTGACGACGCCATGGCCGTGACGGTGCGCGTCGGGCCTGGCCTGATGGGCCATGAAAGGGCCCTGACGAGAGCAGGTCTGGGGCCGGTCGCCGGGTGTGACGAGGCCGGCAGGGGAGCCTGCGCCGGGCCTTTGGTGGCCGCTTCCGTGATCCTCGATGATCGCAGGTCATCACGGATCGAAGGGCTCGCCGATTCCAAGACCTTGTCTGTCGTCAAACGAGAGCGACTGTTCGACATCATCATGGACAAAGCGTTGGCCGTGTCATGGGTTCGCGTGGAGGCCGACGAGTGCGACCGGTTGGGCATGCAAGAAGCCGACATCAGCGGGCTGAGACGCGCTGTCGCACGGTTGGATGTCGAGCCAGGGTACGTGCTGTCAGACGGGTTCCCCGTGGATGGACTGACCGTTCCGGACCTGGGAATGTGGAAGGCCGACGCAGTGTGCGCCTGCGTGGCAGCGGCGTCGATCGTGGCGAAAGTGGCCAGGGACCGCATCATGATTGCCATGGACGAGGAGATTCCTGGTTATGACTTCGCGGTGCACAAGGGATATTCGACGGCCTTGCACCAACGACGTCTGGAGGAGCTGGGGCCGTCACCCCAACATCGGATGAGCTACGGCAATGTGCAACGAGCGGCTAGGCTGCATTCATCATGAGTGCCGAGGATCTGGAACAGTACGAGAACCGCATGGAGCTTGAGCTCTACCGCGAGTACAAGGACGTCGTCGGCATCTTCAAGTATGCCGTGGAGACCGAGAGACGGTTCTACCTGTGCAACGTCGTTGACCTCAAGGTACGTACCGAGGGCGGTGACGTCTACTACGAGGTGTCCATGGCGGACGCTTGGGTGTGGGACATGTATCGGCCGTCCAGGTTCGTCAAGAGCGCCAAGATCCTCACCTTCCGCGATGTGTCGATCGAGGAGATCGTGCATCCCGACCTCGATGAGGTTCCCTCCACGTAAATGGCTGCATCGTCTGGGGACAACTCATGGTGTTCATGGCAGACCAGATTTGTCTGTGGATAACTGAATGATCAGCATTCCTGCGACGACAACTGTTGTCGGAGGTGGTGCATGATGACACCCAAGCCGTTGTCGGCAGAACTGACGACCCCTCGCGGAGCAGCCTTGCGTGGGCGTCGTGGCGGCAGACTCGCGTTCGGTGCGTGGGGTGAGGACATTGCCGCCCAGTACGTGGATTCCCTCGGGTGGACGATCGTCGCCCGAAACTGGGCGTGCCAAGTGGGGGAGATCGACCTCATCGCGCAAGATGACCGGACGATCGTCTTCATCGAGGTCAAGACGCGGTCCGGCACTGGATTCGGTGATCCCCTGGAATCCATCACGACGACGAAGATCCGTAAGCTTCACGAGCTCGCGTTGGTCTGGTTGGTCGACCAGGAGAAAGGAATGCACTCGGTACGGATCGACGCCATCGGGGTCATGGTGCGCCCCGGCGAACAGCCGACGATTACGCATGTGCGGGGCATCCAGTGACCGGGGCAAGCGCATGGTCGGTTGCCCTGATGGGGTTGGAAGGCTGCTTGGTCGAGGTGGAGACGGCCATATCGTCGGGCCTGCCGCGTACGGTACTCGTCGGCCTTCCGGACATGGCCCTGCACGAGGCTCGGGATCGGTGTCGGGCTGCGGTTGGTGCCACCGGCATGTCCTGGCCGAGCAACGTCCTGACGATTAACCTCACCCCCGCTGGCCTGCCGAAGGCCGGAACTCACTTCGATCTCGCCATTGCCGCTGCGACCCTGGCTGCGGACGGAAAGATCCCGCAGACCCTGCTCGGGTCGACGGTTCTCATGGGGGAACTGGGGCTTGACGGGCGGGTACGACCAGTGCGTGGGGTACTCCCGGCATTGTTGGCGGCTCGCGAGGCAGGGTTCGAATGTGCCGTGGTGCCGTCCGGCCAGTATGCCGAGGCCCGGTTGGTGCAGGGGGTGACGATCTGGCCGGTCGGCCATCTCCGTGATGTCGTCGAGGTCCTGCACGGCCGTCCGGTACTGGCGACTGAGGAACCCGTGACTGACGCCGCCGATGCTGATCCAGGTCTGGTAGATCTGGCAGAGGTGATCGGCCAACACGAAGCACGCCGCGCCCTTGAAGTGGCGGCAGCCGGACGCCACCACATCCTCCTTCGCGGCGCACCTGGATGCGGGAAGTCGATGCTGGCACGACGGCTGCCCGGGATCCTTCCCCGCCTGGATCACCGGGACGCCCTCGAGGTGACGGCTCTGCACTCCTTGGCAGGCCGGGGGAGCGGGCGTCTCATGACCAGGCCACCGTTGGCACAACCACACCATTCCGTGTCGATGGCTGCCATGGTCGGCGGAGGAGCACGGATTGCCCAGCCAGGTGCCATCTCCTTGGCGCACCGCGGCGTCCTCTTTCTCGACGAGGCCCCGGAATTTGCCCCCAAGGTCCTCGATTCGCTGCGTGGGCCCTTGGAGACGGGGGAGATCATCATTGGCCGTTCTCAGGCCCACACGACGTTCCCAGCTCGGTTTCAGCTCGTCATGGCACTCAACCCGTGCCCGTGCGGGATGGCTGACGACCCATCCGGTCGGTGTACCTGCACTCCACAACAGGTCCAACGGTATTCGGGTCGGCTCTCCGGCCCGATCCTCGACCGAGTCGACGTGACGGTACGGATGCGCCCGCTGACCTCGGCGCACCTGCTTGACGCCTCAACGTTGCCCGCAGGGGAGTCCAGCGCCGTCGTGCACGACCGGGTGGCAGAAGCCCGGCTGAGGGCTGCGCGTCGCTGGGAGGGGAGGCCATGGAAATGCAATGCCGAGGTGCCGGGGAAGGTGCTTCGCCAGAAGCTCCCGGCCAATGATGCCACTCGCATCATCGAAGACGCCCTGACGACCGGTCGGCTGACAGCCCGCGGCGTGGACAAGGTGCTGCGAATCGCATGGACCGTGGCCGATTTGGAGGGCAAGGACGAGGTGGACAAGGCATGTGTTGCTGAGGCCATGGGGATGAGACGAGGACGATTGTTATGACATGGGACAACGAGAGGGTGGCGCGAGCTGCCCTGACAACAGTTGTCCAGCCTGGGGACAGCGTCACGGCGCGGCGATTGCTGGACATGACGGCCGAAGAGATGTGGCACCGCCTGCTGACCGATGTGGACGAGAGATGGTACGAGCGAGCCAGAGGGACGGATGTCGACCAGGTGGTGGCCCGGTCGGAGAAAGCCATGATGAGGTTCCTCATCCCCGGAGACGAGGAGTGGCCCGTTGGGCTCGATGACCTCTCGTGGGTGGGGAAGTCAGGAATGGGTGGGGTTCCCATCGGGTTGTGGGTTCTTGGCCCGACACGCGTCAATGATGCGTCTGAGCGGTCGGTCGCCATTGTCGGCTGCCGAGCTGCGACGAGCTATGGCCAGGATGTCGCGATGGAGATGGCCCACCATCTTGCTCAGGGACACAGCGACGGGACCGGTCGTCAGGTCATCGTCTCCGGTGGCGCATTCGGGATCGACGTCGCTGCGCATCGAGGCGCCTTGTGCGTCAACGAGACGACGATCGGAGTCCTGGCATGTGGGCTTGACGTCTTGTACCCGAGGGGAAATGCCGCGGTGCTGGAACGCATTGCCGAAACGGGCGCCTTGGTCTCGGAAATGCCACCAGGCCGGCATCCAACGCGTCCGGGATTCTTGGCCAGGAATCGTCTCATTGCTGCGCTGACGACAGGAACCGTCATTGTCGAGGCAGGGTGGCGATCGGGGGCGATCAACACCGTCTCATGGGCGAATGCTCTGGGCCGGGCAGTCATGGCTGTCCCCGGTCCCGTGACCTCGAGCAGGTCGACCGGTACGAACAAGCTCATCCGTGACGGTGAGGCGATCTTGGTGCGCGATGCCGAGGATGTCCGCGGGATCGTCGGAGAACTTGCTCCTGAACCCGAAAGACCGGAAGGTCGCAGTCTTCCCACGGATGTCCTGGATGCCACGGAGCTGGCCGTGCACGAGGCGCTCCCGGCTCATGGATCTTGTGGGATGGACGAGTTGTCTGCGTCGGCGGGAGTGTCTGTGGCTCAGTGCTCAGCCGCGTTGACGGTCCTCGAGCAGCTGGGCATGGCGGCATGTTGCCTGGATGGTACGTGGTCGGTCACATTGGTCGGCAGTCGGAGGTGATGGCACCATGACGGATTTCCATGTCCAGCAGGAAACGCTTGATGGTTCGGCCGCCAAGGTAACCCCCGAGCTTGCCATCACTACGTAGGATCCGGTGACAAGGGATGACGATCGGCAATGGATTCGTGGCACAGGCGTTGCCAACCGCTCGGGATGCCTGTGGACGCCCGATGAGGGTGGCCAGGTCGCGATAGCTGATGGTCTGGGCGTAGGGAATCGTGAGTAGCCCGTTGATGACGGCTCGTTGGAAGGCTGTCGCTCCCGACAGGTCGAGGGGGAGACTGAAAGCAGTTCGGGAGCCGGAGAGGTACTCGCTGAACTGGTGGGCGGCGTCGTCGAGGATTCCCTCGCAGATGTGGTGTTGCTCGGACGGTTCATGGACGGTCAATGGTGCTGGTGCCTCGCCGAACGTGACCTGGGCCAGCCCTTGCGGGGTCGCGGTGAGCGTCAACATCCCGATGGAGTTGTCGAGGTAGCGCCGTGCCGTGATCGTCATGAGGACATGGTAAAGGGCCGGGCACCTCATGTGCCCGGCCCGTCAGTTGTCAGTCCTTCAGCTTGTCGGTAGCAGCCTGGACGTCGTGCTTGAGGTCAGTCGCCTTGTCCTTGGCGTCATCCACCTTCTGGTCCACCTTGCCGCTGGCCTTCTGATCGGCGCCCTCGCCCTGGAGATCGGCGTTGTCGGTCACATCTCCGATCTTCTCCTTGGCAGCACCGACGAGCTCGTCGCTCTTGCTCTTGATCTTGTCGCTGAGGCCCACGAGTGGCTCCTTTCGTCAGTCCCAGGACCGCTGATTAGTCCGGGGCGTATTTATATTTTACTGGGTAACCCAAGTCTGACCAGTGGTTCGTGTTGTACGGGTGATCTGGGCCCACGAACACGGTTGTTCATGATCTAGAACAGGACTGAGAAGGGCCTGAGAACTGAAGCATGCGAACTGGTGTGAGTTCGTGTCGCATGCCGGCACAACAAAGGCTGCGTTCCCGCGAGGTGTTGGAGACGCAGCCCTCGTCAGAGAATAGGCCGGATCAAGTTCACTTGTTGTGGGCGTCAATCCAGTCGACAGCAGTCTTGATGACCTGGTCCTTGGTGGGCTCGTTGAAGATCTCGTGCATGAGGCCGTGCCACTGGATGATCTTCTTGTCCTTCGAATTGATGGCGTTGTACCAGTTCACGTCGAAGTAGCTTGGCACGAGGCCATCGTTCTCACCGTGCATGATGAGGGTGGGGGCGTCGAACTCATGCGCATTCATGATGTTGTAGGCCTCGCCGACACCGAGCTGCTCGACCAGACCGAGACGCATGTAATGGTTGTACAGCGGGTCACGTTGCCAGTGGTCGATGCGGACATCGGGATCGGAGCACAGACCGTAAGCCGGGTAGCCAGGGAGGATGACGCCGGCAGAGAGCGGACCAGATGGCATCCGGATGCTCTTGGGATCCTTGACGGCAGCCTTGGCGAGCTGGCCGTTGAACGCCGTCAGGTGAGACATCGGGAGAATCTGGCTGATCTGTGGGAGGGCATGGCGGGCGAAGAAGTTGAGGTTGTCAGGGGTCACGGTGGTGACTCCCTCGGTGTTCGGCCCGTCAACGCTGGCGAACGTACCGCCACCGGAGGAGACGATGCCGTCGACAGTGCCCGGGTACATTATTCCGTAGGACTGAACGGCGATGCCGCCCATCGAGTGGCCGAGGAGGAAGACCTTCTTGTCGGCGTTCTCCTCGTGCGCGGTCTGGACGACTTGGTGAATGTCGGACTCGATGTTCCACCAGTCATCGAACTGGCCACGCGGAATGGCGTTGTTGACGTACGGGGCAGCGCTACGGCCGTGACCACGGTTGTCGAAACGGTAGACGCTGTAGCCGGCCTTGGTGAGGCTCTTGGTCAGGTACTCGTAGTTGGAGGAATTCTCCATGAGACCGTGGACCAGGACGACGGCCCCCTTGGCGTTGGGGACGATGTCCTTGCGGTAGAAGAGCTTGGTCCCGAGCTTGTCAGTGGTCTTGAAGTAGCCGGTCTCCTTCTTCACCTGGTCGGTCGTCGGGGCAGCGGCAGGCTGAGAACCACCTTCAGGAGCAGCCATGGCTGGGGTCGCAATGGTCACGCCAGTCACTGCCATGGTGCCGGCAATCGTCAGTGCGCTGAGTTTGCGTGGGAATGACATCAAGATGCTCCTTTGCGTCGTGCGTGCCCGTCTCATCCTTGAGTGACGGCCACCGCGGATGCCCAGGACAATATGAGCCGAGGGGTTCGTGATGGTGGGCTGAACGGCAGAGTTGGTCTTTCGTGCACAGACGGAAACTCAACTGAAGGAATCTGTCCACATCCACGAAGGGTGGACCGAAGTGAGCCTTTCATGTGTATTCACGGTGATAAATATCACAGATGGTGACGCGAGGGGCCGGTTACTCCTCAAGGGGTGAGCACGCGAATGGGGTGAAAAGTGAACCCCGTCTGACTTGTTCAGTCAGACGGGGTTTGTTGTGTCCGAGAGAGGACTTGAACCTCCACAGCCTTAATCGGCCACTAGCACCTCAAGCTAGCGCGTCTACCAATTCCGCCACCCGGACTCGGGTTTCCGGTTCTTCGCTCATGCGTCGAACCGGACAGTCATGGGACTTTAGTAGAAGTTCGCGCCACGATGCAAATCGGCGTCCATCGAGTGTCCCTGATGACGGTGGAAACCCCGGTCGGTGACACAATCGCGGCATGTCAGATCTCTTCAGCATGCCTCTCGAAGACCTTGTCGACGGGCCGAACAGTCCGCAGGCCGAGGTGGTCGACATCTGCTCGCGCATGATTCAGATCGACTCGCAGAACTTTGGTCCACAAGACGCTCGTGGCGAGGTCGACATGTGTCGCTACGTCTCCGAGCTCCTGGACGAGATCGGGGTGGACGTCTCGATCTACGAGTCCGAGCCCGGCCGAGCCACCCTGGTCGCCGAGTGGGCACCCGAAGGTACCGACATGAGTCGTCCTGCCCTGTTGCTTCACGGCCACAGCGACACCGTGCCGTTCGAAGCCGAGGACTGGACCCATCACCCGTTGTCCGGCGAGGTCCACGACAACTGCATGTGGGGCGGGGGAGCCATCGACATGAAAGGTTTCCTCGCGATGGTGCTCTCAGCCATCCGAGCCCGTCATCGTCGCGGTGAGGTGCCGTCGCGTCCGATTCGCTTCATCATGTTCGCTGACGAGGAGGCATCCGGCACGCTCGGATCCACCTGGATGGGTGCCAACCATCCGGAGATCTTCGACGGCGTCACCGAGGCCATCAGCGAGGTGGGTGGGTTCTCCCTGACGACCCCTGGGGGCAAGCGGGTCTACGTCGTCCAGTCGGCCGAGAAGGGCCTGTGGTGGTTCCGAATGAGTGCCACCGGCAGCGCCGGTCACGGCTCCATGCGCAACCCGGACAACGCGGTCGGCCACTTGCTGAAAGCCCTGTCGCGCATTGATTCCCATCAATGGCCCGACCTGGGCCACCCCGTGCAGGAGGAGTTCCTCGCCGAGGTTTCCGAGATGTGGGGTCTGACGATCGACCGGGACGACCTTGAGTCGAGCCTCGCACCGATTGGGCCGCTGTCCCGCATGGTTGCCGCGTGCTGCTCCCACAACGTCACCACGACGGTGCTGTCAGCCGGGTACAAGGTCAACGTTGTGCCGACTCGGGCCAGCGCCGAGATTGACGCCCGCTTCATTCCCGGGGCTGAAGAGGAGATGATCTCGACGATCAAGTCCTTGGCTGGTCCCGGGATCGATTTCGAGACGATCTCCCTCAAACCTGCCGCGGCAGCGCCCTTCGAAGGGTCAGCTGTCGACGCCATCCATCGCGCCATTGACGCCGAGGATCCGGGAGCTGTCGTGCTGCCCTACCTCAACTCGGCAGGAACCGACGCCAAGGGGTTCGCCGTCCTCCCGGACGGCCGTCGCATCAACTGCTACGGCTGCACCCCACTGCAGCTTCCTGCCGACTTCGACTTCATCAGTCTGTTCCACGGCGTCGACGAGAGAGTCCCGGTGGGCTCCCTCGTCTTCGGCGCCAAAGTCGTCGATCACATCCTGCAGGAGGCCTGACGATGAGTCAGAAACCAAGCCAGCGCGGCACCGCAACCCTCATTCTCGACGGCCAGGAGTACTCCCTCCCCGTCATCATCGGCACCACCGGCGACAGGGTCATCGACATCTCGGATCTTCGTCAGATGACCGGCGGAGTGACGACTTTCGACCCTGCATTCGCCAACACCGCCTCGTGTCGGTCAGCCATCTCCTGGATTGACGGTGAGGAGGGAGTGCTCACCTATAGAGGTCTGCCAATCGAGACCTTTGCCGAGGAGAAGGTCTCCTTCGTGGAGACGGCATGGTTGCTCATTTTCGGCGAGCTGCCGACTGAGGCGCAGCGTGACGATTTCCGGAACCGGCTGACCGAGTACTCTGCTTTGCACCGGTCGATGGATCTGCACTTCAATGCCTTCCCTCCCAACGGCCACCCCATGGCGATCATGTCGTCGATGATCAATGCGATGAGTACCCATGACCGCCCGCGCATCACTGATGAGGAATCCTTCACCGATGCCGCCGCCAAGCTGATGTCCAAGGTGAGGACGATCGCGGCAGCCTCGTACAAGGCGTCGATCGGGGAGCCGGCGATCTACCCGCGCTACGACCTCAAGTACGTCGAGAACTTCATGCACATGATGTTCTCCCTGCCGTACCGCGACTACGAGCCTGACCCGATTGCCGCGGGGGCCCTCAACCTCTTCTTCGTCCTCCACGCCGAACATGGCCAGAACTGTTCGACATCGACGGTGCGGATGGTGGGGTCATCCGGTGCCAACCTCTTCACCTCGTGTTCGGCAGGGGTGTGTGCACTGTGGGGGGACCGTCACGGTGGTGCCAACGTCAACGCGGTACGGGCTCTGCAGCGTATCCATGACTCGGGACTCTTCCCGCGCCAGTATTTGGCAAAGGCCAAGGATTCGGGGGAGAGGATTTCTGGCTTCGGGCACCGCGTTTACCGCAACTGGGATCCCAGGGCGAGGATTCTCCGCGGTGTTGTCGGTCCGTTGCTGGAGACCATGCACAAGCCGGACCCACTGCTCGACGTCGCCATGGAACTCGAGGAGGCCGTCCTGGCTGACGACTACTTCGTCGAGCGCAGGCTCTACCCGAACGTGGACTTCTACTCAGGAATCGTGTTGAGGGCCCTGGGGATTCCGCTCAACATGTTCACCGTCATGTTCGCCATTGGCCGTATGGCCGGCTGGATTGCGCACTGGAAGGAGGTCGCCGAGGACCCGATGACGAGGATCTCCCGGCCGCGTGAGCTTTACGACGGTCCGGTCTCCACGCCGTGGGTTCCTCGTAGTGAGCGCTGAGATCAGGCGCGGTGCGACGACCCCTCAGGACTCCTCGGAACGGGCCAGGTTCGGCCCGCCCGTGATGTCGTCGAGGGCCGAGGTGATCTCCGGGGGCAGCACGACGTCGTCGACGCCGAGCAGTTCCTCGAGCTGTGTCGTCGTTCGTGGTCCGACGAGGGCTGATGACACCACGGGGGCGTCACGCACCCATGCCAGAGCCATCTGTGCAGCTGTCGCTCCTAGTCCGTCGGCCGCCTTCGAGATGGCATTGACGACAGCTTGGGACTTGGGCGTCAGATAGGGCTGCACGAACCAGGAGAGACGGTCAGAACCGCCACGAGAATCCTTGGGCGTACCGTTGCGGTAACGGCCAGCCAGCACGCCACGTCCCAAGGACGACCACGCCAACAGTCCCATGCCGTGATATTGGGCAGAGGGAACGACCTCGATTTCGGCGCGACGAGCCAACAGGGAGTACTCGACCTGATTGCTCACCAGCGGAGTTCGCGTTCCGGTCGTCCGCTGCCACGTGGCCGCCGTTGCCGCCTGCCAGCCGACGAAGTTGGACACGCCGACATAGCGGGCCATACCTGAATGCACAGCATGGTCGAGGGCAGCGCAGGTCTCCTCGACGGGGGCATCTCCCCAGGCATGCACTTGCCACAGGTCGACATGGTCGGTGTGGAGGCGACGCAGAGATCCCTCCAGGTCGCGCAACAGAGCGGTTCGCGAGGTGTCGACAACCCGTTTCTTCCCCTCGACGACGAACCCAGCCTTCGTGGCGATGACGAGATCATCTCGGCTGATGTCAGTGTGAATGAGCTTCCCGATGAGCTGTTCGGCGAAGCCACCACCGTATGCGGGGGCGGTATCGACCAGGTTTCCACCGGCATCGACGAAACGGCGCACCATGGAGCGAGCCTCACGAGCGTCGGTCTGGCCGCCCCAGGTCAGGGAACCCAGACCAATGGCAGACACCTTGAGGCCGCTAGCCCCGACGGTTCTCAAGCGCATGTGTGCGTCCTCCTCGTTCAGATCACCCTAACGGAGCACCCTCAAGCCGGCCTTGAGGCAAGGTGCCAGGACTGGGGCGCAATACAGTGACGCCATGGCGCGACTTCTGCTCATTCGACACGGGCGTACTGAGGCCAATGCGAAGGGAATCCTCGCTGGTCGCTCGAACCATCCCCTCGACGAGGTCGGTACTCGTGACGCAAAGGCCCTGGCATCTCAACTGACAGATGTGGAACCTGACCTCGTCGTCACTTCCCCTGTTACCCGAGCACGGCAAACAGCCGCAATCATCACCGAAGGCGCGGGGTGGACCTGCCCGATACGCGTGAACGACGCCATCGCCGAGTGCGATTATGGAGCGTGGGCGGGACGATCCTTGTCGAGTCTCAGCAGCGAGCCGGAATGGCACACGGTGGTCGACAATCCGCCCGCGGCTGCCTTCCCCGGCGGCGAAACCATGACTGACATGTTCCTGCGCACGGCTAAGGCAGCCCGCAGAATCGCTGACGAGGTGCGGGATGGCGAGGCAGTTGTGGTCAGTCACGGCGATCCGTTGCGCGCCATCGTCGCCGACCTGGTGGGCCTGCCACATCGGCTCTTCCAATCCCTGGTCATCAGCCCGGCCAGCATGACGGTACTCGTCCGGGACGGTACGACGTGGCGTCTCCAAACCCTCAATTGGCGCCCTGACAAACCTCTGGGCGCAGGATCGAGCGCGGGCCGCCATCTCGGCGGTGACACCCAGTGAGACGGGGCCCAGCCTGTGCGTGTCGGAGGGGGCCGAGTGGCTAGGGTGGAGACATGACTCGTCGCACCTTCCGATTCGAACGGCCTGATCGGGTCGTGGTCGGCACCGTTGGTCGCCCGGGTGCACGGGTCTTCCACCTTCAGGTTCGGGAAGGCTCTCGCTTGGTGACGGTGCAATGCGAGAAGGCTCAGATCAGCCAGCTTGCGCTTCAGATGGACAGGATTCTGGACGGCTTGGCCGCCCATGCCGCCGACGTCCTTGTCCCACCGGCCATCGAGGCCCCTGATGACCTCGCCCCGCTGGACGCACCCCTTGATGGGGAATTCACGGTTGGCACCATGGCGATGGCCTTCGACGACCCGAGTAAGCGCATCGAGATCGAGATGTATGCCGTCAGCGATGACGAGTTGATGATCAACGACCCCGCGATGCTGTTGACCACACTTCCGGAGGCGGCACCAGATTCCCTCGAAATCCTCATGACGACCTCCCAGGCTCGCCAATTCGTCGCTCGGTGCAATGTCATTGTGGCGTCGGGACGCCAATACTGTCCGTACTGTTCCCAGCAAATCCTTTCGGCAGGGGGCCACCTGTGTCCCCGGTCAAATGGCTATCGCAGGCCGCTGGTGTGGTGAGTTCGACGAACCCCTGGGACCTGCCACAAGCACCTCGGCCCCGATCTCCATGGCGGATCGATGGTGCCCTGCCCGATTCCAGTAATGGCGCTCTCCTGGTGCGCGATGCGGACGACCGGTTGTGGGTGTACAAACCGGTTGCTCGCGAGCGACGTCTCCATGATTTCCCTGCCGGGACCCTTGCCAGACGTGAGGTTGCGTCCTACCTGCTGTCCCAGCTTATGGGTATTGCGCTGGTGCCGTTGACCGTCTTCATCGAGGACGGCCCACGGGGGGCCGGTTCGATGCAGCGATGGATTGACGACGATCTGGAGAATCCGTTGGTGGTGGCAGACACCACCGAACGTCTCCCGGGACACTGGCACGGATTCCTGCTGGGGATCGACGAGGACGACCACGAGATCGGGCTCGCCCACTCTCCGCATCCTGCTCTGCGTGCTCTGGCCCTCTTCGACACCGTCGCCAACAACGCCGACCGCAAGGGCGGTCACATCCTGCTCGGCCCCGATCCGGACCTGGACGGGACGGCCCATGTCTGGGCGGTGGACAATGGCCTGGCCTTTCACACTGCGCCCAAGTTGCGCACGGTGTTGTGGGGATGGGCAGGTCAACCCCTGGAACCGGTCGAGGAGATGATGCTCGACCAGGTTGTCGCTGTGCCTGATGACATCTTCGATGAGTTCATCAACGTGGCCGAGGTCGAGGCGTTACGGCAACGAGCCGCAGACCTCCTCGAGTTTGGTGCATTCCCGGGGCCGAGCGGACTGCGTCCGGCCCTGCCGTGGCCACCCATGTGATGGGGTGAAGGCTACCTGGGATCATCTGCGAGAATGAGCCGACCACCCTCCGGTGGTCGGAAAGGTGTAACTGTGTCCAATGTCCTCACGTCTCTGCTCAATGCTCAACTCGATGTGTGCCTGGGCAAGCCGATTCTGTGGCGCGAGGTCATCGGGAACCTGTTTGGACTGGCATCAGCACTCGGCGGTGCCCGTCGTCGGGTCTGGGCCTGGCCGGTCGGCATCGTCGGGAACGTCATCCTGTTCACCGTCTTCCTGGGCGGGGTGTTCCACACTCCTCAGGACCTCAACCTGTGGGGTCAGGCTGGCCGCCAGATCTTCTTCCTCGCGACCAGCGCCTATGGCTGGGTGGTGTGGGCTGCCACCCGACGCAACAATGGCGCCGCCCAGGTGGCCGTCCATCCCAGGTGGGCCACTCGTCGGGAACGCATCCTCAGCCTGACAGCCGCTCTCGTCATGCTCATCGTCTTCTACTTCGTTCTCAAGGCCCTCGGTTCTTGGGGCCCATTGTCGGATTCCTGGATCCTCACCGGATCGATCCTTGCCACGTGGGGGATGGCACGCGGCTGGAATGAGTTCTGGTTCGTGTGGATCGCCGTGGACATCGTTGGCGTCCCGTTGCTGGCGACCGCGCAGTACTACCCGAGTGCCCTGATGTATGTCTTTTACGGAGCCTTCTGCCTCTACGGCTTCCTGACGTGGTGGCGAGCTCAGCACGCCGGAGAGACTGCGACCTGATCGGATGCCCGGCCCGGTACCCTGCATGGTCCGTCACGTGGTCCCAGGCTTGGTCATGCCACCGCGGTCGGTAGCCTGGCCACTGTGAACAAGACATTCGAGGAACTCTTCGCCGAGCTGTCCACCAAGGCACAGACCCGCCCTGTAGGATCGGGAACCGTCGAGGAGCTTGACCGCGGAGTGCATGCCATCGGCAAGAAGATCGTGGAGGAAGCCTCCGAGGTCTGGATGGCCGCCGAGTACGAGGGCAACGAGAGGCTGGCCGAGGAAATCAGCCAGGAGATTTATCACCTGCAGGTTATGATGATCAAGCAGGGCCTGACCCTCGACGACGTCTACGAGCATCTGTGAATTCCCCCGGTCGGGTTGTGCCTGGCCAGTATCGTCATTTCCCCGATTTCTCAATCTCCCGAGGAGAGTTCATGTCAGACCTGCTGCGCGTAGCAGTACCGAACAAGGGTGCCCTGTCGGAAGCCACGTCCTCCCTGTTGACTGAGGCCGGTTACCGTCAACGTTCCGATCGTAAGGACCTCACCTTGGTCGACGAGGCCAACGGGGTGGAGTTCTTCTACCTGCGGCCGCGTGACATCGCGGTGTACGTCGGTGAGGGGACCCTCGACATCGGTATCACCGGCCGCGACCTGCTGCTGGATGCCGGTGCTGATGCTGCTGAGATCAAGGGTCTCGGTTTTGGTCACTCCCGGTTCCGTTTCGCGGCGCCCAAAGGTCCTGAGAACACCGTGGAGGGTCTGGCCGGTAAGCGCATCGCGACGTCATACCCGGGCCTGCTCGGATCCTTCCTGACCACGCGCGGTATCGACGCTCACCTCATCCACTTGGACGGTGCCGTCGAGTCCTCGATCCGACTCGGGGTGGCTGACGCCATCGCTGATGTCGTCGAGACCGGAACCACCCTGCGCAAGGCTGGTCTTGAGGTCTTCGGAGACGTCATCCTGGAGTCCGAAGCCGTGCTCATCCAGCGGCGGGACTTCACCGGTGGCACGACCTTCGACCACTTCATGCGACGCATTGATGGTGTCCAGGTGGCCCGTGGCTACGTCATGGTTGACTACGACGTGCCGGCCGAGGCTCTCGGCGCCGTCACCGAGCTGACCCCTGGCCTGGAAGCCCCCACCGTCTCGCCGCTGGCGAAGAATGGCTGGTATGCCGTGCGCGCCATGGTTCCCCGTGAGGCCGTGCAAGGGCTCATGGACGAACTGTGGGACGCTGGCGCTCGTGCCATCCTGTCGACGGAGTTGTCCGCCTGCCGACTGTGATCGTCACGGTGACTTTCCACCGTCACTGAAAAATGCCGTGGGCCCAAATGATGGATTCCACGGCATTGCTGTGTGTCTCGGGGAATGATCACTCGATCCCGCGCTTGCGCAGGATGGCCTCAAGCTCGGCGTCCTCGTCCTTCTCGGCGGCCGAGATATTGGGGGCCGCCTTGTTGGAGCTGGAAGCTGGCCTGGAGGAGCTGGAAGGCGAGCTCTGAACCGGGGCAGTGGCCGGCGTCTTCGGGGCATCGACGGTTCGAGAACTCGTCACCGGGGTCGTTCTCCGGGACGCATTCTGAGGGGATGCGGATTCCGGGGATACATTCTTGGTTCGGGCCTGCTTGCGCGCGGCGTGGCCCTGACGACGCTGACGTCCGGTTTCGCGGTCAACCGGGGACATGAAACCGGCGACGAACCAGGTCACCAGGCCAATGGCGATGACGATGACGCCGATCCAGATAGCTGTCGTCATGGCAGTACCGGCGAACCAGTCCACGATGAGGCGGATCGCTCGGACCAGCAGACGCATCAGTCCGGTCAGGACCAGGCCGGTCGGGATGAGGGCCAGACCCAATCCGCGCAGCAGGGCCCGGGAGGAGCGGCGCGAGAGCCACCCGGACAGGGCCCACAACAGCGGAAGGACAACCAGGAGAATGGTGACGACGGCAACGACGGTCGTTTCGCTCATGCCTCAACTGTTCCACACGGTGGTGACATTTGTGCGTCGTGGCCATGGCCACGGGCATGGTCGGCAGGCAAGCGTGTCATGGCGGTCAGCTAGTGTTCGGCAGGTGTCTGCTCCACTATCTCCCACCGGTGGCGACAGGGGGGACGCCGATCCCCGGGTGCGCGCTGCCCTCGCCGCCTGCTTGACCGACGATCCCGACACGTATCGCAACGCCTACCTCGAGGCGATCTCCACCTTGTGCGCGGGAGTTCGTCTCTTCATGCCAGTCATGACGGACGAGGTCGGTGAGATCGGCGCGGTCAAACTCACCAATGGGCAGGGGAGTACTGCCCTGCTGGCCTTCACCGGTATCGACTCCCTGACGGCATGGGACTCCCGAGCTCGACCGGTTCCCGGCCCATTACCGGATCTGGCCGCCACGGTCACCGAGGTCCAGGCTGATGCCCTTCTCATCGACGTCGCGGGTCCGGCTCCACTCGTCCTGGGGCCAGATGTCCTCGGCCCGATTGAACACGGCGGAAAACTCGTGAAGTTCGCGGACGGCTGGGGTTGGGTGCGCAGGGAGGACCCCTCCTGACGCAGGGGTCTTGGTGTCTGGAGTTGCTTTGGAAGATGGTTCCTTCCCTCCCGATTTGTGGTGTCGACGCCTGATGCCGTAGCATCTTCAGAGCGATCAGTGCAGAACTGGTCACGTGGAAGAGGGGGCCTGACCTCCCCACCTGGGCGGATTCCGTTCGCCGGGTTGTCAACAACGAGCCTCAGGGTTCCATCCCAGGGGTTCGTTGAGGTGTTCATGCACCAGTACGAGTCAGGCCTTCGCATGTCCGCGAGGGCCTTTTCTTGTACCCGGATCGCGGAGGCGTAGACACGTCCCCATAGTGAACAGACATCCGGGAGGACCCCATCAGTACTGAACCTCGCATCAACGAGCGGATCCGCGTTCCCGAGGTGCGCCTGGTCGGCCCCAATGGCGAACAGGTCGGAATCGTCAGGGTCGAGCAGGCCCTGCAACTCGCCCGCGAGCAGGACCTCGACCTGGTCGAGGTGGCTCCGCAAGCCCGGCCCCCTGTCGTCAAGCTCATGGACTACGGCAAGTTCAAGTACGAGGCGGCCCAGAAGGCCCGGGAGTCGCGACGCAACCAGGCAAACTCCATCATCAAGGAGATGAAGCTTCGTCCCAAGATTGACGACCATGACTACGAGACCAAGAAGGGCCATGTCCTGCGGTTCCTCAAGGCCGGTGACAAGGTCAAGATCACGATCATGTTCCGTGGCCGTGAGCAGTCCCGTCCGGAGCTCGGCGTCAACCTGCTGCGTCGTCTTGCTGACGATCTGACTGAGTACGCGACCGTCGAATCCCCTCCCAAGCAGGAGGGCCGCAACATGCTCATGATCCTCGCCCCGACTCGTAAGAAGAACGAGGCCAAGGCGGATCAGAAGGCTGAGCGTGACCGTCGAGCCGCTGAGCGCGCCGAGGCCGCTGAGGCCGACAAGGCTTACGAGGCTGCTCAGCGAGCTGCTGCCGGCACCGCCAAGAAAAAGAAGAAGAAGGGTCCCGCCGACAACATGGACCCCGACATCGACCTCTGAGCACTGCTCAGAACCAGGTGATCCGGTCTTCGCCGGTGAGCCAGCCCGGGACCTTCCCTCCGGTTCGCGGGACGACACACATGAACGAATGGAGCCATCCATGCCCAAGATGAAGAGCCACTCCGGGACGAAAAAGCGTTTCAAGGTGACCGGCTCGGGCAAGGTCACCGCTCGCAAGGCCGGCAAGCGCCACCTGAACGAGCACAAGTCTTCGCGCGTCACTCGCCGTCTGACCGGCGAGACCGTGCTGCCCAAGGGCGAGGCCGCCAAGGTCAAGAAGCTGCTCGCTGGCCACCCCGGTCGCTGACGACAGCCGACGCCGCCACTGACGACGTCCCCAAGTCCACTGGGCGGCATACGCCCCGAACCAATCCGGGACTGACCCGGGAGATCCAAGGAGAATCACCATGGCACGCGTGAAGCGTTCTGTGAATGCCAAGAAGAAGCGTCGTGAGGTCCTCGACCAGGCCTCCGGTTACCGCGGACAGCGTTCCCGCCTGTACCGCAAGGCCAAGGAGCAGACCCTCCACTCGGCCACCTACTCGTTCCGCGATCGTCGCGCCAAGAAGGGCGACTTCCGCTCGCTGTGGATCCAGCGCATCAATGCTGCCTCCCGCGCCCAGGGCATGACCTACAACCGTTTCATCAACGGTCTGAAGAACGCTGGCATCGAGGTCGACCGCAAGATGCTCGCCGAGCTGGCCGTTTCCGACATCGACGCCTTCAACAGCCTCGTCGAGGTCGCCAAGGCCAGTCAGCAGCAGAACGCTGCTGCCTGACGTGGGTATGAATGACGGGCCGAACGACGACCTTTCGAGGTGGGATCGCATCTCGAAGGGGTCGCTGCGTTCGGCCCGTCGTCTTTCGTCGCGGCGCGGACGTGAGGAGTCCGGGCTCTTCCTCGTCGAGGGTGCTCAGGCGGTGCGCGAGGCACTGGCGTGGCCTGGCAAGGTGAATCTGCTGGCCACTTCGGATCCGGTGCGTGATGCCGAGCACGTCGGAGCCGCAGAACGTCGTGGGATCAGGGTGGTGCTACTGACTGACGAGGACGTCAGTGCCTTGTCCGACACTGTCACCAGTCAGGGAGTCTTCGCCGTCTGCCGACAGGTCACCCGCCACGAGTTGCCTGACAAGGACGTACGCCTGGCCGTCATCTGCGCCCAAGTCCGTGACCCTGGTAACGCCGGAACGGTCATTCGCTGCGCCGATGCCTTTGGTGCCGATTGCGTGATCCTGACCCGCGGGTCGGTGGACCCGCACAACCCCAAGACGGTTCGGTCCTCGGTGGGATCAATCTTCCACCTGCCCGTCCTCGTCGGAGTCGACCTCGCCGATGCGGTGGAGTGGGCTCACAGGCACCACATGACGGTGCTTGCCGCGGACGGGGGAGGTCACGGCCTCGACGCCGTCGCCCGGTCCGGACGTCTCAAGGCGCCCATCGCGTGGCTGATGGGTAACGAGGCGTGGGGACTTCCGGAGACAGACCGAGCCTTGGCTGACGAGGTTGTCGGGGTTCCGATGTGGGGATCTGCTGAGTCCCTCAATCTCTCCACCGCCGCCGCCGTGGTGTTGTATGCCACGGCCAGCGAGCAGCGCGCCTGATTACCGCGAAGCGGCCATGATTCAGTATTGCCGGGCGACCACCAACCATTGACGGCGTCGACACCACTAGACTTGTGGTGATCGACGCCAGTCGCACACTCGCGCCCCGGAGACGGGCGCTTTTCCAACGTCAACCCATCAGGGGGAAGGCCCATGAGTGGCCCCAACATGAATTATGACCCGGTCCAGGTGAGCACCCTGGACGCCAACCAGGTCGACGCCCGGGTAGCCGAGGCCCTGGACGCGATCGCCGAGGCGTCCACCACTGCCGAGCTCAAGCAGGTGCGCATCGCCCACACCGGTGACAAGTCTCCGCTGGCCCTGGCCAACCGCGAGATTGGAGCTCTGCCTCCGGCTGCCCGCAAGGACGCCGGAAAGCGGATCGGTCAGGCGCGTGGCCGCGTCAACCAGGCTCTCAAGGCTCGTCAGGAAGAGCTTGCCGAGGCAGAGCTGGAGGCTCGGTTCGCCGCCGAGACGATCGACGTCACCTTGCCGGTCGTCACCTCACCTCAAGGCGCTCCGCACCCGATCACAGCCCTCATCGACGACGTCTGCGACGTCTTCTCCGCCATGGGCTGGGAGATCGCGGAGGGCCCGGAGGCCGAGTCCGAGTGGTTCAACTTCGACGCATTGAACCTGGGCACCGACCATCCCGCCCGCGCCCTGCAGGACACCCTGTGGCTCGATCCGGTCAGCGATGGCAAGTGCATGCGCACCGCCACCAGCCCGGTGCAGATTCACACCCTGCTCAAACAGCAGCCGCCGGTGCGCATTATCAGCCCTGGCAAGGTGTTCCGTGCCGATGAGTACGACGCCACCCACCTGCCGGTCTTCCATCAGGTCGAGGGGCTGTGCGTGGACAAGGGCATCACGATGGGTCATCTCAAGGGCACCGTCGACGCCTTCGCCCGCGCGATGTTCGGTGACGTGCGTACCAGGTTCCGTCCGCACTACTTCCCGTTCACCGAGCCTAGCGCCGAGGTCGACCTGGAGTGCTTCGTCTGTCACGGGGCCTCGGTCGGCAATCCCGACCGTCCGTGCCGTACGTGCCGCTCCGAGGGATGGATCGAGTGGGGCGGCTGCGGCATCGTCAACCCGCGCGTGCTCATCGCCTGCGGAATCGACACCCGTGTCTACTCCGGGTTCGCCTTCGGAATGGGCATTGACCGCACGGTGATGTTCCGCAACAACGCCCCTGACCTGCGTGACTTCGTCGAGGGTGATGTCCGATTCAGCCGCTCACTCAAGGGAGGAGCACGATGAAGGTCCCCATGTCATGGCTGCAGGCCATGGTCAACCTGCCTGACGGCACCACCACCGAGCAGGTGGCTCAGGTCCTCACCGACCACACCGCGACCGTTGAGAAGGTCGAGGTCGTCGGTGGCGAGTTGACCGGCCCGATCGTCATCGGTCACATCCTGTCCTCGATCCCCGAGCCGCAGAAGAACGGCAAGACCATCAACTGGTGCCGGGTTGACGTCGGTCCCCGGTACAACGCCGAGGGACACCCCAAGAACGTTGAGGATGGCGTCGAGGGACGCGGCATCATCTGTGGTGCTCCCAACGCCGTCGAAGGCGCCTGGGTGGTCGTCTCCCTGCCCGGAGCGGTGCTTCCCGGCGGATTCGCCATCAGCGCCCGCAGGACCTACGGCCACATGTCTGACGGCATGCTCTGCGCCGCCGACGAGCTGGGCATCGGTGTCGACCACTCCGGTATTATCACTCTGCCGCCATCTGTCGAGGGACACCAGCTGGTTCCTGGCGAGGATGCCCTGCCGATTCTCGGTGTGCCTGAAGAGGTCCTCGACGTCGACGTCACTCCGGACATCGGCTACTGCATGTCGGTTCGCGGTATTGCCCGCGAGGTGGCCCATGCCATGTCCGTGCACTTCCCGGATCCCTACGGCGAGGAGCCGATCAGCCCGGTTGACGGTCCGATTGGCGTGGACATCCAGTCCGATGCCTGCAGCCAGTTCGTCGCCCTGCCGGTGACCGGTCTGGATCCGCACGCACCAACCCCACGCTTCATCGCCGATCGCATCACCCGGGCGGGAATGCGTCCGATCAGCCTGGCCGTCGATGTCACCAACTACGTCATGCTGGAGTCCGGCCAGCCCCTCCACGCCTACGACGCCGACAAGGTGAGCGGGACGATCGTCGTTCGTAAGGCTCACGAAGGTGAGCACCTGGTCACCCTCGACGACACCGAGCGCACCCTCGATCCCGACGACCTGGTCATCGCGGACGACTCGGGTGCCATTGGCCTGGCGGGTGTCATGGGTGGTGCCGCCACCGAGATGAGTTCGGAATCGACCTCAATCATCCTCGAGGGGGCTCACTTCGATCCCATGACGGTGGCTCGGGCGTATCGACGTCACAAACTGGGTTCGGAGGCCTCTCGCCGCTTCGAGCGTGGAGTCGATCCGGTGTGTGCCCACACTGCTACGGTTCGTGCCGGCGAGTTGCTGGCTCAATACGGTGGTGCCACCGTCGGTGAGCTGACTGTCGTCGGTGAGCTCTCCGAGATGCCCCGCCAGACCATCAGCGCCGAGCTGCCGGGCCGTATCCTCGGCACCAAGGTGTCCACCGAGGAGGTCATCGAGATCCTGACCCGTTCGGGTGTCAAGGTGACTGCTCTGGGCGATTCCCTCAGCCTCGTCCCGCCGACATGGCGCCCGGACCTGGTTGATGCGTATGACTACGTCGAGGAGATCGCCCGCAAGATCGGCTTCGACCGTATCGAGCCGGTTCTTCCGCCCGCCCAGGGAGCCGCAGGTCTGACGAAGGCCCAGCAGAGTCGTCGTCGTGTGTTGCGTTCGGTTGTCGATGCCGGATTCGTCGAGCTCGTCACCTTGCCCTTCATCGGTGACAAAGATCTCCAGACCCTCGGGGTCGGCGTCGATGACCCGCGTCACGCCACGGTCAAGCTCGCCAATCCTCTTGACGACACCCACCCCTACTTGCGCACCAGCCTGTTGCCGGGACTCTTCCACGCCGTGGCGACGAACATGTCGCGGTCCCAGGAAGATCTCGCGGTCTTCGAGAGCGGTGCGGTCTTCCGCGCCGTGACCCCGGCTAGGGCGCCCCGTCCTGGTGTCGATGAGCGTCCCTCCGACGAGGTCCTTGCTGAGATCGACGCAGCCCTGCCGGCTCAGCCGCGTATGTTGGCCGCGGTGATCTGTGGCAACTGGTTGCCGGATCGCTGGGACGGCGAGCCTGTCAAGGCGGATTGGCGTCATGCGGTGCTGGTGGCTCAGGAGGCCGCTGACGCCGTCGGCGTCCCCCTGGAGCGCAAGGCTGACCGTCAGGCCCCCTGGCATCCGGGCCGTTGCGCTGCCCTCATCGTGAACGGCAAGGTCATTGGTCACGCCGGTGAGTTGCACCCGACCGTGGTGTCGAATGCCGGCCTACCGCAGCGGTCCTGCGCTGTTGAGTTCAACCTTGACGCCTTGGTCGCTGCTGCTCCCCATGGTGGCCAGGTCAAGGCCATCTCGAGTTTCCCGGTGGCCAAGGAGGACGTTGCTCTCGTTGTCGACGAGTCCGTCGCCAGCGAGGATGTCCGTCAGGCTCTCATCGAGGGGGCTGGATCACTGCTGGAGTCCGTCGAGCTGTTCGACGTCTACGAGGGGGAGCAGGTTGGTGAAGGGCACAAGTCGCTCGCCTTCAACCTTCGTCTGCGCGCTGGTGACCGGACTCTCACCGACGCCGAGGCCGCCGAGGCTCGCGACGCTGCGGTATCCCGCGCCGAGGAGGCGTGTGGAGCTCGGCTGAGGTCCTGATACCACTGGTACATGCCATGAGGGGCCGACATCATGTCGGCCCCTCATGCTGTGTTCAGGCGGGTGCTGAGATCTGGATGGGTGTGGCTCAGGCGTTTGCCGGAACCTCACTGCCAACGCCGCGGTGACGGATCGGAACCGCGTTGATGGGCAGGTCAGCCGACTGGTACGAATCGACGGTGGTGTGGACCATGGGCTGTCCGTCGGCTCCCTCAGGGACGAAGCCGCCATCCTGAATCATCTGCAGGTCGGCAGCGCCGGCAGCGCCCTCACTGGTGAGGTAGTCGCCCAGGAAGATGGAGTTGACGACCTCGAGGGCCAGTGGCTGCATGGTACGGATGTGCTGCTCGCGTCCGGCGGCAGCTCGCACCTCGGCATCCGGATGGACGAAGCGGACCATGGCGAGACGCTTGAGGCACCACTGCGGGGTGATGTGCTGAGCGCCGCCGGCCAGTGGTGTCCCCTCGAAGGGGAGCAAGAAGTTCACGGGCACCGAGTCGACTCCGTGTTCACGCAGGTCGAAGATGACGTCGACGAATTCATCGTCGGTCTCGCCCATGCCAGCGATGACGCCAGAGCAGGGGGAGAGACCATTGCGCTTGAGGACCTCGACGGTGTCCATGCGGTCCTCGTAGGAGTGGGTAGTGCAGATCTCGTCGTAGTGGGAGCGAGCGGTGTTTGCGTTGTGGTTGTAGGCGTCGGCACCGGCCTCCTTGATGGAGGCGGCCTTCTCGTCGTCCACGAAGCCCAGACAGACGCAGACCTCGACGTCGGGATGGTCTGCCTTGAGGGAGCGCACCATGCCGTTGACGCGCTCAACGTCTCGCGTGGAGGGGCCATGTCCGGAGGCCACCATGCAGACGCGACGGGCCCCGCCGGCGATACCAGCTTCGACGGCCTCGTGCACCTTCTCGGGGTCGGCCCAGGAGTACTTCATGATCTCGGCACGAGACCCCAGGCGCTGCGAGCAGTATGAGCAGTCCTCGGGGCACAGGCCCGACTTGAGGTTGACCAGGTAATTGAGGCGCACCCGGTTGTCGAAGAAGTGGCGACGAATCTTTCCGGCAGCGGCGATAATCGACATGAGTTCTTCATCACTGCTGCGAAGGATCTCGAGAGCCTCCTCGCGGGTGATCGACTCCCCTCTCAGGCCGCGCTCGGTCATGTCGGCTAGATTCAGCAATGCTCTGGTCCTTCCGAGACTGGAGACGTCCTGAACACCGTTCAGGATTGAACGGGGTTCAATGTAGTCCATGAGGTTCGGTCGACGTGGGCCACCCCCGACAAAAAGTGTCATCGAGTTCGAGGAGTCACCGTGAGCCTGACCAAGGCGGACGTTGTCCGGGCAGGGGTTGAGATCCTCGACACCTATGGGCTTGGCGACCTCTCCATGCGTCGCCTCGCTGAACACCTCGGCGTCAAGGCTGGCGCTCTGTACTGGCATGTTGCCAACAAGCAGAGTCTGTTGGCGGCAGTGAGCGACGAGATCTTGGCAGTGGACGGAGGACCGACGTCCGTACCGGTTGCAGAGGCTGACCTCGCTGCAGGTATTGACGAGTGGGCCCGGTGTTTCCGAAGGACTCTGCTCGCCCACCGTGACGGAGCGGAACTGGTTGCCTCGACGATCTCGGTGGGGCTGGGAGAAGTTGATCCCATCGTGACGGTGCGGGAATTCCTGGCAGTTCATGGCGTTGATGCCGATAGAGCCGGGGGAGTTTCGCGTGCCATCGCCCATCTCGTCCTTGGCCACACCATGGAGGAGCAGACGCGTACCCAGTTGCATGATCTGGGCGTCATGGGGGAGGTCGATCTCGCCCGACAAGAGGCGGATTTCGACCTTGCGTTGGGAATCTTCATTGCGGGTATGGAGAGCGTCTTCTGAGTCGTGGTTGGACTCGGGCCGCTGTATTGATGCATACTTATGTGGTCTTTCGAAAATTTAGCAGACGGTTCAATGGTGCGTGATCAAGGAGGTTCCATGAGCGAGGGGCACTTGGCACCGACCTCACGCGCAGCGCGGCATGCCCGCATCCGCGCCCTGATTCAGGAGGGAAGGATTTCATCCCAAGCTGAGTTGGGCGAGATCCTGGCCTCGGAAGGTTTCGTCGCCTCTCAAGGTACCCTCTCCCGTGACCTCGTCGAGATCGGAGCCATCCGGGGGCGTGATCATGTCGGAAACCCGTGTTATTCAATTCCCGAGGGAGAGCACCCCTCGGATGTGACCACGGGCTCGCTGGCGTGGATCAAGCTGGCACGAATGACCAAGGAGCTGTGCACCGGGGTACGAAACAACGAGTACCTCGTGGTGCTCAAGACCCCACCAGGTGCTGCTCAGTACTACGGATCTGCCATCGACAAGGCGGGCCTGGACATCATCCTGGGGACGATCGCGGGGGACGACACCATTGCCTTGATGTGCGCCATGGGAGTTGACGCCGGAGAGTTGGCGGACGCCTTCTCCCAGATGGCCGTCACGGGTGTGCCTGCTGAGATCCTCTCGCGCCCGGTGCGTGCCTGAGCGAACTGTGGAGGATGGCTCTGTCGGTAGACTGACGCTGAATCGACCCCACGTGGGGTCTTGACGAGAGGAAGTTGACGTGTCGGATCTGTTGGACGACCTGGAGTGGAGAGGGCTTGTTGCCGATTCCACCGACCGTGAGGCATTGGAGGCTCACCTCGCCCAAGGGCCCGTCACCTTCTATGTGGGCTTCGACCCGACCGCGAAGAGTCTTCACATTGGTCACCTCGTCCAGTTGATGCTGGTACGAGCGCTGCAGGAACGCGGACACAAGCCGTTGCTCCTCGTCGGTGGGGCGACCGGCCTCATCGGCGATCCGAAGATGACCGGCGAGCGGCAGATGAATGATCGCGCGGTGGTCGCTGAGTGGGTTGAATCCATCAAGGCGCAGGTGAGCAAGTACGTCGACACCGAGGGGCCTAATGCTGCTCGGATCGTCAACAACTACGACTGGATGGTCGAGTACTCGGCTCTGGATCTCCTGCGTGACGTCGGTAAGTACTTTTCTGTCAACCGGATGCTTGCCCGCGACGTCGTGGCCCGACGTCTCGAGAGCGGCATCTCGTACACCGAGTTCAGCTATGTCCTGCTGCAGGCGCTCGACTTCTACGAGCTGCACAGGCGCTACGGCTGCACCTTGCAGACCGGTGCTCAGGATCAATGGGGGAACATCACAGCGGGTGCAGAATTCATCCGCAGGACGACCGGTCACGTCGTGCACGGTCTGGTGACCCCGCTGTTGACCAAGGCTGATGGCACCAAGTACGGCAAGACCGAGTCCGGAACGGTCTGGGTCGATCCGGAATTGACGAGCGCCTACGCCTTTCACCAGTTCTTCCTCAATGCAGAGGACGCGAAGGTCATCGAGTACCTCAAGATCTTCAGTCCGCGTTCGCGTGAGGAGATCGAGGAGTTGGCTCGCAAGACCGAGGAGGAGCCGTGGCGTCGTGTTGCTCAGCACTGCTTGGCCGACGACCTCACTGATCTTGTCCATGGTGTGGAGCAGCGTAAGGCTGCGCAGGCTGCTGCTCAGGCCATTTTCGGACGCGGTGAGTTGCGGGACCTCGACGAGAAGACGGTGGTCTCTCTGGCCGAGGAGGTCGGCGCAGCTCATCATGAGGGCGGGGAGTACCCGACGATCGTTGACGCTATGGTTGCGGCTGGGATCGTCGATACGAAGTCGGCCGCCAAACGAGCCATCATGGAGGGTGGTGCTTACGTCAATAATGTTAAGGTGACTGATCCTGACCAGTGTCTGACGGATGACGATTTCTTGTGTGGTCGCGTCGCTTTGGTGCGTCGTGGTAAGAGGACTGTTGGGGCCATTCTGCGGTGAGTCCTGGCGATTTTGGGGAGGTGCCCTTGGGGGTTTGCCTACTGGGGTTAGGGCATGTACTATTCTCTAATGCCTCCGGGGTTGGGACGCGGTGAGTGGTCCCGGACTGGATGGCCTGGTTCTCTGATGATCATCTGAAGTGCCATGGATACGGTGTGCCTGCAGTGAGTAGCCGCCTAAGTCCGGGTTGACGCCAGTGTGGTCAGTGGGTAGAATCAGCCGAGCTGCTGCAAGGTGGTTTAGGTCGGGGTGAGTTGTTTTCGGTATATCGGAAATGACGAGCTTCTGGCGCCAAGATGAATTCTTCGATTTGATTTGATGAATTCGGATTGGTAAAGTAGCAAAAGTCGCCGTGAGGCGATGGCTGATCTGGTAGGGCCTTCGGGTTCGACGGGGTGGGCTGGCTGAGTTTGACTTGGTGGGTTTTCTTCGGTAAGGTTGGTCGGGTGCCCCAAGGGTTGCCGGGAGGCGAACTGCGGGTTGCGTGTGATGCTTGAGAACTCAACAGTGTGTCTTTGATAGTCAATGATTTTTGATGC